>WNFV01005293.1_pt1 | contig 41417 bp, 44 predicted proteins | sample 5400101 | NCBI WGS metagenome assembly WNFV01 (sample SAMN13153361, study PRJNA577476) | soil metagenome | isolation source: 115 cm soil or saprolite under grassland replicate 1 | place: USA:California | collected 2016-06-15 | reverse complement strand
CGCGGTCCAGTAGGTGATCGGCATGTATTTTCGCAAGCCCCCCATCTTGCGCAGGTCCTGCTCGTGATGCAGCGCGATGATGACCGAGCCCGCGGCCAGGAAGAGCAGCGCCTTGAAGAACGCGTGCGTCATCAGGTGAAAGATCGCCGCCGAATATGCCGAGACACCGAGTGCGACGGTCATGTATCCCAGCTGCGAGAGCGTCGAGTAGGCAATGACGCGCTTGATGTCGTTCTGGACTACGCCGAGCAGCGCCATGAACAGCGCCGTTGTCGCGCCGATGATCGTGACGAAGGCCAGCGCCGCCTCGGAGAGCTCGAACAGCGGGCTCATGCGCGCGACCATGAAGATGCCGGCGGTCACCATCGTTGCAGCGTGGATCAGCGCCGAGATCGGCGTCGGGCCTTCCATCGAGTCGGGAAGCCAGACGTGGAGCGGCACCTGCGCCGACTTGCCCATCGCACCGACGAACAGCCCGATGCAGATCGCAGTCAGCACCGACCATTGCGACTGCCCCGCGATGCTCAGTGTCGCCCCGGCGAGCGCGGGCGCCCCCCGGAACACGGTCGCATAGTCGAGCGAGCCGAAGTACGCGACGATGAGCCCGAGCCCCAGCACGAAGCCGAAGTCGCCGACGCGATTGGCGAGGAAGGCCTTGAGGCTTGCATAGATCGCAGTCGGCCGCGTATACCAGAAGCCGATCAGCAGGTACGACACCAGCCCCACTGCCTCCCAGCCGAAGAAGAGCTGCAGGAAATTGTTCGCCATCACCAGCATCAGCATGCTGAAGGTGAACAGCGAGATATACGAGAAGAAACGCGTGTAGCCCGGGTCGTCGGCCATGTAACCGATGGTGTAGATGTGCACCATCAGCGACACGAAGCTCACAACCGTAATCATCAACGCGGTCAGCGGGTCGATCAGGAAGCCGATCGTGAACTTCAAGTCGCCGGACGTCATCCATGTGTAGACGTCGCCGTTGAAGCTGTTCCCTGCCAGAACGTCGCGAAGGATGTAGGCTGAGGCAACCATGGACACGGCCACACCGAGGCTGCAAATCCAGTGCGAAGCCGCGCGGCCGAGCTTCGGGCCCCAGAGGCCGACGACGATCGCACCGACCAGCGGCGCGAGGGGGACAAGCAGATAAAGCTGCTGCATGGTCATCCGCACCTCACCCCTTGAGTCGCCCCATTTCCTCGATGTCGATCGAGCCGATATTGCGGAACAGCAGGACCAGGATCGCGAGCCCGATCGCCGATTCGGCGGCGGCGACCGTCAGGATGAAGAACACGAACACCTGGCCGGCGTTGTCGCCGAGGAAACGCGAGAACGCGATGAAGTTGAGGTTGACGGCGAGCAGCATGAGCTCGATCGCCATCAGCATAATGAGGACGTTGCGTCGGTTCAGGAAAATGCCGATCACGCTGATCGCAAACAGGATCGCCCCGAGGATCAGGTAATGCGACAGCGTCGGCTCCGACAGCAATGACAACTCGATCCTCCCTATCCCCAGACGGCTGCGATTGGCAGCCGTTCAAGCTACGTGAGTTGGTTTCACTTCGTTTTACGGCTCCCGCTTTTCGGCGGGGATGTCCAGGACGCGCAGGCGGTCGTTCCGGTGCACGCGCACCTGTTCCGCCGGATTCTGATATTTCGTTTCGCGGCGCCGGCGATGCGTAAGCGCGATCGCCGCGATGATCGCCACCAGAAGAATCATGGCGGCGATTTCGAACGGATACGCGTAGTCGGTGTAAATCTGCAGACCGAGCGCCTTGGTATTGCTGTAGCCGGCGGCGGCCGCGGGTGGCGCCACGGTGCGCTCGCCCCCCAGGTAGCCGCCGACAAGCACCAACGCCATTTCGACCAGAACGAGAATGCCAACCGTCGCCGCGACCGGGATATAGCTCTTACCGCGCCGACGTAGACCAGCACCAGCGCGATCGCCAGGAATTCGGCCTGCAGCAGCAGCCACACGCCCGCCGCGCTGAAGAACGAGAGCACGAGCCACAGCGCCGCGTGCACGGGATTGCGCGTCGTGATCACGCGCAGCCCCGCAAAGACGAGGATCGCGGAAAACGCATAGAACACGAACGTCTGAAAGCTCATCGGTATTTCGCGTCCTCGGCGCGGTCGGCGGCGATCTGCGCTTCGTAACGGTCGCCGACGGCGAGCAGCATCTCCTTGGTATAGATCAGGTCGCCGCGCTTCTCGCCGTGGTACTCGAGGATCCGTGTCTCGACGATCGAGTCGACGGGGCAGCTCTCCTCGCAGAAGCCGCAGAAGATGCACTTGGTGAGGTCGATGTCGTAGCGCGTCGTCCTTCGGGTACCGTCATCGCGCTCTTCGGACTCAATGGTGATCGCGAGCGCAGGGCATACCGCCTCGCACAGCTTGCAGGCGATGCAGCGCTCTTCGCCGTTCGGATAGCGGCGCAGCGCGTGCAGCCCCCGGAAGCGCGGGCTCATCGGCGTCTTCTCCTCCGGATACTGCACGGTTATCTTCGGCGTAACCATGCGCCGCACGGTAAGCCACAGCCCCTTGCCGAGCTCGAGCAGCAGGAACGCGTTGAAGAAATCCTTGAGGCGCTGGATCATCGGCGGTTTTTCAATGGAACAGATAGGCCCAGCGCGTCTGCATCATCGCGCCAAGGAAGATGATCCACACCAGCGTCACCGGAATGAAAACCTTCCATCCCAGCCGCATGATCTGGTCGTAGCGATAGCGCGGGAACGTCGCCCGGATCCACAGGAAGAAGAACAGCACGGCGCAAACCTTGACGAACAGCCAGGCGATCCCGTCGCCGAAGGGGTGCATCCCCAGGATCTCGACCTCATTGAGCTGCGGCCACGGCGACAGCCAGCCGCCGAGGAACATGGTCGAGCACAGCGTCGCGATCAGGATCATGTTCATGTATTCGGCAAGGAAGAACACCGCAAAGGCCATGCCCGAATACTCGACATGGAACCCGGCGACGATCTCCGATTCGCCCTCGGCGACATCGAAGGGATGGCGATTGGTCTCGGCGACTCCAGAGACGAAGTAGACGATCATCAGCGGGAACAGGGGCCACATGTACCAATACGCGGCACCGCCTTCCTGGCCGCGCACGATGTCGCCGAGGTTCAGGCTCGACGCGACCATCAGCACGCCGACGAGCGCAAAGCCCATGGCGATCTCGTAGCTCACGATCTGCGCGGCGGAGCGCAGCGCTCCGAGGAACGCGTACTTGGAGTTCGACGCCCAGCCGGCGAGGATGACGCCGTACACGCCCATCGACGTCAGCGCGAGCACGTATAGGAGCCCGGCGTTGATATTCGACAGTACCAGCGTATCGCTGAAGGGGATCACCGCCCACGCCGCGAGGGCGGGGCCGATCAGCAGGACCGGCGCGATGAGGAACAGGTACCGGCTGGCGCCGGTCGGAACGATGATCTCCTTGAACATCAGCTTGAACGTGTCGGCGAAAGGCTGCAGAAGTCCGAGCGGGCCGACGCGGTTGGGACCGATGCGCACTTGCATCCAACCGATGACCTTGCGCTCGGCAAGCGTCAGGTACGCCACCGCAATGATCAGCGGGAACACGATCACCACGATCTTAGCCAGCGTCCAGATGCCGGGCCAGATCGGTCCGAATGCGCGCCACAGCGGCGCCCACAACGGTCCCCAGAGCCATTCGAAGAAATGCAGGACGGTGCCTTCCATCAGACTGGCTCCACCGCGACGGGTCCGAACATTGGCCCGAGCGTACGCGTGGCTGGATGCGCCGCGGCGATGCGCACGCAGCCGTCCGGGACGCCGGCATCGAGCGCAACGGTCAGCATCGCTTCGCCTCCGCCTTGCCGCACGCTGACGGCGACACCGTCCGCCAGCTTGAGACGCGAGAGCGTGGCCGCGTTCATACGGGCCGCCGGCGGCTTCGCGTCGCGGGTCTTCTGCAGCGACGCCGCGCGCCGCACCAGCGGATCGGCGGCATAGATCGGGACCTCGGCGATGCGCTCGAGGCCGTTCGCGCCGGAAGGCGCCTCCTGAGCCTCGAGGGGTGTTTGCGTCGCGTTCGACAGCCAGTTGCCGATCTCGTCGGCCCGCGGCAAGTCGGCCCGGATGGCATCGACGCTTTCGTACTCGAGGCCGGGAATGGCTAGCAACGTGCCCAGCACGCGCAGCACTTTCCATGCGGGCCGCGTCTGGCCCAGCGGCGGCACCACGCCGCTGAACGCCTGCGCCCGACCTTCGCAGTTGATGAAGGTGCCCGCCGTCTCGGTGAACGGCGCCACTGGAAGCAGTACATCGGCGTGCTCGAACACGGCGGATTTGAACGGCGACAACGCGACGACCAGTTCGGCGGCGGCCATTGCGGAGCGCGTCGCAGCGGGATCCGCCGTATCGAGCTCCGGGTCAACGTGCAGCAACAGATACGCCTTGCGCGGCTCGGCGAGCATCGCCCGGGCATGGAGCCCAGACTTGCGCGGAAACGTGCCGGCAACGGTGCCGCCGACCGAATTCGCGGCCTCGGTAAGGAAACCGAGCGAAGCGCCGGTCAACTCGGCAATCGCCTTCGCCAGCGCGTGCAACTGGGCGGCGTGCGGATGCCATTCGGCGAAACTGCCGAGGAACACACCCCGGCGCTCGCCGCCGGCGAGCGTAGCGGCAATCTCCTTCGCGAGTGGCGAAGGTTCGATGTCCGCCAGCGCCGCCAGGATAGTCTCACCGGCGGCCGTCGCAGCGCTGACCACGATTTCCGCCAGCATGCGCGGCAGCGCCGACGGCGCGACGATCGCCTTGTGCGCAAGCGGGAGCAGCAGATCGTCGTCCGCGGCATGGACCAGCGCGATCCGAGCGCCTTTTTTCGCTGCCTGGCGCAGCCGCTGCGCAAGAAGCGGATGATCCTTGCGCAGGAAGCTGCCGACGACAAGGACGCGGTCGAGCGCGGCGAACTCGGCGATCGACATGCCGAGCCACGTCGCACCTTCGCGCTTGCCATCGGTGCTGAAGTCGGACTGCCGCAGGCGAAAATCGATGTTCTCGCTGCCTAAGCCCCGCACGAGCTTCTGCGCGAGGTGCATCTCCTCCAGCGTCGAATGCGGCGATACCAGTGCCCCGATCGCTGCGGCGCCATGGTGTTCGCGAACGCGTTTGAGCTCCCGCACGACGTGCTCGAGCGCTGTCTGCCAGTCGGTTTCCATCCACGTGCCGTCGCGCTTGACCATCGGCCGGGTCAACCGGTCCTCGGAGTTCAGGCCCTCGTAGGAGAAGCGGTCCTTGTCGGAGAGCCAGCATTCGTTAATCGCGTCGTTCTCGAGCGGCACAACGCGCATGACGCGATCGTTCTTGGCCTGCACGACGAGATTGCTGCCCAGGCTGTCATGCGGACTTACCGATTTGCGCCGCGCCAGCTCCCAGGTCCGCGCCGTATAGCGGAACGGTTTGGAGGTCAGCGCGCCGACGGGACACAGATCGATCACGTTCCCGGAAAGCTCGGAATCGACGGTCTTGCCGATAAAAGTGATGATCTCGGCGTGCTCGCCGCGGCCGATCATGCCGAGCTCCATGACGCCAGCGATTTCCTGGCCGAAGCGAACGCAGCGCGTGCAATGGATGCAGCGCGTCATGTCGGTCGAGATCAGGGGACCGAGGTTTTTGTTCAGCACGACGCGCTTAGGCTCCTGGTAGCGCGAGTTCGACGCTCCATAGCCGACGGCAAGATCCTGCAGCTGGCACTCCCCACCCTGGTCGCAGATCGGGCAATCGAGCGGATGGTTGATGAGCAGAAACTCCATCACGCCCTTCTGCGCTTCGATGGCCGCGTCGGAGTGCGTCCATACCTTCATGCCTTCTGTGGCGGGCGTCGCGCAGGCTGGCATCGGTTTGGGCGCCTTTTCAACCTGCACTAGGCACATGCGGCAGTTGGCCGCGATCGAGAGCTTCTTGTGCCAGCAGAAGTGCGGCACGTAGATCCCCAGCTTGTGCGCGGCGTCCATCACGGTGCTGCCGCCGCGCACCTCGACCGGCTTGCCGTCGACTTCGAGTTTGAGCGTCGTCATGGTTCGCGTCAGACGTAATCCGGAACCAGGCAGCGTTTGTGCTCGATGTGGTACTGGAACTCGTCGCGAAAATGCTTGATGAAACTCTTCACCGGCAGCGCTGCGGCGTCGCCCAACGCACAGATCGTACGCCCCGCGATGTTGTCCGAAACCGAAACCAGTAGGTCGAGATCCTCGTTCCTGCCCTCGCCGTGCTCGATGCGATTGACCATCCGCCACAGCCAGCCCGTTCCTTCGCGGCAGGGCGTGCACTGACCGCAGGACTCCTCGAAGTAGAAATACGACAGCCGCAGCAGCGAGCGCACCATGCAGCGCGTGTCGTCCATGATGATGACCGCGCCGGATCCGAGCATCGAGCCTGCCTTGGCGATCGAGTCGTAGTCCATGTCGGTCGCGAGCATGATCTCGCCAGGGAGCACGGGCATCGACGAACCGCCTGGAATGCAGGCTTTGAGCTTGTGCCCGCCGCGCATGCCACCCGCCATCTCGAGGAGCTTCGCGAACGGCGTGCCCAGCCGGACCTCGAAGTTGCCCGGCCGCTCGACGTCTCCCGACACCGAGAAAATCTTCGTGCCGCCGTTATTGGGACGGCCGAGATCGAGGAATGCTTCGCCGCCATGGTTGAGAATCCAAGGCACGGCCGCGAAGGTCTCGGTATTGTTGATCGTCGTCGGCCTGCCATAGAGACCGTAGCTTGCAGGGAACGGCGGCTTGAAGCGCGGGAACCCCTTCTTGCCCTCGAGCGACTCGAGGAGCGCCGTCTCCTCCCCGCAGATGTATGCGCCGTAGCCATGATGGTTGTACAGGTGAAAGGAGAAACCGCTGCCGAGAATGTCGTCGCCGAGGAAGCCGGCCCGGTATGCCTCCGCTAGCGCTTCCTCGCAGCGCTCGTATTCATCCCAGATCTCGCCGTGGACATAGTTGTAACCGCGCTTGCAGCCCATGGCATAGGCGGCGATCGCCATGCCCTCGAACAGGATGTGAGGGTTGTAGCGCAGGATGTCGCGATCCTTGAATGTTCCCGGCTCGCCTTCGTCGGAATTGCAGACGAGATATTTCTCGCCCGCGTACTGCTGCGGCATGAAGCTCCACTTGAGGCCGGTCGGGAATCCCGCGCCGCCGCGCCCGCGCAGTGCCGATTTCTTCACCTCGGCGATGACAGTTGCCGGCGGGGTCTTCTCCGCGAGAATCTTTTTCAGCGCCTCGTAACCACCGCGGGCGACGTAGTCGGCGAGCCTCCAGTTCCGGCCGTTGAGCCCCGTCATGATGATGGCTTCGGGGCCGTAATCAAGAAATTCGGATGGGGCGTTCACGGCGCGTCTTCCGCCTTCAGCTCCGCGAGCAGGGTGTCGAGCGCCTCGGGCCGCATCCAGCTGCACAGGCGCTTGTTATTGACCAGCAATACCGGTGCGTCGCCACAGGCGCCGAAGCACTCGCCTTGCTTCAGCGTGAATAAGCCGTCGGACGTCGTTTCGCCGAAGTCGATGCCAAGCTTCTGCTTCAGATGCGCCGCCGCCTTCGTCGCTTCCCGGAGAGCGCACGGCAGGTTGGTGCACAGCGTCAGCTTGTACTTGCCGGTGGGCTGCGTGTTGTACATCTCGTAGAACGTGGCGATCTCGTACACGGCGATCGGCGGCATGCCGAGGTACGCCGCCACGAAATCCATCGTCTCGGTCGCGAGCCAACCCTTCTCGTCCTGCGCAATGGCGAGCGCGGCCATTACCGCCGACTGTTTCTGATTCGCCGGGTATTTGGCGATCTCGCGATCGATCTTCTTCAGTGCTTCGGGCGAGAGCATACGTGAAAGTTTTCGTCGAGGATGGGCGAGTTCATATCTCGTCCGTCCAGTAGTCCATGTGGTCGCCCGTACGCGTCATATGCCGGAGGCCGCCGCCGAAAGCCCCCACCTTCTTCGAGTCGGGGTATTCGCAGACCTCCGCGGGCATCATGGTGCTGATCGACAGATAGGCAAGCTCGGCGTCCGAGTCGTTGACGATCTGATGCGCCGTTTCCGGGCCGCCGGTCGGGCAGCAGATGAAGTCGCCCGGGCGGATCTTTCGCGTCTCGTTACCGTAGCGGAGCGTCCCCGTGCCCTTCACGATGAAGAACATCTCCTCTTCGCCGCGGTGACTGTGGAAAGGGCACGAGCGCTTGCCCGGCGGGACGACATCGTACGAGAAGCCCAGGTCCTTCGCGCCGAGAAGCGGGCCGACGCGCACGGCATCGCATTCGAACTTGTCGCCTTTCGCGAAATGCTCGAGCTTCAATTCGTCGATGTTGATGACTCTGGAATCGATCACGCTCATTGGACCCCCACGCTTGCGGCTATCGCCGCTGCGCTGCCCCCAAAAGCGGGGGCACAATTCGCGCCTTGGGGCGGCCCGGCGGCGCTCATCGGTCGATCTCCCCGAAGACGATGTCCTGGGTGCCGATGATCGCGACGACGTCGGCGATCATGTGGCCGCGCGACATCTCGTCGAGCGCCCCGAGGTGGGCGAATCCCGCGGCACGGAGTTTCAGACGATACGGCTTGTTCGCGCCGTCAGAGATGATGTAGACGCCGAACTCACCCTTGGGATGCTCGACCGCCGCGTACGCCTCGCCGGGCGGCACGTGCATGCCTTCGGTGAAGAGCTTGAAGTGGTGGATCAGCTCTTCCATGTTCAACTTCATGGACTCGCGCGACGGCGGCGTGATCTTGTGGTTGTCGATCATGGTCGGCCCGGGGTTCTTGCGCAGCCAGTCGATGCACTGGCGGATGATCCTGTTGGCCTCGCGCATCTCCTGCACGCGGACGAGATAGCGGTCGTAGCAGTCGCCGGTCGTCCCGACCGGAATGTCGAATTGCATGCTGTCGTAGACTGCATACGGCTGCTTTTTACGCAGGTCCCACGGCACGCCCGAGCCGCGCAGCATCGGGCCGGTGAAACCGAGCGCCATGGCGCGCTCGGGCGCGACGACGCCGATGCCGACGGTGCGCTGCTTCCAGATCCGATTCTCGGTCAACAGCGTCTCGTACTCGTCGACGTTGCCGGGAAAGCGCTTGGTGAAGTCCTCGATGAAATCGAGCAGCGATCCCTGGCGGTTCTCGTTCATCCGCGCGACCGCCTTCGCGTCGTGGATCGGCGAGGCTCCGTATTGCGGCATCCGGTCGGGCAGGTCGCGGTACACGCCGCCGGGGCGGTAATAAGCCGCGTGCAACCGGGCACCCGACACCGCCTCGTAGACGTCCATCAAGTCCTCGCGCTCGCGAAAACAGTAGAGAAAAGGGGTCATCGCGCCGACGTCCAGCGCGTGCGCGCCCAGCCACAGAAGGTGATTCAGGATCCGCGTAATCTCGTCGAACATCACCCGGATGTACTGCGCGCGGATCGGCACCTCCACTCCGAGCAGTTTCTCGATCGCCAGGCAATACGCGTGTTCATTCGACATCATCGAGATATAGTCGAGCCGGTCCATGTACGGCAAGGACTGGAGGTAGGTCTTGTATTCGGCCAGCTTCTCTGTCGCGCGGTGCAGCAGCCCGATATGCGGATCGGCGCGTTGGATCACCTCGCCGTCGAGCTCCAGCACCAGCCGCAGCACGCCGTGCGCGGCCGGATGCTGCGGGCCAAAATTCATCGTGTAGTTACGGATCTCGGCCATTTAACTCAAACGCAGATGCATTTCGGCGTAGGCTAACTTGCGCGCAGCGCAAGTTAAGCCCGGCGCAGCCGGGCGGCCGGAGGCAAAGTTCATGGTGTAGTTGCGAATCTCGGCCACGTCGTCAGCCCTTGCGGAATCCCTCGTCCTCCGCGTAGTTCTCCTCGCGGATGATCCGCGGTGTGACCTCGCGCGGCTCGATGGTCACCGGCTGATAGATCACCCGCCCCAGCTCGGGGTCATAGCGCATCTCAACGTGACCGGACAGCGGAAAGTCCTTGCGGAAAGGGTGGCCGATGAAGCCGTAATCGGTGAGGATCCGCCGCAGGTCCGGATGCCCCGCAAAAACGATACCGAAGAAGTCGAAGGCTTCACGCTCGTACCAGTTGGCGGACGGCCATATGTCGATCACCGACGGCACGACCGGAAATTCGTCGTCGGCAGCGAACGTGCGCAGCGAGCGACAGCAGGTGATAGACCACCGCAAACCGTGACCCGGGACGTCGCGCAACGAGATGCTCGGGAGGCGTCGCATCGGAACCGAAGTCGGCGAAGTCGGCGGGTTCGCCGGCGTAAGCCGAATAATCGACGCCGCAGAGATCGACCAGCGTTTCGAACCGCAATTCCGGACGATCGCGCAGGCTGCGCATTGCGCCCGGAAGCTCCGTCGCCGCGATGACCGCGGTGATCTCACCAAGAGCGATGGTGAGCTTCTGCAGCCGGTCGCCAAGCGTCGCGGGCAACGCGGCGGCAAGCGTCTCGATCTTCGTCGCCATCAACGTGCGATCGTGTTGGTCCGCCAGATCTTGTTTTGCAGCTGCAGGATGCCGTACAGAAGCGCCTCGGCCGTCGGCGGACAGCCGGGGACGTAGATATCGACGGGAACGATGCGGTCGCAGCCACGCACGACCGAATACGAATAATGGTAATAGCCGCCGCCATTGGCACACGAGCCCATCGAGATAACCCATCGCGGCTCGGCCATCTGATCGTAGACTTTGCGCAGCGCCGGCGCCATCTTGTTGCAAAGCGTTCCGGCAACGATCATCACGTCGGACTGGCGCGGGCTCGGACGGAACACGACGCCGAAACGGTCGAGGTCGTAGCGCGCAGCGCCGGCGTGCATCATCTCCACGGCGCAGCAAGCCAGCCCGAACGTCATCGGCCACATCGAGCCGTTGCGCGCCCAGTTGATCAGCGCGTCGAGCGACGTGGTCACGAAGCCTTTTTCGAGGATGCCTTCAATCGGCATGAGCTATTCCCATTCGAGCGCACCCTTTTTCCATTCGTAGACGAACCCGATGATCAGGATGGCGAGGAAGATCATCATCGACCAGAAGCCGAATGCGCCTATGTCGGGCAGCACGACCGCCCAGGGAAAGAGGAACGCGATCTCCAGGTCGAACAGGATGAACAGGATTGCGATCAGGTAGTAGCGGACGTCGAATTTCATGCGCGCGTCTTCGAACGCCTCGAAGCCGCACTCGTAAGGAGAAAGCTTTTCCGGATCGGGACGATTCGGCGCGACCAGGCGGCCAACGGTCAGCAGCGCCACGCCCACGCCGACGCCCACGAGGATGAAGAGCAGGATGGGAAAGTACTGTTCCAGCATGATCGGGATGAATCCTACCCCTCAATGCGCTGGCTGCGCCGCGGTCGATACCCCGCGTCGCCGGCGCCGTCCGTCCAGCGGTCCGCCTCGCGCCCTTCCAGTATCTGGTGCCGACGGTGAGACTCGAACTCACACGGCTAACGCCACTGCCCCCTCAAGACAGCGTGTCTACCAATTCCACCACGTCGGCTTCTGTCACTTCGGTACATCGCTCGGTTTCGAGCCGGTCTCTTTCGCCGGCGCGGCGGGAGTCGCCGGCGCGGCGCCCTGCGGCACGTCGGGCGCCTTGCCTTCCTTGGCGGCGGGGGCCGGTGCGGTTTCCGTCACACCCTGCTTCATCACGTCGATCGGCCCGCTGCGAGTGGCCCCGAAATACGTGAGTCCAAGGCTCGACAGGAAGAACACGGTCGCCAGTACCGCGGTCGTGCGGGACAGGAAGTTCGCCGATCCCGCCGCACCGAACAGGCTGCCCGAGGATCCGCTGCCGAAAGCCGCGCCCATATCCGCGCCCTTGCCGTGCTGCAAAAGCACGAGGCCGACGAGCCCGGCCGCAACCAGGACATGCACAGCCACCAGAACGGTTTCCCAGATCATCTCGTCAATCCCCGTGGCGCCCGCCCAGTCAAATTAGGCATGAGCGATCGCCAAAAATTCATCAGCCTTGAGCGACGCCCCGCCGACCAAGGCGCCGTCGATGTCCGCACCGGCAAATAACGCCTTCGCGTTATCGGCCTTGACGCTGCCTCCGTACAACACTAAGACGTCCGCAGCCGCGTCGTGGACCCCCGCCAGACGCTGGCGCAACAGTCGGTGGACCGCCTGCGCCTCAGTGGGGCTCGCCGTTCGGCCGGTGCCGATCGCCCACACCGGCTCATAGGCGATGACGACTGCCCCGATCCGTTCGCCAAGCCTGGCCACAACGGCGTCGAGTTGCCGCAACACAACCGTTTCCGTCGTCCCGGCTTCACGCTCCGCCAGCGTCTCGCCGATGCACACGATCGGCGTCAATCCGGCCGCCAGCGCCGCGGTCGCCTTGGCCGCAACGACGATGTCGCTCTCGCCGTACAACGCGCGCCGCTCGGAGTGACCCACGATCGCGTAGCGACAACCGAACTCGGCCACCATGGCCGCCGACACCTCGCCGGTATACGCGCCGCCGGCGTGCTCGCTCACGTTCTGCGCACCCCAGGCGATCGCCGAATCCGAGAGCGCGGCCTGCGCCTGCCAAAGGTATGGATAGGGTACGCACACCGCGAGCTCCCGCATCGGTGGCACCGCCCATCCGACGCGTAATTCCGCAAGCAATGCGTCGTTTTGCCGCAGGCCGCCGTTCATTTTCCAGTTGCCGACGACGAGCTTGCCGCGCATGGCGCACCCGAGAAAACCGTTGCCCGCGACTCACGATGGCGGGAACGCGTCAAACCATACGATTTTACCCTGCCGGCTCCTTCGGGGTCAACGCGCTGCGTCGCAACAAAGCGACAACTCAACGTTCAGGCGGGTTCACCGATGCCTGCGAGCTGCCGCAGGCGGCGCAACAATAGCGGCAGGAACCAGACGGCGAGCGTCATCGCGCCCAGCGTGGCGGCGATCGGTCGGGTGAAAAACGCCAGCAGGTCGCCATCGGACTTGATCATCGAGGTCACAAAATTTTCTTCGAGCATTCCGCCAAGCACGACACCAAGGATCGCGGGCGCGATCGGAAACCCGTTGTCCTCGAGTACGTAAGCGGCAAAGCCCGCGACGACCATCACCGTTATGTCGAATGCCGTGTTGTTGATCGCAAATGCACCGACAACGCAGAACAGCATGATCACCGGCATGAGCACGTTACGCGGCACGCGCAGGATCTGTTTGGCCACCTTGATGCACAGGAAGCCAAGCGGAATCATGATCAAGTTGGCAATGATGAACAGCAGATACACCGCGTAGATATTCTGCGGGTTTTTGATGAACAGCGACGGTCCGGGGTTCATGTTCTTCATGTACAGCACACCGATGACGATAGCGGTGATCGAGTCGCCCGGAATGCCGAATACCAGCGCAGGAATCCAGGCGCCGGCAAGCGCGCTATTGTTTGCGGAGCCCGACTCGACGATGCCCTCGACATGCCCGGTGCCGAACTTTTCCGGCTCCTTGGAAAACTTCTTGCTGATCGCATACGACATCCACGCCGCGATGTCGGCGCCCGCGCCCGGCAGGGCCCCGACCAGCGTACCCAGCGCGCTGCCGCGCAGGATCTGCATCGGATACTTGACGGTAAGCCGCCACATACCCTTGAACACGTTGCCGATTGGCTGGTCGACGATCATGATCTCCGGATTGACGTTGACGGCGTAGCGGATAATCTCGGAGATCGCAAACATGCCGATCATAAGCGGGATCAGCCCGATGCCGCCCAAGAGCTCGGTGCTGCCGAAGGTGAAGCGCGGAATCCCGGCCGGATTCCCCAGGCCCACGGCGGCGATCAGCAGGCCGAGCATCAGCGAAACGAAACCCTTGAGCGGCCGGTCGGACGTCATGAACACGGCGCAGGTCAATCCCAGCAGCACCAGCCAGAAGTATTCGAACGAGCTGAACTTCAGCGCGAAGTCGGCGAGCGTCGGCGCCGCGAGCATCAGCACTGCCGTGCCGAACAGCCCGCCGATCGCCGAGAACACCAGGCCTGCGCCCAGCGCCAGCTCGGCCTGGCCCTTCTTGGTCATCGCATAGGCTTCGTCGGTGTAAGCAGCCGACGCCGGCGTGCCCGGCATCCGCAGCAGACATCCCGGGATATCGCCGGAAAAGATAGCCATCGCCGTCGCTGTGACGATCGCCGCGATGGCCGGAATCGGCGCCATGAAGAACGTCACCGGTACGAGCAGCGCCACCGCCATCGTCGCGGTCAACCCCGGCACAGCTCCGACGAACAGCCCGAATAGGGACGCCGCTAGCATCACGACGATGTTGTAAGGGTCGAACACGAGCGCAAACGCCTGCGCCCAGGGTCCGCTCATCGCGATTCCTTCTTGCTGCGTGCGGTCACCACAGGATTGGCTGCAGCAGGCCCCACGGCAACGGAACCTTCAGAAGCTTGTAGAAAGCCGTATGGATCACCAGCGTCAGCACGATCGCGAGAGGCAAGATCCACCGCACCCGAACCTCCAGCACCGCAAACAGCGCCGCGAGGTAGATCGTGCCGGTGGGGATGAAACCGAGCTTGTCGACCAGCGCGATGTAAAAGACGTTGACGCCGAGCACGACGGCGAACGCGAGCACGTGCAGGCGCGAGCGCGCCCAGGAGTCCAGCACAAACCACTGCGCCCGCTCCAGGCGGTGTTGGCGCGCAGCGAAGCCTTTGACGATCAGCAAGACGGCGCAGACTGCCAAACTGACGGCGATGACGCCTGGGAACAGCGCCGGGCCATACTTCTGACCGGGAATGGTCGGGAAGCTTTGGACGTGAACCAGAAGCGCGGCCGCGAGCAGCATGAGAAGCGCGCCCCAGACGGCGTCGTTGAGTTTCATCGGGAATGCCGCTCGACCCGAGATTTCATGACATCAAGTCGTCGCACCGGCGCACGCCGGGGCCCGAGTTCCGTCACCACAAGCAACTTCGATCCCGGGCCTCGCGCTCTCGCGCTCGCCCGGGATGACACGGCTGTTTCCAATCGCTGCGAGCGCTTCGCGCCTTGCTCCTGGACATCCGTGTCACTTGACGATCCCAACCGCCTTCATCGTCGCCCCGAGGTCCGTATCCGACCTGGCCATGAACTTGGCGAAATCCTCCGGCCCCGCATAGATGACGCCATAGCCCTGCTTGGCCATGAAGTCGGTGTAGTCCTTGCTGGCGACGATTTTCTTGATTGCCGCAACCAGCTTGTCGCGCGCTTCCGCGGGTATCCCTTTCGGTGCGGCAATGCCCCGCCAGGCAGCCATCGTCCAGTTGCTGCCCGTGGCCGCCTTGAGGGTCGGCACATTGGGGTACAGCGCGGCGGGGGCGTCGGCCATCACCGCGAGGCTCTTCACCTTGCCGGCGTCGATCATCGAGCGTGCCTCCGGCAGCGAGCACGGGACGATTTCGACGCCGCCGGCGACCAGATCCTGCAGCCCGGGCGCGGCGCCGTTCGAGGGCACCCATGGCACGCTTGCCGGATCGACCTTCAGGTCCTGCAGCATGCCGGCGATCGCGAGATGCCAGATGCCGCCCTGCCCGGTCCCCGACGCTTTGAACTTGCCTGGGTTGGCCTTTACGGCGGCCACCAGTTCGTTGACGTTCTTGTAGGGAGCATCGGCGCGCACTTGCAATCCGGCCGGATCGGCGTTGACCAGGCCGATCGGGGTATACGATACTCCGGAGAGTTCCGTCAGGGCCTGCCAATGCATCATGCCGATCTCGACGGTGATGATGCCAATCGTGTAGCCGTCCGGCGCGGCCTGCGCAATCGCGCTGTGGCCCACGACGCCGCTGCCGCCGGTGCGATTGACGACGTTGATCGGCTGGCCGAACTCCTTCTCGACGAGCACGCCGATGATGCGCGCGGTCGCATCGGTGCCGCCCCCCGCGCCCCAGGGAACGATCAGCGTGATCGGGCGTTCGGGATACGCGCCGAGCGCGGCGGGTGGAACGAAGCCGAGCAGCACGAGCGCCGCAGCCGCAAGGGCGCGCAGAAACGAAACGTTCATGTGATTCCTCCTGGATGTGGAACGCGCAATCGGGATTCGCGCATCAGAGCCGTCATCCCGGTGCGGTCGGCGTCAAGGTAACAAGCGATTCCTAAGGGGTCAAGTGGTCAGGCCAATCGCCGCGTCGGCCTCACGCGCGAGCAACGCTTCAGGCCCGCACGCGGACGTAGTCGGCGAGCGCTTCGATGAGGCGCACCAGATCCGCCTGCAGTGCGCCGAAACCGGTGCTCCTCGCAAGCGAAGCTTCGTCCATGTAGAGCCGCCGGTTGATCTCGATCTGCAGGCTGTGCCTGCGCTCCGCAGGCCGCCCGTGCTTGCGCACCAGCTCGACGCCCTTGTACGGGTCGTTGATCGCGACCTCGTAGCCCATCGCCGAGAGCGTCGTGGCGACAAACGCGGTGAATTCCGGCTCGCAGGTCGTGCCGTCGCGATCGCCTAGGACGAACTCTGCGCGTTCCCGGCCCGGATCGTCCGACATGACGTCGCCGACCGCGGGCATCGAGTGGCAGTTCAGATGCCAGACCGCTCCGAACCGTCGATGACGCTCTTCGAGCGCCGCCGCGACTGCGGCGTGATAGGGCTCGTAATACAGCGCGATGCGGCGCTCGACGTCGGCCACCGACAGCGGCCGTGCATACATCGGCACGCCGCCCTGCGCCAGCCGCCACACGAGCCCGATGCCGAGTTCGGTCTTGCGCGAGCGAGTGACCAGTCCCGGCCAGGGTTCTTCCAGCACGGCCGGGTCCATATCGGATGGGTGCCGGTTGGGATCGATGTAGGCGCGCGGGAACAGCGCCTCGACCAGAGTCGCGCCGGCATCGGGCGCGTAGCCGAACAGCGTTTCCACATGCGTGTCCTCGGCCCGGCGCACGATCGCGCGCGACGGCAGATGATCGAAGTCGGCCGGATAGCTCGTCCCGCTGTGCGGCGAATCGAGAACCAGCGGCAGCGGTGGGACTGCGGGGTCATGACGCCGATAGACTTGCATCGTTTCACGCTCTGGTATCGTTGAGATAGCACGCCGACCACCGGCCGGGCGCGATTTCCTCGAGCGGCGGCGCAATCTCCCTGCACCGCGGCATCGCGTAGGGACAGCGCGGGTGGAAATGACATCCGGACGGCGGCGCCAGCGGCGACGGAATTTCGCCCTTGACCGGTACGAATCTGCGCTTCTTCGGCTCGAGCTTGCCGACCTCCGCGAGCAAGGCCTGCGTGTATGGATGATTCGGGGCCGCGAACAACTCGGCCGCCGGTCCCGATTCGACCACGCGTCCGAGGTACATGATGACGACGCGGTCGCTGATGTGCCGCACGACTCCGAGATCGTGACTGATGAACAGGTAGGTCAGATTCAACGCCGCGCGCAGATCCATGAACAGGTTGAGGACCTGCGCCTGGATCGACACGTCGAGCGCAGCCACCGACTCGTCGCAGACCAGAAACTCGGGTTTGACCGCCAGCGCCCGCGCGATGCCGATGCGGGCGCGCTGTCCGCCGGAGAACTGGTGCGGAAAGCGCCGCATCAGGGTGGGGTCGAGCCCCACGCGATTGAGCTGCAGTCCAACGTATTCGATCTGCTGCCGCTGCCCGATCAGGCGGTGCGCCACCGGCGCCTCGCCGACCAAGTCGATGACGGATAGTCGCGGATTGAGCGCCGCGTACGGATCCTGGAAGATCATCTGCATCTTGAGCTGCCGCTCGCGCGCAGCGGCAGCGGTGAGGCCTGCGAGCGGCTGCCCGCGCCAAAATCGCGCGCCCGCAGAGAGCGGCAGGAGGCCGACCGCGAGCCGACCCAGCGTCGATTTGCCGCAGCCGGACTCGCCGACGAGGCTGACGACCTCGCCTTCGCCGATCGCGAGATCGACGCGCTCGACCGCATGCACCACTTCTTCGCGCAGGCCCGCCCCGAAGACGTTGGCGATCCGCGCGGCGAGGTCGAGCGTCCGGACGAACTGCTTCGATACGGCCTTGAGCTCGAGCAGCGGCACCAGCGTGGTCACGGTAGCGCGCCTCCCGCTACAGCTCGCTCGGCCAGCGTGACGTACGCTTGCTCGACCGCCGCGGCAAACCGCGCGGCATCGACAAGGGGAGAGGCACGAACCCGATCGCGCAGCGCTGCGCGCAACGTCGCGAGCCGCGGCAGATCTTGTGCGAGCGCGGTCGCGTTGGCGACATACTCGTCCGCCGTTTCCGCAATGAGCTCGGGCATGCCGATGGTCGTGAGCATGCTGGCGCCGCTGCGCGAGAAGGAGCGTTCGCCCGCCAGCGTGACCACCGGAACGCCCATCCACAGCGAATCGCCGGTCGTCGTCCCGCCGGCGCAGGGCCAGGTATCCAGCGCGACGTCGACATCGTTGTAAAGGGCGAGATAATCTGCCGTCGACCGCTGCGCGACAAAGTCCACTCGGCGCGGATCGACGCCGCGGCTGGCGAAGAATCCTTCCAACTCGGCCATTCTGCGGTCGAGAGCGCTCCTGACCAGGAGCAGCCGAGCCTCGGGGACCGCCTGAAGAACTCTTACCCACAGCCCGAGGATGGTCGCCGACACCTTCGCCGGATTATTGAGGCTGGCAAACGTCACGTGGCCATTTCGCAGCGCGGGCAACGGCGCCACCTCCGGTGCAAAGCGATACGGCTGGTAGCACCACAGACTGTCGGGTAGGCGCCACAGCGTTTCGGTGTGCAACGCCTCGGTGCAGCCAGGCGGATCTGCGCGCGCGTCGGTCAAGCGGTAGTCCATGGTCGAAAGACCCGTCGTCCCGAGATAGCCGAGCCAAGTGACCTGGATGGGCGCGGGCTTGAGCAGGAACAGCGGCAGCCGGTTATGCGCCGTGTGGCCGTTGAGATCGACGAGGATGTCGATGCCCTCGGCCCGGACCCGTTTCGCCAGCTCTTCGTCGGAGAGTGCTGTGACCGGGATGAAATGCTCGATCAGTGTACGGAGGTGCGCCGTAGCTTCGTCATCGGCCGTGAAATTATAAAAGGCGTAGATTTCGAATCTCTGCCGATCGTGATGCGCCAGCAGAGGTTCCATGAACACGGCCACGACGTGGCCGCGAAAATCCGAAGAAACATAGCCGATCTTGAGACGTCGACCTGAGAGGGGACGCAGGGCGACGGGCGTCAGCGGCCGGATGCGCGCCTCGAAATGGCGGCCGTATGCGCGATGCTCGGCGGCGATTTCGGCGGCGGGAAGGCGATCGGACCAACTCAACGCGAGCAGCAGATTGCTCCACGTGCTTGGGCGGTCGGGCGCCAGCGCGAGCGCCTGACGAAGCGCGGCGACGGCGCCATCGCGATCGCCGAGCTCCGCGAGCAAGCTGCCAAGATTGTTGTGAGCTTGCGCAATGCCGGCGTCGAGCTCGACCGCGCGCCGATAGGCCGCGAGAGCCTCGTCGTACCTGTGCTGCCTTCGATACAGGTTGCCCAGAGTGATATGCACCTCGGCCGACAGCGGTGCGAGCTCGCGAGCACGGAAAAGGTGCCTCTCGGCATCTTCTGACGCCAGCGCGTCGAACAATGCCTTGCCAAGATCGACCTCGACTTCGAAGGCGTCGGGACCTAATGCAACGGCGCGCCGCAGCGATGCGATGCCCGCGGCCAGATCTCCGGCCTGGCACTTGGCGCGACCCAGGACATGGTGCGCCGACATGCGCCCGGGGTCGACCTCGAGCGCGCGCTCGGCGAGACGCGCCGCGGATTGCGCGTCGCCGGTTTCGAGCAGCAGCATGGCATAGGAAGTCAATGCACCCGGATGCCCGGGCTCTCGCGCCAGCGCCTGCTCGAAGCGTTCGGCGGATGCTTGCCGCTGCCCGGCGCGGCGCAATGCGATCGCCTCCGCAACCAGACCATCGGCGTCGGCGGTTCCCGGCGCAGCAGGTTGAACCAGGCGGTTCACGGCGTCGGCGCGGAGAGCGGATGGAAGCAGCGGATGCTCTGGCCTATCGCGCCGTAAGGACGCGTCTCGGGAGTCTCCTCGCACTCGGCCGTTGCGTACGGGCAGCGCGAGCGGAATGCGCAACCGGGCGGCAACTCGATCAGCGACGGCGTCATGCCGGAAATCTGCTTGAGCTTTTCGCGCGGAGACGCGTTGCCCGGTACCGAGTCGAGCAATCCGCGCGTGTAGGGGTGTCGCGGCGCGCGCAGCACGTCGGCAGTCGAGCCCTGCTCCACGATGCGGCCAGCGTACATCACGCAGACGCGATCGGCGAGCCCGGCAATCACCGACAGGTCGTGGGTGATCCAGATCAGCGCCGCGCCGGTTTCGCGAGTGAGCTTCTGCATCTCGTAGAGGATCTGCCCCTGGATGGTGACGTCGAGGGCGGTCGTCGGCTCGTCGGCGATGATCACGTCGGGGCGGTTGAGCAGCGCGATCGCGATGGCCACCCGCTGCCGCATGCCTCCGGAAAACTGATGCGGATATGCCTTGAGCCTTTCGTCCGGTGACGGAATGCCAACCTGGCCCAGCGCCGCGCGCGCGCGTTCCAGCGCGGCGGCGCGCGGGATCTTTTCGTGCGCCAGAATCGTCTCGATCATCTGGGTGTCGATCCGCAGGACCGGATTCAGCGTCATCATCGGATCCTGGAAGATCATGGCGATGCGGTTGCCGCGGAGCTGCCGCATCTCTTCCGCGGGCAAGGCGGCGAGATCGCGTCCGGCAAGCAGGATGCGCCCGCCGACGACCCGGCCAGGCGGATCGACGAGGCCCATGATCGAGTAACCGGTCATCGACTTGCCCGAGCCCGATTCGCCGACCAGCCCCAGCACCTCGCCGCCTTCCACAGTGAAGGTCACGTCGTCGACGGCCTTGCACACGCCGGCCTTGGTGAAGAAATACGTGCGCAGGCGATCGACGGACAACAGCGCTTCGGTCATCGTTGCAGGCGCGGATTGAGCACGTCGCGCAATTGATCCGCGACGAGATTGATGCTGACGATGGTGATGAGCAGCGCGACGCCGGGAAAGAAGCTGATCCAGTATTTCCCCGACAGGAGATACTGATAGCCGTTGGCGATCAACAGGCCCAGCGACGGCTCGGTGATCGGAAGCCCCAGGCCCAGGAAGGAAAGCGTGGCCTCGAGCGCGATCGCCGCGGCCACCTGGACGGTGGCGACGACGATCAGCGGCGGAAGGCAATTCGGCAATAGATGGCGGAAGACGATCCGCGACGGAGGCAGCGCCAGACAGCGCGCCGCCTCGATGTATTCCTTTCGCTTCTCGACCAGCGCCGCGCTGCGGACGGTGCGCGCGTAATACGCCCATTGCACGGTGACTAGCGCGGCGATGATCTTGAGCATTCCCTGGCCCAGCACCGCCAGCAGGATCAGAGCGATCAGAATCGCCGGGAACGAAAGCTGGATATCGGCGATGCGCATGATGACGGTCTCGGTCCAGCCGCCGAAGTATGCCGCCGCCAGCCCCAGCGCCAACCCGAGCGCGAGCGCGACGACCGTGCTCACGACGCCCACCGTGAGGCTTATGCGCAAGCCGTAGAAGATCGCCGAGAGCATGTCGCGACCCTGATCGTCGGTACCGAGCCAGAACGTACCGCCCTCTGTCGTCGCGCCTGGAGGAAGCCTCCCGTCCACGACGTCGAGCTGTGCCAGGTCGTAGGGATTCTGCGGCGAAATCAGCGGCGCCGCGATTGCCACGGCCAGGATCGCGGCGAGAAGCACGAGTCCGAATACCGCGGTCGGACTGGCCAGGAAATCCGACAGGATGCGCCTGAACGGCGTCTCTTCGCGCGCCATCGCTAGCAGGCTGATACAGAACCCGTCGTGGCCGCGCAGCGGCTTGGCGGGATGGGATGCCGAATTTGCCAACTAAGGCGGCGAGCGACGTGTGCCAAATCGCACACGAGCGAGCCGCGGCAAAGCAGACCGCCCGCAAAGCCGCTGCCGACCGGGTTTCGACGCTCATTTGACAAATGAGGGTCCCGGCTGCTCTGTTGCTCGCCTTGCGAATATGCACGAGCTATTCGACGCGGCTCGCGCCTTGCACCCGGGGCCATCTCGTCCGAAACGCGGCTCATGAGGGGTTCTGCATCAGCCTGCTAACCCTTCGCTTCGCTCAGGCGCACGCGTGGATCGAGCGCCGAATACAGGATATCGACGAGCAGATTGATGACGATGAACATGAAGACGATGACCAGCAGATACGCGACGATGATCGGCCGGTCGAGCAGGTTGATCGAGTCGATGAGGAGCTTGCCCATGCCCGGCCAGGCGAACACCGTCTCGGTAACGATGGCGAAGGCGATGACCGAGCCGAATTCGAGGCCGATCACGGTGACGATCGGGATCAGGATGTTGCGCAGCACGTGGACGCCGATCACGCGCGCGTTGGTGAGCCCCTTGGCGCGCGCGAACTTGACGTAATCCTGCAGCAACGCCTCGCGCGTTCCGGCCCGGGTCAGGCGAATAAGCAGCGCGAGCTTGAACAGCGCGAGATTCGTCGCCGGCATGATCAGGTGCCGCCAGCCTTCGAGCGACGTGAAGCTCACGGGCACGCCGAAAAGCAGCGTCGTCGGCCCGCGGCCGTTCGAAGGGAGCCATCCCAGCATCACCGAGAACACCATGATCAGCATCAGGCCGACCCAGAACGTGGGCAGCGAGAAACCGAGGATCGAGCCGGCCATGATCGTTCGTCCTGTCGCCGTATTGGGCTTCAAACCGGCCCACAGTCCGAGCGGGATGCCGAGCACGATGGCGATCAACATCGCCGCGATCGCAAGCTCGAGCGTCGCCGGCATCCGCTCGAGGATCAGCCGGAGCGCCGACGTGTTGTGGACGAAGGAATTACCAAGATCGCCGCGAAGTGCGCCCGCAAGAAACGCCACGTACTGCGTCCACATCGGCCGGTCGAGGCCGAGCGCGGCGATCGCGTGCTCGCGTTCCTGCTGATCCGCCTGCGGATTGATGAGGATGTCGATCGGATTGCCGATCGCGTAGACGCCGATGAATACCAGCACCGACATCACGAACAGCACCAGCACAGCCTGCAGGCTGCGGCGGACGATGAAGACCGACATGATGGCGACTATTGTACCTGCCGCGGGTGGCTGCATTCCGCGCGGGAGCGCACCTGCGGCGGTCGGCGCGCCGGCTTGTTTCGATTAAACTATGGCCGTCAAGGCGCCGCCCTGCGCCGGGAACCAACGGAGAAAAGGTCATGCGCGCCAGGGAACCCAAGCTCCTGCACCCGCTGCTCGCTTTGTCCTGCAACGCGCCGCCGTCCCGGCGCCCGTGACATGCCGGTCGTGGATGACATCTCCGGCCTGCGCCGCATCCTGACGCGCTCGCGAACGATCGCCGTAGTGGGTTTGTCGGCGAATTGGTACCGTCCCAGTTATTTCGCCGCCAAGTACATGCGCGATCACGGCTATCGCATCATTCCCGTCAACCCGACCTACGAGCAGGTGATGGGCGAGCGTTGCTATCCCGATGTCCCGTCCGCGAGCGAAGGCGCCGCAATCCCGATCGATATCGTCGACTGTTTCCGCAAGCCAGCCGAGATCCCGCCGATCGCGCGCCATGCGATCGCGATCGGTGCAAAGGTGTTGTGGATGCAGCTCGGCATCCGCAACGACGAAGCCGCCAAGCTCGCCAGCGATGCCGGGCTCGACGTCGTGATGAACCGCTGCGTCAAGATCGAGCACGCGCGGCTGATGGGCGGCCTCAACTGGGCCGGGGTCAACACCGGCGTTATCTCGGCGCGGCGGCCTGTGTGACCTGGGCTCATGCCTGACCGCAAGTTCGGCTTCGACACGCTCTGCCTGCACGCCGGCCAGATTCCGGATGCAGCGACGGGCGCGCGTGCGCTGCCGATCTATCAGACGACATCGTTCGTGTTCGACAGCGTCGATCATGCGGCGAGCCTGTTCAACCTGCAGACCTTCGGCAACGTCTACTCGCGCATCTCCAATCCGACCGTGTCTGCGCTCGAAGAGCGCGTCGCCGCACTCGAAGGCGGCCGTGCGGCGCTGGCCGCCGCGACGGGTATGGCAGCGCAGACTGTGGCGCTGCTGACGCTCGCCAAGAACGGCGACCACATCGTCGCGGCGCGCACGCTCTATGGAGGAACCTACACTCAGTTCGCGGTAACGCTCGCGGAACTGGGGATCGACACCACCTTCGTCGACCCGGACAATCCCGACGACTTTCGCCGGGCGGCAAAGCCCAACACCAAGGCGCTCTACGCCGAAACGATCGGCAATCCGCAATTGAATGTCGTCGACCTCGCCGCGCTTGCCGACATCGCGCATGCGGCGGGCGTGCCGCTCGTCATCGACAATACGCTGGCCTCGCCCTGCCTCTGCCGGCCGATCGAGCACGGCGCCGACATCGTGATCCATTCCGCAACCAAGTATCTAGGCGGCCACGGCACGACGATGGGCGGCGTCATTGTCGAGTCGGGGAAGTTCGACTGGGGCAACGGCAAGTTTCCGCAGATGACGACACCGTCGCGCGGCTACCACGGCGTCATCTTCCACGAGACCTTCGGCGATTTCGGATTCACGATGAAAGCGCGCATGGAGGCCATGCGCACGCTGGGGCCGGCGCTGTCGCCGTTCAACGCGTTCCTGCTACTGCAGGGCATTGAGACGCTGCACCTGCGAATGCCGAGACACTGCGAATCGGCACTGGCGATCGCACGACACCTCGCGGAGGATCCGCGGGTCGCGTGGGTGAACTATCCGCTGTTGCCCGGCAACCGCTACGAGACGCTGGCGCGGCGTTACCTGCCCCGCGGCGCGAGCGGCATCCTGACGTTCGGACTCAAGGCCGGCGCCGAAGCCGGGGTCCGGTTTATCGAGGCGGTGCAGTTTCTGTCGCACCTCGCCAATGTCGGCGACGCGAAGACGCTGGTGATCCACCCGGCATCGACGACGCACCGGCAGCTTGGCGAGGAAGAACAGCGCGCAGCTGGCGTGCTGCCGGAGATGATCCGGCTCTCGGTGGGGCTCGAGACGCTCGATGATATTCTCTGGGACATCGATCAGGCTCTCGCGACCGCATCCCGTTGAACAACCGACGTTATCCTTCGCTGACCTGGCCGTGGGTCGGGCTGCTGCTCTGCCTCGCGCTGCTGGGACAGGAATACCTGCTGCAGGCGACCGGCCCGAACGCGCCGCTTACCGCCTACCGGATCACGCTGATGGCCGTCGGCGTCACGTCGCTGGCGCTGATCTTTTTGCCGCCGCGGCGCATCGGTTACCTGCTCGGCTTCTTCGTTTGCGCCGGACTGATGGGCTACGCGTTGTACCTGCAATACGTGATGGATCTCGAGCCTTGCCCACTGTGCATATTGCAGCGCGTCGCCGTGATCGCAATGGGGCTCGTGTTTCTGATAGCGGCCTTCCATAACCCGGGACGCACCGGCGCGCGCGTGTATGCGATGCTCCAGCTGCTGATCGGCGGTACCGGCGCGGCAATCGCTGCGCGCCAGGTGTGGCTGCAGTCGCTACCCAAAGATCAGGTGCCCGCGTGCGGCATGGGGCTTGATTACATGCTCGAGACGCTGCCTTTCACGGACGTCTTGCAGAAGGTACTCGAGGGCAGCGGCGAATGCGCCGAAAAAGGCTGGGAGTTTCTGCACCTGTCGATTGCCGGTTGGACGCTTGTATTCTTCGTCGCGATGATCGCGGCGAGCTTCGCGCTGATCCGGCGCGATTAAGCCGCCGCGAATCGACTGCACCACTTGTCCGGTCAGGAAATTGCTGGCCTCCGTGCGTACCCAGTCGCGGGGCGATGCTGTCACATCAATACCGGTTCGCCTTTGCCAAGAGCGGAAACTGATTGATTCCGGGGAGAAACCTCTCGTTGACTATAAATACTGTCGCTCCCGGTTGGCTTTTTCGCTAGACTAGTTTGCGTTTCGGCGAAATTGCAGGCGCGATACTTGGCCACGCTTCCGGTAGCGGCTTGGAAAGGAGGCGTTCCTGCCCGCACAGTACTTCCGGCCCCTCGCGTAGGAAGATTTAATCCGATCTCGTGTCGAGAAATATTACAGCGTAATCGTTTTCAATTGATGCCCGTTGATCTCCAGAGCGCGAACCCTTTTGTAAAGAAAAATGATCTTATCTTATACTGTCTCGCGTGTTCCATTGGTGAGTTTGCCGTGACCGAAACCGAGCCCCGTCCATCAAGCCGCGCGCTGGTGGCGAGTTTCCTGTTCACCGACCTTGTCGGTTTCTCGATCGGTACGGCGGCCGAGCAGTACGCTGCCAAAGCTACGTTGTCGGCGATTCTGCGCAGCAATCTTGCCGCGCTCCGAGATCTCGACTACCGGATCAAGGATACCGGGGATGGCGCGTTGATCGCGTTTACCTCCAATCCCGAGCACGCGCTGTATATGGCGCTGGCGATTGCAGAGGATTTCGGACGCGCCGCGAAGGATGCCGGCTTTCCTTCGAACAGCCTGCGTACCGGCATTCATCTTGGATCCGTCAAGGAGTCGATCGACCTCGAAGCGCGGCCTAATTTCGTCGGCGACGGTATCAACGCCGCCAAGCGCATCATGGACTTTGCGGCTCCCGGGCAAATCACGGCTTCGCGAGCTTTCTTCGAAGCCGTCGCCTGCCTGGATTCCGCGTACGCCGCGCTGTTCAGTCATGTGGGCGTCCCCGATGACAAGCATGGGCGGGCGCACGAGTTGTACGCCATCTCGCCAAGTGCCACGGTCCTGGAAAAGCTCAAACTCGATCTCACGGCTGCCGCTCACGAGTCCGCCGAATTTGCCGCGAAGAGCTCCGCGACGATCAAGGGAAAGCAGGAGTCGGCGACAGCGGTCACTACCGATGCTCAGGCCAAGTCGAGCCATGCGGTCGACGTCGTTCGCAAGTGGTCGCTCCCGGCCGGCGCGGTGATCGCGCTTGGCGTTGCGTCGATATGGGTGGGGACGAAATTGCTCGAGCCAGGTAATCCGAGCATTCCAAAAGCAACGACCGAATCGGTTTTAGCTCCGGCCTCGTCCAAACCGGCGGTCGCGCCATCAACAGCAGCGGAAGGAACTCCTGCCGATTCGCAGACCTCGCCCACAATCCCACCCAAGCCTGAGGGGGCCGCCCCAGTCCGCGCCGCGCCAGTTGTGGCAGGCGCACCCGCGCCCGATTCGACGCCGCCCGCGAGCGGCCCGGCCATGGCGGGGGCAAAAACAAGCGCCAAGATCAAGCCGAAGACTGACGCGACTCCTGCCGTACCCGTCACGGCAAACGCGGCGCCTGATCGGAACAGCCCGCGTTGCAGTCGCATCATGGAAAAGGCAACGCTCGGCGAAGCATTATCCATGGAAGAAAAGAGGGAGCTCGCAAGCTCATGTCGCTAAACGTGCCGCGATGCATGCCGAATGGACTGAATGCCACCTGCCTGATCACTTTGATCCTGCTTACTGCATGCGCAGCGCCCCCGCCTCCCGAGCGTCCACCCGCGCCTTCTTCCGAATTGACATTCGACGCGGGCGTCGATTACGCGATCGACGACCTGCTGGTTCAAGCGCGGAGACTGCCAGCGTTCAGCCCCGCACCGGGCCTACTCAAGAAAGAAGACGTTCCACGCGGCGTGATCGCGGTCGACCCCGCTATCGACGGCAATACCGGGCAGCAGACGATCGCATCGAGAGCCCTCGATTCGCGGCTGCTGCAACGCGCTTCAGACAAGTTCGCGCAGTTCGACGTAGCCGCGGTCAATTCGAACATTCTCGGCAAGGCACAATACGTCTTGGCCGCGACCTTGACTCCCATCGATGCAGCGAAGGCAACATCAGGAACATTCCGGATAAGCCTTTCGCTGACCGATATCAAGACTGGCTTCGTGGTGGCCCAATCCGTAGCCAGGATCCGCAGCGAGGGCGTCGATACCACGCCAACAGCTTTTTATCGAGACAGTCCTTCATTGACCAAGGATCGCGTCGTCGAAGGACAGATTCGCACGGCACAGACTCCAACCGGCGGCGCGGCCGACGAATTCTACATGTCGCGGCTTCCGATTACCGCTTTGATCAGCGAAGGCTCCAAGCTCTATGAAGCGGGTAACTACCCGGAGGCACTGCGCTACTACGAGTCGGCCGCGGCTCGTCCCGAAGGACAGCAATTGCGCGTCCTCAATGGTCTTTATCTTGCCAATACACAACTTTGGGCGCACCGACGAGGGTGAAAAAGCATTCGCGAAAATTGTCGCCTTCGGTCTTGCGACCAACAGTCTTTCGGTCAAATTCCTGTTCAAACCTGGCTCTCTGGATTTCCTGGCGGACCCGAAAGTCAGCGGCGCCTACAACACGTGGCTGCGCCTCGTTGCGCGCGAAGTCGCGGCTTCCAAAACCTGCCTCACCATAGTCGGTCACACAAGCCACACGGGAACGGAGCAGTTCAACGACAGGCTTTCAATGCAAAGAGCCATCGCAATCCAACGCCGGATCGAAGCCCAGGCACCCGAGACTGCGGGCCGCCTCGTATCGGTTGGCGTCGGCTTCCGCGAAAACCTTGTGGGATCGGGCACCGATGATCTGCGCGATGCGCTGGATCGGCGCGTCGAATTCAAGGTTCGAAACTGCTAGACGGCTTTGGCGCCGCTGTTGGTGCGCGTCGCGTCGCATGTCGTCGCAGAAAGCAGCAGGCACCTGGAGCGCAGCAATAGCCGAGGCAACTTGCTGTGCGCGCACGACTCAGCAGGATCACTCGTCCGCGGTTTTGTCTTCTTCGTCTTCCCAGGCGTAGCGATGGCGCGGTGGTATGTCCAAGCGTCGCAGCACAAGCGCCATCGTTATCCCGATTAGCGCGGCTCCCAGATGGGTTTCCCAGGATACTCCGCGCTCGATGGGCAATACTCCCCAGACCAGCGCGCCATACATAAACGAAACCAACAGCGACGCTGCGATGGCGCGCCTGTCCCGTCGAATCAGCCCGGCTACGAAGATATAGCTGACCAAGCCGTAGATCAGCCCGCTCGCACCGACGTGGACGGATCCTCTGGCAAATAGCCAGACCGCGACGCCGGATCCCAGGTAGACCGCCGGCAGCACCCTCAAAGCCGAGTTCGGATAGAGGTACAACATTGCCGTGCCCAACACGAGCAACGGCGGGGAGTTGGCGATGAGATGAGCAAAGCCGCCATGCACCAGAGGCGCGAAAAGAATGCCGGGCAACCCAGCCAGTTGACGCGGCCGCACGCCGAAGTCCTCGGGTCCCAGATCCAGCGCCCAGTTCAACAACTGAATGAACCAGATCAGCGCGACGAAGCCGAGCGCGATCTTTACCGCCAGCCTGAAGTTGGCCCGGGCCCGCTCCGAGTCAGTGTGGGCCGGGTCGAGTCTGTGAATCTCCATCGCGGCACAGAATACCAGTCAGCGCTTTCTAAGCTAGTCGCCAAGCGAACCCTCTCTATACTCATCGATGCCAATACGCGTACGCTGCGCGCAGGCTCATCGACAACGCACTGGAGCGAACGTGACACAGGAAATCGATATCAAGGCGCTGATCCGGACTGTCCCCGACTTTCCCAAGCCGGGCATTCTGTTTCGTGACATCACGACACTGCTCAAACAGGCGGATAGCTTTCATGCGGTCGTCGAGAAGCTCGGCGCAGCGTATCGCGCGGCCGGCCAATCGACAAGATCGCGGCGATCGAATCGCGCGGCTTTATTATCGGCGCCGCCCTCGCTTACGGCTTGAATGTCGGTTTCGTGCCGATCCGCAAACAGGGGAAGCTCCCTGCCGAAACTTCGGTCACGACTACCAGCTCGACTACGGGACCGACCGGCTGGAACTGCACACGGACGGGATTCAACGCGGCGAGCACGTGCTGCTCGTCGACGACTTGATAGCCACCGGCGGCACGGCGGAAGCGGCACTCAGGCTGATCAGCATCGCCGGCGGATCGGTCGTCGGCTGCGCTTTCGTGGTCGACCTGCCCGATCTGGGGGGTCGCCAAAGAATAGAGCGACTCGGCTATCCGGTGCTCGCGCTATGTGAATTTTCAGGGCATTGAGAGAACACTCCACTGCCTTCGCGAAAATCGAAGTGACCTTTCAGTCTGTTGGAGTTGTAGAGCGCAACTAGGCTTCCGCCATTGACTATATGACGAAGTCATTGTAACGTTGCGGCCTCTAAAACATGCTTCGAGGAGACATCAAGATGTTCTCGAAATTCCCTCGCCGCTCGCTGGTGCTTGCGCTCGCATCGTTAAGCTTCGCTGGTGTGGCATCGACGGCCTCGGCGACGCATTCCTGGGGTGGCTACCATTGGGCACGGACGGCGAATCCGTTCACTCTCAAGCTCGGTAATAACGTGTCGACTGCTTGGACCTCGGCGCTCAACACGGCATCGAGCGACTGGTCCGCGTCGAATGTCCTCAATACGAACGTCGTAACCGGTTTGGCCAATCCGAGAAATTGCAAAGCGACCGCGGGCCGCGTGGAAGTGTGCGATGCGACCTACGGCAACAACGGCTGGCTCGGGCTTGCCAGTATTTCCATCACGGGCGGCACACACATCACCCGGGGCGCGGTGAAGCTCAACGACACGTACTTCAATACCACGCAATACAATACGCCGGCATGGCGGACTATGGTCACGTGCCAGGAAATCGGCCATACGTTCGGGCTCGACCATCAGGACGAGAACTTTAACAACGCCAATCTCGACACCTGCATGGACTACACGAGCAACCCGAGCAGCAATCAACACCCGAATGCGCATGATTACGACGAGCTGGACATCATCTATGCTCACCTCGACAGCACGACCACGACCGGCCAGGGCGCGGCCGGCAGTTTCGCGGTGGACATCGATCACAACGACCGGAGGAGTTGGGGCCAGCTCGTCAAACAGGTGGGCCGTACGGCCATCTACGAGCTCGATCTAGGTGGTGGATCCAAGACCGTTACGTTCGTGATCTGGGCATTGGAGGCCGGCGGCAAGCCGCAATGACCCAGGAACCGCTTGGCGGGTGATTCACCTCCGGCGACGTTGGAGTAGAGGGGCGGGCTGCAGGGCCCGCCCTTTTTCATTTCCAAGTGCACTCGATCATACGGAGCATGAATATGCGATTCCGCAAGCTACTTCGGCCACTGCTCGCGTGCTTGGTCACGGCAACCATGCCGTTGGCGCATGCTCTTCCGCGCCACGTCGACGTGGTGCTGCAACCGGGAAAGATCCACGAAGATTGCTTCTCGCTCCAGCCGCATCAGCGAGTTCAATACAATTTCAAACTGGACCGACCCGGCAAATTCAACCTGCATTACCACAAGGGAAAGGAAGTCTTCTATCCCATACGCAGCGAGTCTGTTTCTGAGCAAAAGGGCGACTATGTCGCCGCAGTCGCGCAGGATTATTGCCTGATGTGGAGTGGCAGCAAGGAGGGCGACACCAAGCTGGGATATGAATTTATCGTCGTCGAGCCGGGCCTGACCAAGCCTTGACACACTATCTCGGTTGCACGACTAAAGCCTTGCCCGTCAGGAACTGTTCTATTTCGGGGCAACCCGGAGCGGCCAAGCCTGCCGTTGACCATCACAGCGAGGTTAGCAAGACACTCGCGCACTTTGCGGCTCTTTCCATAATTTCCGTTCTCCTCTGAAGTAAAGCCAGGCAATGCCGCCAGCTTGGTGCATTTCCAGTTTCAACACACGCGCCATAACAGGCCGTGTTCGACGCTGAGTTGCCGTCATGTTCCGTTGATCGCTCCACGCGGGGCAGTTCATGGACGCGCGCCGCTATTTCGGCGCCATGCGGATCGCGCCGTCGAGGCGGATGACTTCGCCGTTGAGCATCTCGTTACCAATGATCTCGCCGACGAGCGATGCGAACTCTTCCGGGCGACCGAGCCGCGGCGGAAACGGCACCATCTTGCCCAGCGATTCGGCAATGTCCGGCGGAATCTGGCCCACCATCGGCGTCTCGAAAATACCCGGCGCGATGGTCATCACCCGGATGCCGTATCGGGCCAGCTCACGCGCGATCGGCAACGTCATGCCGACTACGCCGGCTTTGGATGCGCTGTAGGCCGGTTGGCCGATCTGGCCGTCGAACGCGGCGACCGAGGCGGTGAAGACTATGACGCCGCGCTCGCCGCCCGTATTCGGCGCATTCCGGCTCATCGCTTCGGCGGCAAGCCGCGTGATATTGAACGAGCCGATCAGATTGATATTGATCGTGCGCACGAAGCTTGCCAGCGCGTGCGGGCCTTCCTTGCCGACGACCTTTTCGCCGTGGACGATGCCGGCGCAGTTGATAATGCCGTGCAGCCTGCCGAATCCGTCGAGCGCGCCCGCGACTGCCGCCTTCGCGCTCGCCTCGTCGGTAACATCGGTGCGAACGAACACGGCGTTCGCGCCCAGCTCCGCGGCCAGCGCATTGCCTTCGGCTTCCTTGAGATCGGCGATGAGGACTTTGCCGCCGCCGGCGACCAGCAGCCGCCGGTGATGAGGAATGCGTTGTCGTTGATCTGCATCTTCGCGTCCTCGGTCGCCTAACGAACCGTTACCCGTTCGCCCTGAGCTTGTCGAAGGGCAACGGGTAACGCCTTGCCTTCATTTCCCCGGCGTGACTCCGTTCGTGGTTCGACAAGCCTGTCCTGAGCGGAGTCGAAGGGCTCACCACGAACGGTCCTCTGCTCTAGAGGACCCGATTGAACCACAGCATGGACAGAAACGCCGCCAACAGGGTGATGATGGCCGCCGCAGCGGCGAGGAGCGCGGTGATTTCCGTCTGCCGGGTCTCGAGCGCGAGCCGTGTGTTGAGGCTCTCATAGACCTTCCTGAGATCCATGGCATTGTTCGCATAGAAATATTCACCATGGGTGACATTGGCAATGGTCTTGAGCGATTCCTCGTCGAGGCGCACGCGCATCGACCAGCCCTCGCTGCCGAGGATCTCGCCGTTCGGGGTGCCGATGCCCACGGTGTAGACGCGCACGCCGCGATCGGCCGCCATGCGCGCAGCCTCGATCGGGTTTGGGCCCGTCGTCGTCTGGCCGTCGGAAAGCAGGATGATCGCCGCTGAGGTGTAGGAGCCCGGCGGCACGGTCTTGGGCGCGGCCTTGCCTGATGCGCCCGCCTTGTCCAGCGGCGCGCCGCGCGGATCGTCCCTCGGGTTCGACCCGCGGAGATCGAACTCGACATCCGGAAAGATCGTCTTCAACGAGACGAGAATGCCGCTCCCGACTGCGGTGCCACGCTGCAACTGAAAGCGATCGATGGCGGCAAGGATATCGTCGCGGTTGCGCGTGGGCGGCTGCACGACCGAAGCCGTGGCAGCGAACGACACCACGCCGATGCGCGCGCTGGCCGGCTGGTCGGCGACGAAAGCCCGCGCCGCCGCTTGTGCGGCGCCGAGGCGGTTCGGCTCGACGTCGGCCGCGCGCATGCTGCCCGATACGTCCATCGCCAGGATGATTATCTCGTGCTGCGACGGCAAGGTGAGCGTCGCGGTCGGCCGTGAGACCGCGAGGACGAGGGCGATGAGCGCGAGCAGAAACAACAGCGGCGGGACGTGACGCCGGAACCTCTGTCCCGCGCCCATGGCGTCCCTGATCATGCTCAGGCTCGCATAGCGCAGTACCTGCTTCTTCTTCCGGCGCAGCAGCAGAATGTAAAGGCCGACCAGGGCCGGAACGGCGAGGAGCAGCCAGAGCAGGTCAGGCCACAGGAAGGCCATGCGTCGGTTCCAGGTGACTCGGCAGACTCGCGCCGCCGGCGAGCTGGCTGCGCCGCTTGCGCAGGTCGGCGAAGCGCAGGATCGCATCGATGAGATTGTCGTCGGTCGACAGCTCGAGCGCGTCCACACCAGCTTGGCGAAACGCCGATCGCAGCGCCTTTTCGCGCTGTTCGGCGATGAACGCGAAGCGCTTGCGGAAGCGGCGATCATGCGTGTCGACCAGGACTTGCTCGCCGGTCTCGGCGTCCTGGATCGTCACCAGCCCGAGATCGGGGAGCTCCATTTCCAGCGGATCGTAAAGGCGCACGGCGACGATCTCGTGGCGCAGCGCGAGGCGCGCCAACGGCTCCTCCCATCCGGGCGCGCTGACGAAGTCGGAAACCACGAAAACAAGTGAGCGCCGCGCCATGAGCGCGAACGCCGTCTGCAGGAGAACCTTGAGGTCGGTCGCGGCGGAGCGCGAGCGCTGCGGGCGCGAAAGCATCGTATGCAGGATGTGCAGAACGTGACGGCGGCCGCTCCTGGCCGGGATCACGGTATCGACCCGATCGCCGTAAAAGAGTGCGCCGACGCGGTTGCCGTGACGGCTCAGCAGCCGCGCCAGTACGGTTACGAAATCGCTCGACACGCCGCGCTTTCTCATCTCGCGCGAGCCGAAATCGAGCGATGGGCTCAAATCGAGCAGGAACCAAGCCGTGACGTCGCGATCCTCGTGGTACTCACGGACATAGGGCGTCGCCAACCGCGCGGTCACGTTCCAGTCGATGTGCCGCACATCGTCGTGATATTGATACTCGCGCAGATCGGCGAGATCGAGCCCGAAGCCGCGAAACAGCGTCCGATAATCGCCGTGCAGCAGGCCGTCCAGGCGGCGGATCACCGTCCACTCGAGCCGGCGCAGGATCTGCTCAGGATTGCGCAGCGGCTCGGACATGGGTCTCCAGTGGCTTGTCCGGCGCGCGCACGTGGCGCATGACCTCCAGGATCAGATCATCGGGCGTCTTGCCGTCCGCGAGTGCTTCGTAGGTAAGCACGAGCCGGTGCCGCAGCACATCGAGCGCGAGGTCGGCCACGTCGTCGGGCAGCAGGTAGTCGCGTCCGCGCAGGAAGGCAAGCGCCCGCGCCGCCTCGATCAGGTGGATCGAGCCGCGCGGGCTCGCGCCAAATGAAATGTAGCGTGAGAGGCCTTTCACGCCGAAGCGCTCGGGCTGCCGCGTCGCGGAGGCGAGCCGCACGGCGTACTGGATGAGAGCCGGGTCAATGTAGCCTTTGCGGCATTCCTGTTGCAACGCCGACAGCTCTTCGGTCGTGCACACAGCGACGACGTCGGTCGCAATACCGGTCACGCGCTCGACGATCACGAACTCCTCTTCCTCTTTCGGATAGCCGACGAGCACCTTCATCATGAAGCGGTCGACCTGCGCCTCGGGCAGCGGATACGTGCCCTCGGTCTCGATCGGATTCTGGGTCGCCATGACCAGGAACGGCTCGGGGACGCGATGCGTCTGCCCGGCGATCGTCACCTGGTATTCCTGCATCACTTCCAGCAGCGCGCTTTGCACTTTCGCCGGCGCGCGATTGATCTCATCGGCGAGAAGAAGGTTGGTGAAGACCGGCCCCAGCGAAGTGGCGAACTCCCCGGTCTTCTGATTGTAGATGCGCGTGCCGACCAGATCCGCGGGGACGAGATCGGGCGTGAATTGGATCCGGCGGAAGCTGCCGCGGATCGTCCGCGCGAGCGTCTTGACGGTGAGCGTCTTGGCGAGCCCGGGCACGCCTTCGACCAGCAGGTGCCCCTGCGCGAGAATCGCGACCAGCACCCGCTCGAGGAAGTGGTCCTGGCCGACGACGATCTTCTTGACCTCGTAGAGGATGCGCTCCATCTGCGCAGATGTCCCGGCGCGGCCGGGTTCCTTGGCGTCCATGGTTTCCTTTCCCTGCTCTGCGGCGCGAGCAAGCTAAAACGGCGAAATGCCGATCGCCGACGCCGCATTCTCGATCGGCACCGCGAAGCCGATGCCGATAAAAACCTTCTGGTCGGTGGGGTTGAGGATCGCAGTCACGATGCCGACCACCTCCCCGTCGGCAGTTACCAGCGGCCCGCCCGAGCTTCCCGGATTGGCTGCGGCATCGAACTGAATCAGATTGACGATATCGCGCGTGCCGTCGCGCGAGCGGTGTATGCGCCGCAATCCGGACACGACGCCCGAAGTCGCCGTCGGCCCGATGCCGAAAGGAAATCCGACCGCAACGACCTCGTCGCCCGGCGCGAGGTCGCCCGTCCCGCGCAGCGTGGCCGGCACGAGATCGTCGGGGAGCGTCTTGGCCTGGATCACGGCGAGATCGTTTTCGGGTTGTACACCGAGGACAGTGGCCTCGGACTCGGTCCCGTCAGCGAAGACGACACCCAGCCGATCGCCGCCGGCGACCACGTGCAGGTTGGTGAGGATGATCCCCTTGTCGACGATGACGACCCCGGTGCCAACGCTTTTTTCGATATCGCCGTCTCCATGTGGGCCATCTTTGGACGTTCCCAGCTGGCGCACGCGCACCACGGACGGGCGGATGATCTCGTAGGCCCGCGCCGCGGTCGACGGCAGCGTCTTGGTCTCGAGGGTGTGCAGCACTGCGGCGTCGATGTCCGCTTGCGTGAACGTGTGCGGCACCGGCTGCAACGACGAGTGGGCCACGACGAGCCCAAGCGCAAAGAGAGCGCCCGCCGCGATCAGGAGCGGCTTCTCGATTTGCTTGAGGGCCTTCATAAAACGGCCGCGCGGGCGGGGGCGAGCTTCCGTGTCCGCCGCGCCTTTCTCCGTTGCCGCAGACGCGGCGATTGGACCCTGAGGCTTGAATTGCGCCCGTCGCTCGGCCTGGTGCGACCGCCTCGATCTGCTGTAGAAGGTTACGCGTCCCATTGATCGTCCCATATCCTCGCTATTGCGCTGTCGAGAGATCGACAGCGCGAGGCAACGACAGTTTCCGTGGCCCCGATCATTTTCCCACAGCCCGGCGCCAAAATCAGGCCGCCGGCACCGTCGCCAGACGAAGATACACGTAGCGTACTGCCGCCAGCGCGCCGACCAGAAACGACACGATCGCGAGCCATACGAAAGTCTTGCGCATCAGGTTGGCGCGCTCGCGCGTGGGCCAGTTCGTTTCAGGCTCCTTGCCGCTGACATAGCGCGCCCACGATTCGTAAAACCAGCCGTCTGCCATCCAGCCGCAGATGCCGCAAAAAAGCGTCAGCATCATGAATCCGAGCGCGACGATGACGGTGAGGCGCTGATCGGCATTGAGCGGCGGTTCGACCTTGGTGCTGAGCGCGAAGAAGAAGACGCCGACCGCTGCGGTAGCAAGCGTGGTCAAGTGCTTGAAGAGCTCGATGCCCGCCGTGCGCGAGCGATCGTAGAGGACCTGCGCCGGGACGGAGCCCTGGCCTTCGTCTTCCTCACGACTTTTGGCGTTCGAAGTGGGCATATTTTTCGAATCTCCTCCGTTGCCCGTTGGAAATTGATCTCCAGAGCGGCAAACGCTTCGCCGCCTCGATCATTCTCCCACAGCCCGGTGCGGTCGGTCAGGCCTCGATGCTGACGACATGAGCCTGAATCTTCCCGTCTACGGCGCCATCCCCGAACCGCCGCGCGATGGCTTGCGCCGCGACGTCGGTCGCTTCGCCGAGCCGGCCGGCGTTCCGCGCCTCGATCTCGTTGCGCAGCGGCGTCCCCTGGCAAAACGCGACGGCCGGAATCCGCGCGGATTCTGCCCGGCTGCGCGCCGCGATGGTAACGATTTCCGGCGACGCGTTAAATCCGCCCTGCGCAAGGTCGCGCGCAATCGTCGCCCGGTCGTAATAACCATGCGGCGTGCGCGCAAGGAAGCGCGGTGGATCCTCCCGAAAAACGGCTTCCATCGCCGCCGTCACCGCGTGAGCAAATTCGTTCTCCTCGAGGCGATCCCAGACGTTGAAAATAAAGATGCCTCGCGGACGAAGCACGCGGCGCGCTTCCGCAAAAGCTTTCGGCTTGTCGGGAAAGAACATCGCGCCGAACTGGCACACGACGGCATCGAACTCGCCGTCCTCGAAGGGAAGTTGCATCGCATCCGCCTGGCGCCATTCCACCGGCCGGCTGGTCCCCGTCGCGACCGCCTGATCGAGCATCGCCTGATTGAGATCGGTGGCGACGATCGCCGTGCGCTCGGGCAGCACCGATACCAAGGCACGCGTAACGACACCCGTGCCGGCCGCGATTTCGAGGACTCGGGTCGGAGACCTCGAGGCCAGCCGCCGCGCGATGTCCGCGGCATAGGGCTCGAAAATGAGCGGGACCAGAAGCGTTTCGTAGAGCTTCGGGATCGATCCGGCGAAGATCTTGTCAGTCGCGTTTTCGGTCATTCGGTTCGATCCCCAAGGTTGCGCGCCGTTGGTTCGACACGTCGATCCGCACGATCAGCGCTCACGTGTCGGTGGGCGCCCTACTCGAACTTGACATCGGCCTCCTTGACCACCTTCGCCCACTTGTCCTTTTCGGTGCGGATAAAGGCGGCAAATTCGTCGGGCGAGTTGGTGCGCACGTCGGCGCCCTGGTTGCCGAGCTTGTCGCGCATCTCGGGTGTCGCCAGGATGCGACCGATCTCGGCGTTGAGCCGCCCGACGATCTCGCGCGGCGTGTCCGGCGGCGCCATCACGCCTTGCCATGATCCCGTCTCGAAGCCCGGCAAGCCGGATTCCGCGATCGTCGGCACATCGGGGATCGCGCTCATCCTGCGAGCGCTCGACACCGCGAGAAGCTTCAGCCTGCCGCCTTTGACCAGCGGATAGGTCGCAAGCATTCCATTGAGCGTGACGTCGGCCTGTCCGGCGGCGACGTCTGCGATCGCCTGCGAGCCGCCCTTATAGGGGATGTATTCCCATTTCACGCCGGTGCGGCGCGCGAATTCCACGCCGGCCAGATGGGGCGCGCCGCCGACGCCTGAGATCGCAAAATTGAGCTTGCCGGGTTTGCTCTTCGCAAGCGCCACCAACTCCTGCGTCGAATTGACCGGAACCGCCGGATTGACGACCAAAATATGCGGCGAATACGCGACCATCGTCACCGGCGCGAAGTCGCGCACGGGATCGAACGGTAATGTCGGATACACGCTCGGGCTGATGGCCAGCGCGCCAATGTCGCCGAGCAGCAGCGTGTAGCCGTCGGGCGGCGCCTTGGCGACGAAATCGGCGCCTAAGTTGCCGTTCGCGCCGGGCTTGTTCTCCACGACCACCGGCTGGCCGAGGGAGCCGGTCAGCTTTTCGCCCAGAGAGCGCGCCAGGATGTCCGAGGTGCCGCCAGGTGGATAGGGCACGACGATTCGGATCGGCCGCGCCGGATAGGTCTGCGCCGCTGCTGGGGACGGCACCGCCACGAGCGTGAGCATGAAGAGCGACAGGGCAAGCACGATTCGCGTCATTGGTTTTCCTCCTTTATCGAGATTTGCGCCCGGTTACCGGGCATATCCCGACGCATGTTAGCCCGATGTTTCTGCTCAGTGTCAGTCATTCGATCACCCGATCCGCTCGCACGAGTAGGGACTGCGGGATCGTCAACCCCAGCGCCTTGGCGGCCTTCATGTTGATTACCAGTTCGAACTTCGTCGGCTCCTCAACGGGCAGGTCCGCCGGCTTGGCGCCCTTGAGAATCTTGTTTACGTAGGTGGCGGCTCGCCGGAACACGTCGGTATAGTCGGGCCCGTAGGCCATGAGTCCGCCCTCCTGCGCGAATTCCGGAAACGGGAACATGCCGGGGACGCCATTCGTGGCAATGAATTGCACAATTGGAGCCCGATACGCGAGGAGGACGCGGTCGGGGACGACGATGAGCCCGTCTGGACGAGCCTTCTTGATCGTGGCGAGCGCGACGTCCAGATCATTGAGATTCCCCGCCTCCACCGGCTGCAGACTCACGCCCAGTATCTTTGCGGCGGACTGCGTGGCCTTCCAAGCGATCGTCGTGAATGGGTTGTCTGGGTTGAGTAGTGCGACAACCCGCGAGAGGTTCGGAACTGCTTGCTTGAAGAGTTCGAGCCGCTTCCCCTCCAGCTCCGGCCCGAGCGTGGACAGTCCTGTCACGTTGCCGCCTGGCTTCGCGAGACTCGATACGAGCCCGGCAGCCACCGGGTCCCCGGCGCTCGCTGCGACGATTGGAATTGACCGGGTCGCCTGCTTTGCCGCTAGGGTGCCGGGGGTGCCAGCCGTCAAGATGACGTCTGGCTTGAGACGGACAAGCTCGCGCGCGAGGCCTGCATAACGTTCCTCGTGTCCCTCAGCCCACTGGTACTTGATGACGAGATTCTGTCCTTCGACGTAGCCGTGCTGACGCAGGCCTTCACGAAAGGCGTCGACCAAGTTGGATTCGAGGGATGGCGAAGAGTTACCTAGATACCCTATCGTGACGGTCCTCCCCGCCTTAGACGCCTGCGCCCCGACGGCAAGAGGTAAAGCGAGTGCTCCGAGAGCGAGGATGAGGATGGCGAGACGCATTGACGCTTCAGTCGATGATCTGATCCGCCCTGAGGATTACCGACTGCGGAATCGTCAGCCCGAGCGCCTTGGCGGTCTTTCGATTGATGACCAGCTCGAACTTCGTCGCTTGCTGCACCGGGAGGTCAGCCGGGTTCGCCCCTTTCAGGATCTTGTCCACATAAACGGCGGCGCGGCGATAGAGATCTGCTCGGTCCGGGCCGTAGCTCAAGAGGCCTCCAGCCTCGACGTGTTCTCGCGGTCCAAACATGGTCGGCAACTTGTGCGCTAACGCGAGTTCTGCGAGCCGCTTTGCTCCCCCCATGAAAACCGGGGTTGAAAGAACCAGGACAGCGCCGGCGCGTTCTTGGACGATGGCCGAAAAGGCGCTATCGAATTCCGTCGCGCTGCGCACCGCCAGCGTTTGAAGCCGGAGGCCAAGTGACCGGCCCACGGCCTCGACGGCCTTCAAAGCCGGGACATGCGACGGCGTGGCCGGATCCCAGATGACGGCAACCCGCGTGAGCTCTGGGATGGTCGCCTTGAGCAACTCCAGACTCTTGGCCATCGTCTCACTCATGACGATAGTGAGCCCTGTGGCGTTGGCGCCCGGGCGCGCGAGGCTGGCCACGTGGCCGCTGCCAATCGGGTCCGCGTGACTCACGAAGACAATAGGAATCGTCGCGGTCGCTTGCTTGGCCGCCCCCGTGTAGATGGAGGTCGGCGCGACGATGAGATCGACCTTGAGGCGGACGAGGTCCTCCATCAGGCTGGGGAGCCGGTCGAATCGCCCTTCGGCCCAGCGGTATTCGATGACGATGTTCTTACCCTCGACCCAGCCGAGATCGCGCAGACCCTGCCGAAACGCTTCGAGCGCATGCGGCCACACGGCCGGGCTATCCCAGACAAATCCGACGCGGTAGATCTTCGCAGCCTGCTGCGCCACCGCTGCCAGCGGCGCAGCGAGAAGACCGCCGGTCAAGGTTGCAAGAAATGTTCGGCGCGAGGTCATTCAGTCACGTCATCCGCCTGAAGCGGCATTGGTGTGGCACGTACTTTACTCGGTCGACGGCCTTACCGATCTGCCCTGATCGCTGCGCGCGTCAAAACACGCCGATTGATCCGGCTTAGGACAGTAGTCGCGCGATCCAGTGGTCACCCGATGGAATGCGCGCGACAGTCGCGGCGGCTCATTCCGACTGCCCAACGCCAGCCCCAGTCGCATACTGGAGCGCCGCGCCTTTTCATAGCGCGGAAGCACGTCGACTGCATGCTGCGTTGGGCCGCGCCCGGCTTATCCCGAATACCGCT
>WNFV01000861.1_pt1 | contig 41443 bp, 40 predicted proteins | sample 5400101 | NCBI WGS metagenome assembly WNFV01 (sample SAMN13153361, study PRJNA577476) | soil metagenome | isolation source: 115 cm soil or saprolite under grassland replicate 1 | place: USA:California | collected 2016-06-15 | reverse complement strand
CGGCCCGCCGACGCGGCGGCAGACCTCGACCGGCTCGTCCAGATCTTCGGCAAGGACTCGACCTATGTCGAGATCCAGAACGCGCACCTCGAGCCGCAGCAGCGGATCAACCCGCTGCTCGCGAAGCTCGCCGAAGGCACCGGGCTCGGGCTGGTCGCGACCGGCGACGTCCACTACCTCCGTCACGAAGATGCGCGCGCGCACGAGGCGCTGCTCTGCATCCAGTCCGGCGACTCGCTCAAGAACCCGCAGCGCTGGAAGTTCGACACCGACCACTTCTACTTCAAGTCCCCGCAGGAGATGGCGGCCGATTTCGCCGGCTACGAACATGCGCTCCGGCGCACGCTCGAGGTTGCCGAGCGCTGCAACGTCACGCTCGAGCTGGATCGGATCCTGCTGCCGAAGTTCCCGACGCCCGACGAACGCGACGCCTTCGACTACCTCGTCGAGCTGACGGAGAAAGGCCTGCAAAAGCGCTATGAACGGGCGACGCCCGAGCTCACAGAGCGGCTCAAGTTCGAGCTCAAGACGATCCGCGAGCTCGGCTTCACCGACTACTTCCTGATCGTCTGGGACTTCATCGCGTTCGCGAAGCGCAACGGCATCCAGGTCGGGCCGGGACGCGGTTCCGCCGCCGGCTCGCTCGTCGCCTACTGCCTCGAGATCACCGACATCGATCCGATCAAGTACGACCTCCTCTTCGAGCGCTTCCTCAACCCGGGCCGCAAGTCGATGCCGGACATGGACATCGACTTCGCCGTCGAGGGACGCGACCGCGTCATCAACTACGTCGCGGAGAAGTACGGCCGCGATCGCGTCGCCCAGATCATCACCTTCTCGACCATGGCCGCCCGTGCAGCGGTGCGTGACGCGGGGCGCGTGCTCGAGATCCCGTACGGCGTCGTCGACAAGGTCGCGAAGGCGATTCCCGAAGGTCCCGGCCAGACGCTCGACGCCTGCCTGAAGCAGGGCCAGGAGCTCAAGGCCCAGTACGACGCCGATCCGGTCGCGCGCGAGATCGTCGACCTCGCCAAGCCGCTCGAGGGACTGGTCCGCGCCGACTCGATCCACGCCGCCGGCGTCGTGATCGGCGACCAGCCGCTGACGGAGTACGTCCCGCTCCAGCAGAAGGGGCCCGATCAGGAGGTCGTGACGCAGTTCGCGATGGGCGACATCGAGGCGCTCGGGCTGCTCAAGATGGATTTCCTCGGCCTGCGCAACCTCGACGTGCTCGACAAGGCGAAGGCGCTCGTGGACAACGGGCTCGACTGGTCGAAGCTCCCGCTGGACGACAAGAAGGTCTACGAGATGCTCGCCCGTGGCGAATCCACGGGGGTCTTCCAGTTCGAGTCATCCGGAATGCGCGAGGCGCTGCGTCAGGTCAAGCCGACGCAGTTCGAGGATCTGATCGCCCTTGTCGCCCTCTACCGGCCGGGCCCGATGCAGTACATCCCGGTCTACGCGCGCCGCAAGAACGGACAGGAAGAGGTCACGTACATCGACAAACGCCTCAAAGCGATCACCGGCGTTACACACGGAACATGCATCTACCAGGAGCAATATCTGGAGATCGCGAAGCAGATCGCTGGCTTCTCGCCGGCCGAAGCAGACGATCTGCGCAAGGCGATCGGGAAGAAGATCCACTCACTCATGGCGTCCCTCAAGGAGAAGTTCCTCGAGGGGTGCGCGTCGACCGGAACGACCCCGAGCGTTGCGAACCAGCTCTGGAAGGACATGGAGGCCTCGCAGGACTACTCCTTCAACAAGTCGCACGCAGCTTGTTACGCCCTGATCGCGTATAGGACTGCCTGGATGCGCGCGCACCACCCGCGCGAGTACATGGCGGCGCTGATCTCCTCCGTGATGAACACGAAGGATCGCGTCCCGTTCTACGTCAACGCGTGCGACGAGATGGGGATCGAGGTGCTGCCGCCGGACGTCAACACATCGCAGCTCGACTTTGCCGTCGTCGAGGGGAAGATCCGCTTCGGGCTCTCGGCCGTGAAGAACGTCGGCGAGCCGGCGGCGCGGGCGATCATCCGCGCGCGGGAGGAGGGCGGGCCGTTCGCGTCGATCTGGGACTTCACCGAGCGGGTCGATCCACAGGCGTCGAACAAACGCGCGCTCGAGTCTTTGGTGAAGTGCGGCGCGCTCGACTCGACCGGCGCGACGCGCAAGGGGATGCTGGAGGCGCTCGAGGCGGCGCTGTCACACGGAGCGCGGGCGCAGACCGATCGGCTGCTCGGCCAGAGCTCGCTCTTCGGCGAGGAGGAGAAGCTCGCGACGGTGCCGATCGGAGGCGAGGAGTTCGAGAAGAGCGAGCTGCTGCGGCTGGAGAAGGACACGCTCGGGCTGTACGTGTCAGAGCATCCGTTGCACTCCATCCGCGACCAGCTGCGGCGGAAGACGGACTGCGCCCTTGCGGACATCGAGCGGCGCCGCGACGGCGAGGTCGTGACGGTGGGCGGGATCGTCTCCGCGCTCAAGCACCTGACGACGAAGAAGGGCGAGCCGATGGTGTTCATGCGGCTCGACGATGTCACCGGCGGTGCCGAGGTCGTCGTCTTCAACTCGGTCTACGCGCAGTCGCGCGAGCTGTGCGTGATGGACCGCATCCTCGTCGTCAAGGGCCGCATCGACCACAAGCAGGAGGGCGAGACGAAGTTGTTGGCGATGGAGGTGTCGCCGTTCGAGGCCGTAGCGGAACGGCGCGAGGTCACGTTCAGGATCGACGCTGCTCGTGCGCCCGCCGGACTGATCGCGGAGCTCAAGAATCTACTGTGCGAGTTTCCCGGCGAGGCTCCAGTCAACCTGATCTGCGACACATCAGCCGGACCGGTCGAGTACAGGCTGCCCAAATTCAAGGTGAAGCCGGTACCGGACTTCTTCGCCGAGGCGAAGGCGCTCCTCGGCGAAGCCGCGGTGCTCTGAGCCCCCTGGCATAGCCCACCGGCCGCTTGGGTAGGCCCTCTCCTAGTCCAGGAACAGGAGGGGGCGGCCTTCACGGCCGGGGCCGCACCATTCGGGGCCCAGGCAACGACGACGATCGTCTCCACGATCACCACCGGCGGCAGCACGGCCGTGACGACGATCACGACGACGACACCCGACACGACGGCCTCGACGTCCACAGCCACCACGGCCACCGAGACGACGTCGACCGAGACGACAACCACGACGGAAGCCGGCGGTGGCGGCGGCGGCGCGGCACCTGCGGCCAAGGCGACGAAGGCGGAGCCGAACTTCACCGGCTAGCACCAGAGGACATGCGGGCACCGGTCTGGATCCTCGTTCCGATCCTCGCTGCAGGCTGCGCGGGCAGCTCCTCGGATCGTGCGGCGAGGACCGGATCGCAGCCGCGTGAGCAACGGCGCGCTGCACCGGTGCAGAAGCAGGCTCGACGCGTGGAGGCACCGCGCGCACCCGTCGTTCCGAGCACGCAGCAGCAACCCTCGCAAGCGGCGAAGCCGCCGAAGAAACCGCCGAAACCTCGTCCCTCGAAGCGCAAGTCGAAGCCACGGCAGCAGCAGCACCATGCGCTGCCGTGGCGGCCGGACGGGACGAGCCGTGTCGTGCACGTGCGCGTCCGGCGGATCGCCGTCTACCGGTCGCCGCGGGCGAAACGGCCGATGCTGACGCTCGCGCGGCACGACGAGCGCGGGACGCAGCGCGCGTTTCTCGTCCGTGCGATGTGGCGCGAGTGGGTGCGCGTGTACCTGCCGACGCGTCCGAACGGCAGCCTCGGCTGGGTGCGGCGGCGCGCCGTCAAGATGTACACCAATCGCTACCGCCTGATCATCCGGCTGCGCGCGCACCGGTTGCAGTTCTGGCGGCGGCGGCACCTCGTTGCCACGTATCCCGTCGCCGTCGGGACGCCGTCGACGCCGACGCCGCGCGGGATCTTCTACGTCGTCGAGCTGCTCCAGCCGCACAGTCCGGACGGCTCGTACGGGCCGTTCTCGTTCGGATTGTCGGCGCATTCGAGCGTGCTGAGGTACTTCGCGGGCGGTGACGGCCGTGTCGGCCTGCACGGGACGAACCAGCCGGGACTCATCGGCTCGAGCGTCAGCCACGGCTGCGTCCGGCTGCGCAACGAGCCGATCCGCCGGCTCGCACGCGTTCTGCCGCTCGGCACACCGGTCCTGATTCGCTCCTGAATAGGCCGAACGGCCTATAGACCTCCGCGTCCCCGGGTGCTATCCCCGACCCAGGGTTTCTCGACAAGGGGGAGTGATGACACGGAGGTTCACGCGGCGGACGATGCTCGTCGCCACGCTCACTGCGGTGGGTCTGCTCGCTGCCGCCGGGATCGCGTATGCGGTGATTCCAAGCAGCAGCGGCGAGTACACCGCCTGCATGCTCAAGAACGTCGGGACGATTCGATTGATCGATCCGTCCCTCGCCAACTCGGCCCTGATGGGCCACTGCACGTCCCTGGAGACGCAGATCTCCTGGAACAAGCAGGGAACCCCGGGCACGAACGGCGTCAGCCCGACCGTGGCACAGCTCGCGGCCGGCGATTCGAACTGTCCATCGGGCGGGGCTGCGATCACGGACGCTGCCAACAACACCGCGTACGTGTGCAACGGCGAGAACGGCACCGACGGGGAGGACTTCGCCGGGACCTTCACGAGTCCGAATGGTCAATACAGGATCAACGTCGACGACTTGGGAATCACGCTGGAGGGTCCGCAAGGGAAGATCACGCTGGCCGGGACGACGACGGAGATCCGAAGCGATGTCGATCTCAAGCTCCGCGCAGGGGCGGCGGCGAGGCTCGAGGCCGTGGGCGTTCTGACGCTGCAAGGCGCGGCGCGGATTCAGCTCAACGGGTGTGGCGCACAGGTCGCCCGACTGGGCGACGCCGTAATGGGATTCACGCCTGTCGCGATCGGGCCGGACGGCGGTGGCGGAAGCTTCCCGCTCCAGAACGGAATGATCGTGGAAGGCTCGCCGACGGTCTGCAGCGGCTGAGCGACATCGGGGAGGGTCAGATCCCGCTGCGGGTCTGACCCTCCTTGATCAGGTGACGGCGCAGTAGAGGAGCGTTCGAGCCTGCGCCGAACGACCGAGGCGCATGGCGGTCCAGCAGTCACCGATCAGCGCTCCGCGTCCGGAGCTCGGCCCGGAGTCGACGCGCGCGGGAGACCTCACGCGTCGCGAGGTGTGGGGTTACGTTTTCTGGGGCCTGATCGCGGTCTTCGTCACCGTGATCGAGTTGCTCGCGAGGTTCGGGACGAACACGCCCTTCCCGACCATCTCGCAGACGGCCGCCAACCTCGCTGCGCACCACCACTGGGTCTCGATGCTTTATCTGGGCGGTCTCGTAACGCTGGGAGCGCGGATCGTCTTCTACCCCTGGCCCAACCGCGCGGCCGAACGATGACGAAGGAGGAGTGGGGCTACGTCGTCTGGGGCTTGGTCGCGGTCGTGGTTCTCATCCCCGAGCTGCTGGCGTCGTTCGGGAAGAGCTTCGTGCCCTTTCCCGGCATCGCGAGGACGGCGACGAACCTGGAGGCGCGGTGGCCGTGGGCGGCGATGATCTTCCTGGCCGGGTTCGCGATCCTCGCCGTGCACATCGTCTTCTACCCGTGGCCGGACCTGCCGCGGAAGTGACTAGAGAGGCCTGATGTGAAATTCCGCCGGGCCGGATGACGCTCCAGACACGGCGCCGGATCGGCGCGTTCGCCCGCGGCCCGTAGCTGGGCTACGAGCCGCGAACGACCGCACCGCCCGGCTTGGTCTGGAGCGCCCCCGGCGTCGGCAGAATTTCCCATCACGCCTCTAGCCGACGAGCCCCTTCTCGCGCAGCTCTGCGAGCGCGGACTCCGACTTCTCGAGTCCGTCGAGGCCCATGCCGCGGAGGATCTCGTCCGCCTTCGTGAACTGGATGTCGCGATAGTCGACGACCTGGATCTGGTTGCCCCACGGGTCGTGAAAGTCGAGGCCGCGGCCGGACGAGACCGGAATCCCGAGCTCCTGCAGGCGCGCGCGTACCGCCTCCTTGTCGTTGACGACGAGGCCGAAGTGCCGTGCCTGGTCGGGCGGCTGCGTGCGGCCCTGTGACAGCGCGATGAACTGATCGCCCATGTCGATGAACGCCATGCGGCCACTCCGGCCGCGCAGCGTCAGCTCGCCGAAGATGGATTCCCAGAACGCGAGCGCCTCGTCGAGGTCGCCGACCTCCAGCGCGAGGTGGTTGATCCCGACGAGCTTGGCCACGGTTCCAGCCTAGTCGTGGGTTGACACGCTGCGCCAACACGCGGGAGGGTGCGCAGTGCGGGGTCGGAAAGGGGAGAGATGAAACGGATGATTCTCGTGCTGGCGCTCGTGCTCGCGGGAGCCGGCGCAGGCTACGCGATTGCCTCGTCGGACCAGCAGCCGGCTGCCGGTCACCTCGTGTCGCAGCAGCTGACGAGCGGCTGCACGTCGCCGGTCGGACTGTGCACGGCCGGACACCTCGAAGGGACGATCAACGGTGACTTCGTCTTCACGGCGACGAGCCTGGTGCCGTCGAGCACGCCCGGGGTGTTCTTCTACACCGGCAACATCGTCGTCCACACGAGCAGGGGCGACGTGACCTGCGAGGACGCGGGGGCGTACAGCTTCACCGACCCGAGCGGACCGGTTGTCGACCTGTGCACGATCACGAGCGCAACCGGTGAGTGGGCCGGCACGACCGGTCACATCCGGATCCACGGCACGTTCACGCTCAGCGGAGGCGGCGACAGCCACTACGAAGGGCTGATCTCGCATTAGGAATAGGCCTGGCGTTCATGGGGTCGAGAGCGACACTCGCCGCTGTTGCCCTGACGATTGCTGCGTTCGCGCCGGCCCCCCGCGGCCGGCGCGCCGCCGCAGAAGCCGGTGCTCGTCGTCCTGACGGCGGCCTGATCCTCGTCGGAACTTCCTAGTCGCGCACGGTGTAGAAGCGTCAGTGGTGGGCCGACCACTCGACGAATCGGACCTGATCCAGCGCGCGAAGCGCGGTGAGACACACGCCTACGAGGAGCTCGTGCACGCATACCAGGGCATCGCTTTCCGCACCGCCTACCTGATCGCGCGCAACGCCGCCGATGCGGAAGAAGCCGCGCAGGACGGGTTCGTCAACGCGTGGCGCGCGCTCGGCCGCTTTCGCGAAGGCGCGCCCTTTCGTCCCTGGCTCCTGCGGATCGTCGCGAACGAGGCCCGGAATCGTCGCCGTTCCGGCGGCCGCCGCGCGCACCTTGCGCTGCGGGCGGCGACGGAGGAGTCCTCGGGGGGCGCGGCCCCGTCCCCCGAGGCGACGCTCCTGTCCGCAGAGCAACGCGAGGAGCTGATCGCGGCTGTCAACGAATTGCCGGAGGAACAGCGGGCGGTGATCTCCCTGCGGTACTTCGTCGGCTTGTCCGAGCACGAGGTCGCCGAGGCGCTCGGCGTGCCGCAGGGAACGGTGAAGTCGCGCACCGCGCGTGCGCTCGAGCGGCTGAGGGAGTCCTATGACTGAGCTGGAACGCGCACTCGTCGCGCTCGGGCAGGAGCTCGATTTCCCGCCGGAGCCGGATCTCGTCGCCGCCGTGCGGGCGCGGCTCGGCGAGCGCCGCGGCCTGGCCTTCCTGCCGCCGCGGCGCGCGCTCGCCTTCGCGGTGGCGCTGATCGTCGTGGCGTTCGGGATCGCGATGGCCGTCCCGCAGGCGCGCAGCGCGATCCTCCGCTTCTTCCACATCGGCGCGGTCACGGTCGAGCGCGTCGAGACGCTGCCGCGCGCGCAGCAGCAACCACTCGCCACCGGGCTCGGACCGCCCCTGTCACGCCGGGCCGCGGAGAGCCGCGCACAGCTCGGGATCCGGCTCCCCGCCCTCGAGGGCCCGCCGCCGAAGCGCTACTACGCGCAGCCCGGGCTGATCGCGACCCTGCTCCACTATCGCGACGAGCCCGTCCTGCTCGCCGAGATGCGGGAAGACCAGGTCATGCTCTTCAAGAAGTTCGCCGGGCCGGGAACCGACGTCCAGCCCGTCCAGATCGGCCTCTACGGCCTCTGGCTCGAGGGCGAAAGGCACGTACTGATGTGGTCGTTTGGCCCCGGCGAGCTGCACCGGATCCAGACCCGCCTGGCGGGAAACGTCCTGATCTGGCTGGCCGGCAACACGACCTACCGGCTCGAAGGCGACTTGACCAAGGAGCAAATGCTGGAGCTCGCCCGAGATATCACCCGGTAAGGGGAGATCCGTTCCCGCCGTTCATCCGAAGAAGAGAAACATGATGACTGCGGCAGACACGGAGATCAGGGAAGAGACCCAGCTGGTCGAGGCCTGGCGGGCCGAGCAGCTGGAGATGGCCGGCTACGGCGCCGAGGCGGCGACCGAGCTGGCCATGAGACACGACGTCGACCTGCACGTCGCGATCGGCCTCGTCGCCCAGGGCTGCCCCGCCGACTTGGCGCTCAAGATCCTGCTCTAGCAGGCAGGCAATAGCGCGTCCCGGCAGAATCTTCTGACCGGTGACCTTCCTCGCGAACATTCCCTCGCCGAACAGCGGCACGATCGACGCCGGCCCGTTCACGATCCACATGTACGGGCTCATGCTGTTGCTCGCGATCGCGGGCTGCGTCGCGCTGACCGGGTGGCGCTGGGTGCGCTGGGGCGGCGACTGGGATCTCGTCTTCCGCGTCGCGGTCTGGGGAGTCGCCGCGGGGATCGTCGGGGCGCGGGCGTACCACGACATCACGAGCTGGAACGAGGTTCCGGACGAGTGGTGGGGCGTGTTCGCCGTCTGGCAGGGCGGGCTCGGCGTCTGGGGCGGGATCTTCCTCGGCGTCCTCGTGGGGGCCTGGATCGTCCGGCGCTCCGGTCAGAGCGTCCGGCTGTTCATGGACGCGGTCGCCCCCGGCCTGCTGCTGGCGCAGGGCATCGGCCGCTGGGGCAACTGGTTCAACCAGGAGCTGTACGGCAAGCCGACCGACCTGCCCTGGGCGCTCGACATCGACCCGAGCCATCAGGGCTCGCTGCCCGCGAAGTACCTCGACAAGTCGGGGTACCAGCCCACCTTCCTGTACGAGTTCATCTATGACCTGGGCGGAGTGGCGATCCTGCTCCTCGTCGATCGCTACTTCCGGATCCGGCGGCCGGCGCTGTTCGCGCTCTACGTCTCCATCTACACCGTTGGGCGCTTCTTCGAGGAGCTGCTGCGGATCGATCCCGCGCACGAATACTTCGGTCTGCGACTGAACGCGTACGTGTCGATCGTGCTGTTCGTGCTGTCGACCGCGTTCTTCATCTGGTGGCAGTTCCTCCGGAGGCCGACCGGCGCGGAACGGCCTCGCGCGAGCCGGATCGTGCCCGAGGGGCCGGCCATGGCCGTGCCGAAGGGCCGCGTCCGCTCGGGACGCTAACTTCCACGGCGATGATCGTGCGTGAGCTCGAGTTGGATCTCGACGCCTTCGAGGGCCCCTTCGACCTGCTGCTGACGCTCGTGCTGAAGGAGGAGGTCGACCTGGCGGACGTGGACGTCGCGGGAATCGTGGTGCGCTTCGTGGAGCGGCTGGCCGAACGGGATGCGCTGGATCTCGATGCCTGCGGGGAGTTCCTCGTGCTCGTTTCGGCGCTGCTCGAGCTGAAGGCGCGTGGACTGTTCGAGGACGAGGCCGCGGAGCTGGCGGAGCTGGAGCCCGAGGAGGCGGCCGAGGAGCTCGCGCGGCGGCTCGCGGAGTACCGCCGGATGAAGGAGGCGGCGGGATGGCTCGCGGAGCGGCTCGCAGGGGAGCGCGATCGGTTCTTCCGGCTCGGGCCGGCGCCGCTGGCTCCCGAGCCGGAACGGCGGCTTGCGCCTCAGGATCCGGAGGCGCTGGCGGGTGTCCTGCGCCTGCTCGCGGCAGAGCCGCCGGCGGTGTCGCTGGCGCACATGGAGCTTCGCTTCCCGCCCGTGGCGCAGTTCCTGGAGCGCTTCCGTGCACTGCTGCGGCGTCGCTCCCGCTTCGACTTCGATTCCGAGCTTGCCGGGCTGTCTCGCGCCGAGCAGGCGATCGCGTTCCTGGCGCTGCTGGAGCTGCGCCGCGCGGACGAGATCTCGATCAGCCAGGCGGCGCCGTTCGCTCGCATCCGTGTCACTAGGGTGCAGGAGGAAAGCACCGCCGTGAACGAAAGGACCGTTGCGTGGAACGCCCGCTCCGCCTAGTCGCCGCCAATCCGCTCGACCAGCTCGCGCGGACGCTCGAGGCGCTGCTCGTCGTGGCGAGCGCGCCGCTTCCCCTCGAGGAGCTGGTTGCCGCGGCCGACGACGACCGCGAGCGCGTGGAGATGGCATTGGGTTTGTTGGCCGAGCGCTATCGCGAGGGGCGCAGCGGGATCGTCTTGGAGTCGGTCGCCGGGGGTTGGGCGTTCCGTGCGTCACGCGATGCGGCGGAGGCGTGCGGGCGGCTGTTCGAGCGGCCGGTGCAGCGCGGGCTGTCGCAGGCAGCGCTGGAGACGCTGGCGATAGTGGCGTACCTGGGGCCGTGCACGCGGCCCGAGATCGCGCGTATCCGGGGTGTGGCGGCCGACTCGGCCGTCGCGGGTTTGGTGGAGCGCGGTCTGATCGCGGAGGCGGGGCGCGAAGACGGCGCGGGCGGTGCGGTGCGGTATCGGACGACGCCGCTGTTCGAGCGCGTGTTCGGGTTGGAGAGCCTGTCGCAGCTGCCGCGGCTCGTCGATCTCCCGGGCGAGATCGAGGACCTGCGCGAGCGCCTGCACGCGGTCGCGGATCAGCGCAGCGCCTAACTAGCTTCGCGTCTCGGCGCTAACGCGCTGCCCGCGTTCTGCGAACTCCTTTAGCCCGACAAAGATCTCGGCGACGCTCTGATCCATCTTTCGCCGCATCATCAACGCGTCCATCAGCGTCCCGACGATGCCCCACTTTGGCTCGTATTCCAGGTCCTGGCTGACGAGGGTCCTCCCGTCGTCAGGACGCAGCTTCGTCCGCCAACTCGAGGACTTCAACGGCCATGAGCTTTCAACCAGCTCGATCCCAAGGGTCTCCTCCGGCCGCCATTCGACGACGCGCTCGACGCCAAATCCCTTCGGCTTGAACTCGCACCGTCGGGCTGCGCCCACGCCCTCTCGATTCGCCGAGACGTAGCGGGCCTGCGACACGAGCGGGTTGTAGTTCTCTACGTCCTCGAGGTTGGACAGCACTTGCCAGACTCGTTGCACCGGAGCGTCGATCGTTATTTCGTGATGCAGCTTGCTCATGACGCGCTCTTCTCCTTTCTTCCATGAGTTCTCTTCGCCTCGCCTCTGCCGAACAGCACGTCGAGATAGCGTCGAAAGTGCTCGACCCCTCTCTCGATCGCTCGTGGATCGTTCCTCGCCTTGGCCAAGATGAGCGATCCCTCGTAGATCGCGATGAAATGGTCGGCGACGCTTCCACTGTCGAAATCAACTGAGGGCCTGTGAACCTTCTTGGTGGCCTCGAGCTCAGAGGCGATCTGGTCGCGCCAACGAGCGAAGCCCTGAGCGCACGTCTTCCGCAGCCTCGGGTGCGTCGCGGCGATCTCTTGAGCGAAGTTTCCGAAGAGGCAGCTCTTCTCGATTCTGGGCTCACGTGCCAGGGCCACGAACAGATCCAGGTAACCGTGAAGCCGCGCGAGCGGATCCTCGATCTCGACAAACGGGGCCGACTGAACTCTCGCTTGAGTCGACGACCAGTAATGGCCCAGTACCTGTTGGCCGAGGTGTTCCTTCGTTCTGAAGTAGTGAAAGAAGCTTCCCTTGGTCAGGTTCGCATCGGCGCAGATCTCGTCGACAGTCGTAGCCGTGAAGCCCTTCTTCAGCATCAGCTTTTGGGCGGCCTCGAGCAGCTTGACCTTGGTCGGCGGATCGGCTTGCTGGGGAGTCGTAATGGCTGGCATACCTACTAGTTGGTATGGAAGCTTAAAGGGCCAGGGTGGCTTGGTCAAGTCGGGGCTCTCCGCCTTCACGAAGTCGGGACGCCCGCGTTTCACACCGGTAGGCATTTGCGCATTAGGCTGGAAAGCGCGGGGAACCTCACTGGGGGTCCCCGGGGCAACGTACGCGCGTGTACCTAAGAGACGCGCTTGCGGCCGGTTGCCTCCACCCAGCGGTACCCCGGAATCGGCACACCGGTCGCGCTCCGGGCCTGCGCAACCCATTTCGGCGCGCGCAGATACAGCTCCGGCAGCCGTTCGCGTTTGACCAAGCGGGCGAGCGCCGCCAGGCGGAAGACGAGGTCGGTCAGCGGCGCCTTCAGCTGCGCCGAGCGCACGACGTCGAGCTCGAGGTCGGGATGGGCGAGCACGGAGCGAAACTGCCCCTCTGATTCGTACTCGCGCATGTGTGTCGGGTCTAGCTGCCAGCGCTCAGGCGCCGGCGGCTTGCCCTTGTAGAGCCAGAACGCGCGCGGGCCGCGGATCACACTCGACACGTAGAACCAACCGCCGGGCCGCAGCAGTCGCGCGATCTCCGGTGCGAGCGCACGGTCGTCGGGAAGGTGCTCGATCACCTGCGATGAGACGACGGCGTCCGCAGACGCATCCGGCAGTGCCTCGACGTGCGCAACGTCCGAGACGATCCCTTTCACCTTCGGCGACAGGCGCTCACACAACGCGACGTGCTCGGCGGAGATGTCGACCGCATAGATCGTCTCGCCGACGAGCCCGGCGCGATCGAGCGGCCAGAGCGTTCCCCCGTCGCCGGCGCCGAGGTCGGCGAGGACGCGCGGCGGCGAGCGTTCCGCCGTCTGGCGCAGGAGCGGCGGCATCCATTCCGTCAGGAAGTACCGCGAGTGCTCGAGATCTTCGACGCTCGGGCCGCTAGCTGCCAAATGCCTGCCGCCGCGAGAGGTCACGCTCCGGATCGACCAAGTGGCCGTCACGCTCGACATAGCCGCCCTTGCCGCCGACGACGAGGAGCACGAGCTCCTCCGAGTCGCTCGCGTTCGACACTCTCCGCGGCGTCGTCGACTCGACGTGCAGGAGGCCGCCCTCGCCGAGCTCGCGCACCTCGTCGCCGACCTCGACGCGGGCACGTCCGCGGTGAACGAAATAAAGCTCGTCCTGCGTGTCGTGGTAGTGCAGGAATCCCTCGTAGCCGGGCGGGAAGACGATCCCGTTCACCCCGAAGGCCGTCACCCCGAGCGCGCGACGCACCTTGCGGAATCCGCCGCCCTCACCGAGCTCGTCCAGCGATCCGAACGCGTAGCCGCTCACAATTTGCGGACGATCTCCTCTGCTTCCTCGCGCGTGAACGCGCGCAGCGTCTCCGTGTGCTCGGCCCCGTAGCGGTTGAGCTTCATCAGGATCTCGATCGCCACCTCGTCGTCGGGCGCCTCGAAGATCTCGACGACGTCGTACTGGCCCAGCGTGACGTAGACGCCGACGAGCGTACCGCCCGCCTCGGTGATGATCCGCTCGCCCTCCTCGACCCGTTCGCGCCATTTGGGCAGGCCGGCGTACCCCTGCGTCGTCCACCTCATCAGCGTGACGTAGTGCGCCACGGGGCGAATATATGACGCCGTGCGCCTCAACGCTTACCTCGCCAGAGCAGGAGTCGCCTCCCGCCGCGCCGCCGACGAGCTGATCAAGGCCGGCCGCGTGACCGTCAACGGCGAGCCAGGGCAGCTGAACACGTTCGTCGAGCGCGGCGATCGCGTCGAGGTCGACGGCAAGCCGGTGACCGCGCAGACCCTGAGGTACGTCCTCCTCCACAAGCCGGCGGGAACGGTCACGACGGCGCGCGACCCGCAGGGCCGGCCGACCGTCGTCGACCTCGTCGACGTGCCGGAGCGCGTCGTCCCGGTCGGACGCCTGGACGTCGACACGACCGGCGCGCTGCTGCTGACGAACGACGGCCCGCTCGCGCACCGGCTCGCGCATCCGCGCTACGGCGTCGAGAAGGTCTACGAGGTGGAGGTCGAGGGGACGCCCGACGACGCGGCGCTACGCGCGCTCGCCGAGGGAGTGGAGCTCGAGGACGGCCGGACTGCTCCCGCGAAGGTCCGGCGAGTCGGCACCTGGAGGATCGAACTCTCCCTCCACGAGGGCCGCAACCGTCAGGTGAAGCGAATGTGTGCGGCCGTCGGGCATCGCGTCAGCCGGCTCCATCGGAGCCGCTACGCGGGCCTGGCCCTCGAGGGCCTGCGCGCGGGGGAATGGCGCGAGCTGGAGCCGGGCGAGGTCGCCCGGCTCCAGTCGCTGGCTCGTTCTACGGGGAGGGAGTGAGCGCCGGACAGCCCACGCCGGTGCAGTTGATGCGGCCGGTGGGGGCAGCGTTGACGAACGGGCTGAGCGGCGAGTTCGCCGCGACGTAGTCCGCCAGCACTTGATCCATGACGTCCTGCGTCGTCATCCGCGTGCTGAAGTCCGGATAGCCGTCGCCGCCTTTCGCCATGAAATCGTTCTCGGCGATCTTGTAGCTCGAGGCCGCCGTCAGGTCGACCGGTGTCGCCGTGCAGTTCCCCGCAGGATCCGCCCTCACCGCGGAAACGATACGGCTCCCCGCCGGAGCGGAGATGTTGTACGTGAAGCACAGCCCCGAGACTTGCGGAAAGCGACCGTCGACGGCCGGCATTCTCGAGACGCCGTTCTCGAGCATCTGCTTCAGCTCTGCGCCGTTGACGGTCAGGGTCACGACGACGTTCCCGAACGGCAGCACGGTCAGCACCTGCCCCCGCGTGATCGGGTACGGCGGCGGGGTGTAGGCCGGGCAGAAGTCGTTCGGGTTATCCGTCGTCGGGCAGGTCAGGTCAGCCCGCAGACCTCCGGAGTTCGTGATCGCGAACTGGGTGCCGATCGAGCTGTACTTCGTCCGCATCGAGTCTGCGGTGACGTCCCCGACCAGCGACTCGCACGTTCGTCCGGCGGACTGGCCGCACTGGTCGGCGCGCGGGATGAACTTCGTCGAGCTCCCGATCACCGTGCCGAGAATCGGCGCGAGCTGGGCGTTCAGCTCGTCGATCCGGGCCTGGATCTCCGGATCCGGTGTCACGCCGATGTCCCACGGCTTGTGGAAGTCGGCCGTCTTGTAGACGACCGTGCCGCTGCTCGGATCGATCGTCAGCCGGACGCGGGTGAAGCGGATGCCCTTGCTCTTGTTCTCCGTCACCAGCACGCCGTTCGACCGCGTCGAGACGACCTGGAAGTCGGTGTGGTCGCCGATGACCGCGTCCACGCCCTTCACGTTGTCCGCGAGGTCGACGAGCGGTCCGGTCGGGGCCGTGAGCGTCCCGGCCGTGGCGCCCATGTGGCCGATCGCGACGATCGCGGCGACGCCGTTTTTGTGCCCGATCTGGGCCGCCCGCTGGTTGACGGCTGCCAGAGGATCGGTGACCTTGAAGTTTCCGAGCGAGCCGGGCGAGGTGAGCTCCGGAATGTCGGGATTCGAGAATCCGATCACTGCGAGCTTGAACGACCCGAAGTCGATGACGCGCGACTTCGACCACTCCGGCGGCGTGTCGTTGGTCGTCTTGTCGAGGATATTGGCCGACACGTATTTGAACTTCGCCAGCGGGATGAGCTCGTTGCGCAGGTACTGCTCGCCGCGGTCGAAGTTGTGGTTGCCGAGCCCGTCGAGCGTGAAGCCCATCTTGTTCTGCATCTCGATGGTCGGCTTGTCGCCGAAGAAGCTCGAGATCGGCGGTGTTGCACCGACGGCGTCCCCTGCCGTGACCGTGATCGAGTTGCCGCCGGCCTCCGCTCGGTAGACATCGAACCACGGCTTCAGGAAGGCCGCACCCCCGATCGTGAAGCTCGGGCCGAGCGTATCGGCGGTCTCCGTCAGCGGGATCAGCTGACCGTGATAGTCGCTGATGTCGAGAATCGTCACTTCCTTCAGTGACGAGCCTCCCTGCGTGATCCCATAGAGGATCTTGCCGCGGGCATTCTGCGGCCCAGCGACGCCCATCAGGTATGACAGCGTGGGCGCGAGGTCGATTGCACGAACGTTGGCGACCGGCGTCGCGCTGTGCACGATGCCGGGCCCAGCCGCGACGAAGGTCGCATGCATGTTCACGTTGTGCGCAATGTCGACCAGGTTGGGCAGGTAGCCGTGCTGGCCGAAGAACTGCGAGAACGCGATCCGCTGGCCAGGCGTGCCCGCGTCGGACTGGTAGGGCGGTCGCGTAACGACGACGACGTCGCCGCTACGGTTCGGATGCAGCGAGTCGGAGCCGTCGACGTTCCGCAGCTCCTCCTTCTTCATCACCTTCGCGACGACCTGCTTGCCAGGATTCGCCGGATCCGTGAGGTTCGAGAAGGCGTCGATAGCCGCGGTGCGGACCTGCTCGTAGGTCGTCCCCGAGGGCAGGGTCGGATTCACGTAGATCTGGATGGTGCCTCCCGCCCAGCAGGCCTTCGTCAAGTCGCTCGTAGTGGCGCCGCAGTTCGAGGCCGTGTTGCCGCCGCTCGCCTGCAGCGACCGCCCGTTGACCTGGGCGTCGAAGAGCACCTTGCGGGCGTTGACCGCGTACCACTGCGGCGCGAAGCCGTGGTCGGACCCGGCGACTGTCGTCGGGTTGCCGCCCATCAGCTGGCGAGCGAGGGTGAGCTTCGAGTCGGCCTCGTGGTAGGCGCTCTTGATGTAGCCCTCGCGCTTCGCGATCAGACCGTCCTTGACGCCGTCACCTTCGACGTCGTCGAAGTACGGATTCGGAGTGCCGTCCATGTCGGTCGGCGTGACGAGGCCCATGAACTGGTGCGAGAATTCGTCTGTCACGGGATAGCCGACAAGAGCCAGATCCGTGTTGGGCTGAAGCGTCTCGAGGATGTACTTCATCACCGCGTCGCCGTATGCGGCTTCGAGGTCGCGGCCCTGCTCGACATACGTGTCCTCATCGATGATCCGCGCCTCGAGCGGCGCGAAGTCGGCGGCGACGTAGGTCGGCAGATTGTCGGCGATGTACTTCTCCAGCTTGTCCTCGCCGGAGCCACCCGCCGGCAGCGAAGCGCATGGCGACCCGCAAGTGGCGATCACGCGCTCGACCGACGTGAAGTACAGCTTGAAGCTCGAGAGATCCGGCGCCAGGGTGATCAGCTTCGTGTAGAAGCCCGCGGTCTGGCCGGCGCGCGCGCCGATCAGGCCGTCGCTACCAGTGAGCTTGACCTCCTTGAAGTCGCCGACCGCGAGCGTGACGACGGCCTTGCTGGCGTCCTTCGCGTCGTCGGTTGGGGACTTTCGCGTCAGCAGCACGTGGTCGTAGCCGGCACCGGCGGCGTAGATGAGCACGTCGTAGACGCGAGTGGGATTCTGGCTGCCGAAGGTCGTGGCTATGGTCAGCGTCGTCTCCTTCGCAGGAAGCGTGCTTGCGGGCGCATTCGTCCAGGACGACGCGTCCGCGATGGCGGCAACTTGATAGGAGATGCCGAACGATGCCGCACCTGCCTGCTCGGTCGCATTCAGCGGCGAGGCGAGCACGCCACGGGTCGAGAAGAAGTTTGCGAAGTCGACGGTCGGCCCCTGGATTCCCGCCAGACGACCGCCGACCCAGTCGATCTGCGCGACCTTGAGCTGTGCGCGCTCGGCGGCGTTCGCGATCGTGTCCGCCTGGAGGACGCCGGTGCCGGAGAACGACGTCCGGTTCGAGAACGTGTCCCCCGTACGGTGGAAGGTGTTGTTCGTCGAGCCGTGCTCGCTCGGGTAGGTACCCGTGGCCATCGTGTACCAGCCGACGCCGGTGTTCGGCGGGAACGCCTGGATCATCCCGTTCTGGCCTTCGACTCCGGCCGTACGCAGCGCCGCGTACGTGGGCATCGCGCCCTCTGCGACGTACCTGTTCATCAGGTCGGGCCGCATGCCGTCGGACGAGAACAGCACCACCTTCTTGCCACTCCCGACCGCCGCGGCCGTCTTCGCGGCGCCGGCTCCTTGCGAGCCGATCACCAGCACCAGCAGGGCACTAAGCGCTGCCAGGACGGCAGGCACGCACAAACGCTTCATTGATTTCCTCCCCTTGTCTCCCCGATTGTGAAACCGCAGCAGAGAACGCTATATGGCTTTTTGCCGATTGCCTAGGGTCTGGCGACGAAGCCCATACGCTCGTACATGAGCGCAAGAATGGGAGCCGAGGAGACGCGCGCCTTCTCGGCTCCCACCGCCAGCAGTCGCCGGAGCTCCGCGGGATCTTCGCGCAGCTCGCGGTAGCGAGTCTGAATCGGCCCGACGAGCTCGACGACCGCCTCCGCCACGTCGGCCTTGAAGGCTCCATAGCCCGCCCCGTCGTAGCGAGCCTCGATCGCGCCGGGAACCTCTCCGGTTGCGACGGACAGGATCGAGATGAGGTTCTCGATCCCCTCTTTCCCGGGCCCGCGTCGTACCTCGCGGCCGGAATCCGTGACGGCGCTCTTGATCTTCTTGCGCAGCGTGTCCGGCTCGTCGAGCAGCAGCACCGTTCCCTGCGGCGTCCCGCCCGTGGTCGACATCTTCTTCGTCGGCTCCTGGAGGTCCATGATCTTCGCGCCGAGCTCCGGGATCACCACCCGCGGGACGACGAATGTGTCTCCGTACCGGGAGTTGAACCGCGTGGCGATATCGCGCGTCAGCTCGACGTGCTGGCGCTGGTCCTCGCCGACCGGGACCGCGTCCGTCTGATACAGGAGGATGTCCGCCGCCTGCAGGACCGGGTACGTGAAGAGCCCGACCGAGACGAACTCCTGCTGCTCGGCCTTTTCCTTGAACTGCGTCATCCGCCGGAGCTCGCCCATGCTCGTGGCGGCCGCCAGCAGCCAAGCAGCCTCAGGGTGGTCCGGATTGTGGCTCTGGACGAACAGCGTGCAGCGAGCCGGCTCGAGCCCTGAGGCGAGCAGCAGTGCCGCGAGCGAAAGGGTGGACTCCCTCAGGTCCTCGGGGTCGTAGGCGGCCGTGATCGAATGCAGGTCGACGATGCAGATGTACGGCTCGCCCTCCTCCTGGGAGGCGACGTACTGCCGGATCGCCCCGATGTAGTTGCCGAGGTGCTTTGCGCCCGTGGGCTGGATGCCGCTGAAGATCCGCATGGCTCATCCAAAAGTATCCTGAGTTCCATGGCCGTGACTGGATCTCCCGAGCTTCTGATCGTCATGAGCGGTCACGCGACCCCGGAGGAGGTCGAGCACGTCGTCGAGCGGCTGGCGGAGGCCGGCGCGCAGGCCCACGTCACGCCCGGCCGCGAGGCGACCGTGATCGGGGCGATCGGAGAACGGGAGGCGCTCGCCGCGCTGCCACTCGAGGGCTACCCCGGGGTCGAGCAGGTGCTGCCGATCCTCAAGCCCTACAAGCTCGTCTCGCGGGAGCTCTCGCCGGATCCGACGGTGATCGAGGTGCGCGGCCGGCGGATCGGGGATGACGCGTTCGGGCTGATCGCCGGGCCGTGCACGGTCGAGTACCGCGAGCAGACCCTCGAGACGGCGCGGGCCGTCGCCCACGCCGGCTCCACGATGCTGCGCGGCGGGGCCTTCAAGCCGCGCACTTCGCCCTACACCTTCAGCGGGCTCGGCGAGGAGGCGCTCGGGATCCTCGTCGAGGCGCGGGAGGAGACGGGGTTGCCGATCGTCACCGAGCTCATGGATCCCCGTCACGTCGACGCCGTGCTCGAGCACGCAGACGTGATCCAGATCGGCGCCCGCAACATGCAGAACTTCAACCTCCTGTCGGAGGTCGGTCGCGCGGACAAGCCCGTGCTGCTGAAGCGTGGCCCTGCAGCGTCGATCGAGGAGCTGCTGATGGCCGCGGAGTACGTCGTGAAGGAGGGGAACGCCCGAGTCATCCTGTGTGAGCGCGGCATCACGACCTTCGAGCGCGCGACTCGCTACACGCTCGACATCAGCGCGATCCCCGTGCTCAAGCAGGAGACGCATTTGCCCGTGATCGTCGACCCGTCGCACGCGGCGGGGAAGCGGGACCTCGTGCTGCCGCTCGCCCGCGCGGCCGTGGCCGCGGGTGCCGACGGGATCATCGTCGAGGTCCATCCCCGGCCGGAAGAAGCCCTCTGCGACGGGCCGCAGCAGATTCCGGTCGCGGACTTTCCGGACTTCGCGGACGAGATCCGCACGCTCGCCCAGCTCATGGGCCGTCAGATCGGTTGACGTGGTCCAGCGCCTCGCAATCGTCGGCACCGGGCTGATCGGCGCCTCGGTCGGGCTCGCCGCGCGTGCGGCGGGCGTGGCCGAGGTGCGCGGCTGGGACGTCGACGCGGAAGCGCTCGCCGTCGCGGTCGAACGCGAGGCGGTCGAGCGGGCGGACTCGCTCGACGAGGCCGTCGCGGGGGTGGAGCTTGCGCTCGTCGCCGCCCCGGTGGCGGCCCTGCCCGCGCAGGTCGCGGCCGTCCTGGAGGCCAGCGGCGACGGCACGACGGTCACCGACGTCGGCTCGACGAAGGGGCCGGTGACGCAGGCCGTCAGCGACGGACGCTTCATCGGAGGTCATCCCGTCTGCGGATCGGAGGCCCACGGCGCCGAGCACGCAAGCGGCGGGCTCTTCCGCGGTGCGACGTGGTTCTTGACCCCGGTTGCCGCAACCGATCCGGAGCGGTACCGCACCCTGCACGGCTTCGTCGCTTCTCTCGGCGCCGTGCCGGTTGCGGTCGACCCCGAGGCTCACGACCGTCTGGTCGCGCTGACGAGTCACCTGCCGCACGCGCTCGCGAACGTTCTCCTGAACCAGGCCGGCGCATCGCGGATCGACGGGCACGAGCCGCTCGCCGCGGCCGGCGGATCGCTCCGGGACATGACGCGCGTGGCCGGTGCGAACCCGCGCATCTGGGTCGACATCTTCCTCGACAACGCGGCGGCGCTCCGGAGCACGCTGGCGGAGCACCGGCGCCGCGTCGAGCAGCTCGAGCGCGCGCTGGGGGAGGGAGACGCGGGCTTCCTCGCCCGCTGGATCGCGGAGGCGTCGGGGAACCGGCGCCGCATGCTCGCGGAGGCGTACGAGCAACCGGGCGCCCTTCAGCGTCTGCGCGTCCACGTTCCCGACCGCCCGGGCGTTCTTGCCGGCATCACGCAGGCGCTCGGCGCGGAGCGGATCAACATCGAGGACTTCGAGCTGCAACACATGTCCCGCGAGCGCGGCGGAACGCTCACCCTCCTCGTCGGAAACGAAGACGAAGCCGCGCGCGCGTCCGCCATCCTCGAGGCGCAGGGCTACCACGTGGTCACGTCGCCCGTCCTCGGCGAATGAGCCCCGTTCGGCCACGTCCCGGTGTCGGACACCGTGCCGGGGGTGTGACGCGAGCGTGACGAGGGTGGAGCCGGCCGGGGTGCTCGTCGGACACATCGCCGTCCCCGGTGACAAGTCGATCTCGCACCGGGCCGTTCTGATCGGCGCGCTTTGTGAGGGTGACACGCGCGTGCGCGGATTCGGCCGCTCGGCCGACACCGAGTCGACGATCGCCGCGGCCCGCGCACTCGGCGTTCAGGTGGACGAGGAAGGCGACGAGGAGCTGGTCGTGCACGGGGTCGGCCTGCGCGGATTGCGCTCGCCCGACTCGGCGATCGACTGCGGCAACGCGGGCACGCTGATGCGGTTGCTCACCGGGATCCTCGTCGGCCAGGACGGCCGCTTCGAGCTCACCGGCGACGAGTCGCTGCGGACACGGCCGATGGATCGCGTCGCCGAGCCGCTGACGCGCATGGGCGCTCACATCGAGACGGCGAACGGTCTGCCGCCGGTCGTCGTCGAAGGAAGCGGCGCGCTGAAGCGAATCGACTACGCGCTGCCTGTGGCGAGCGCCCAGGTGAAGTCCGCGATCCTGCTCGCGGCCCTGAACGCCGAGGGTACGAGCACGGTCTCCGAGCCGGCGCCCACCCGCGACCACACGGAGCTGATGCTGCGCGCGGCGGGTGCCGGAGTCCGGCAGCGCCCGCGCTCCGTCTCGATCGACCCGGCCGCCCGCCTCGCGCTCGACGAGGTCACGGTTCCGGGCGATTTCTCGGCCGCCGCTCCGTTCGTCGTCGGGGCGACGCTCCTGGCCGGATCGGAGCTGACCATTCACGACGTCGGCCTCAATCCGCGCAGGACCGGCCTGCTCGACGTGCTCGAACGGATGGGCGCGCGCATCAGCGTCTTCAACCGCCGCAAGGCCGGCGGCGAGCCGATCGGCGACCTGGAGGTCCACTCGGCGGAGCTGACGGCGACGGACGTCGGGGTCGAGGAGGTGCCGCTGCTGGTGGACGAGCTTCCGCTCTTCGCCCTGGCGGCGGCCGTCGCGCGCGGGCAGAGCCGCCTCACCGGAGCGGGCGAGCTCCGCGTCAAGGAATCGGATCGGATCGAAAACGTGACGAACGGCTTACGGACACTGGGCGTCCGCATTCGCGCGCGCGATGATGGGTTCGACGTGAAAGGTGTCCCGACACGCCCGACCGGAGGACGGATGACGTCCGACGGCGACCATCGCATCGCCGTGCTCGCTGCGGTCGCAGGACTCGTCTCCCGCGAAGGCGTCGACGTCGAGGGCGCCGATGCGGTCGCTATAAGCTTCCCCGGGTTTTTCGACCTCCTCGAATCAGTCTCCAGACGATGATCGTCGCCATTGACGGCCCCGCAGGGGCAGGGAAGAGCACGGTCGCCCGGCGTCTTGCCGAGCGCCTGGCCTTTCGCTACCTGGACACGGGTGCCATGTACCGCGCCGTCACGTGGCTCGCGATGCAGCAGGGCTACCCGCTCGGAGACGGCGCGCCGCTGGGAGAGCTCGCGGCGGCGAACCCGGTTACGTTCGACGAGACGGGACGCGTCTGGATCGCCGGAACGGACGTGACGGCTTCCATCCGCGAGGCCCGCATCGATCGCCAGGTCCCCGTGGTCGCGCGGCATCCGGCCGTGCGCGAAGTGATGCGCGAGCGTCAGCGCGAGCTCGGCCAGCAGGGCGACGTCGTCATCGAAGGACGCGACATCGGCACCGTCGTCGCGCCGGATGCGGAAGTGAAGATCTACCTCAACGCCGAGGTCGCGACGCGCGCCCGCCGGCGCCAGGCGGAGCGGCCGGACATCGGCGGCGATGCCCTCGCCACCGACCTCCGCGTCCGCGACGAGAGCGACGCAGTGCGCATGCAGCCTGCTCCCGATGCCGAGCAGATCGACACGACCAACCTCGTGGTCGACGACGTCGTGACCCGGATCGAGCAGCTCGTGCACGAACGGCTCGCAGCGTCACGGCGATGAATCGCTTCCAGGCCGCCTGGCTCGTCGGCCGTCCCTTCTTTCATGCACTTGTACGGCTCTTCGCGCCGCTGCGCGTCTACGGCCGGGAGCGCATCCCGGCGAACGGGCCGTTCGTCCTCTGCTTCAACCACTTCTCGTGGCTCGACCCCTGGGCGTTCGGATCGGTCGTCCCGAGGACCGTGTACTACGTGGCCAAGCAGGAGGCGCACGACCATCCGCTGATCGGCCCCTTCATCCGCATCTTCGGGACGACGCCGGTGCGCCGGGGCGAGTCCGACCGCGAGGCCATCCGCTTGATGCGCGAGGTCGTCCGGCGCGGCGACACGCTGGGGATGTTCCCCGAGGGAACCCGTCAGGCACGCGAGCCGGGGCCTGTGCTTTCCGGTGCGGGGATGATCGCGGTCTCCGAGGGTGTCCCGATCGTGTGTGCGGCGATCCACGGGACGCAAGACTGGCGTCTCGGCAACTTCCATCCCGTCTCGATCGCCTTCGGCGAGCCGTTCGACGTCAGCCGCCATCCGAAGAACTCGCAGGGTTACCGCGCCGCCTCCCAGGAGATTCAGCGGGAACTCAGACGTCTGTGGGAGTTCCTCGTCGCAACCCACGAGCAGGGCCGGCCGCGCGTCGCAATTCCGCCGTCATGACCGGCGAGCAGGAACCGCTGTTCGGCACGGTCGCGATCGTCGGCTTCCCGAACGTCGGCAAGTCGACGCTCGTGAACCGGCTCACCGGCTCACGGTCGGCGGTCGTGCACGAGACGTCCGGGGTCACGCGCGATCGCAAGGAGCTCGTCTGCGAGTGGGGCGGACGGCGCTTCCTCCTCATCGACACAGGCGGCGTCGACATCGCCGACCAGTCGCCGCTCACGCGCTCCGTCGCAGCGCAGGCCCGTGAGGCGGTCGCCGAAGCGGATCTGTTGCTGTTCGTGGTCGACGCACGGGCGGGCGTCACACCCGGCGACGAGGAGGTCGCAGACATCCTGCGGCGCGCGCGCAAGCCCGTGCTGCTGCTCGCGAACAAGATCGACGACCCGGCGCAGGACAGCCTGGCGCTCGACCTCCATCGGCTCGGGCTCGGCGATCCAATCCCGATCTCCTCGTTGCACGGGCACGGAACGGGCGACCTGCTCGACCGCATCGTGGCGGAGCTCCCGGGCGTGGGACGGGAAGAGGTGACCGCCGAGGCGATCCGCGTCGCGATTCTCGGCCGCCCGAACGTCGGCAAGTCGTCGCTGCTCAACGCAATTCTGGGCCGCGAGCGCGTGATCGTCTCCGAGACTCCGGGCACGACGCGGGACGCGATCGACACGGTCTTCCGCCGGGGCGACCGCACGTTCGTCCTCGTCGACACGGCGGGGCTGCGCCGGAAACGACGGCACCGGCAGGGGATCGAGTACTACTCGGAGCTGCGCGCGCTCGAGGCGGCGGAGCGCGCAGACGTTGCCCTCGTCCTGATCGACACCTCCGAGGGTCTCGTCGACCAGGATCTCGCCGTCGCCGACGTCGCTCGCAAGGCGCAGTGCTCGACGCTGGTCGTCCTCTCCAAATGGGACCTGACCACGATCGCGATCGAGGACATCCGTCCGGAGCTCGAGCGCCGCCTGCGGCAGCGCCCGCCGCACATCGCGGTGTCGGCGAAGACGGGCCGTGGGATCGAGCGGCTGCTCGACTCGATCGAGCGGTTGTTCGACAAGCACGTCGCGCGCGTTCCGACCGCCGAGCTCAACCGCTTTCTTGCGGAGCTGCGCGAGCTTCGGCAGGCGCCGTCGCGCAACGGCAAGCGGCTCAACCTGCTCTACGGCGCCCAGGTCGCGACGCGCCCGCCGCGCTTTCGCCTCTCCGTCAACGACCGCCGCCTGATCACGCGCGACTACGGCTACTGGGTCGAGAACCAGCTGCGCGAGCGCTTCGAGCTCGAAGGCGTCCCCGTCACGATCGACTTTGTCCCGCGCAAAGGCTGACGCCTTTGCGCGGATTTTGGGATCGCCCGCTTCGCGGGGAAACGTGCGCGGCAAAGCCCGCGCACTCCTACGTGCTGCGCTTGGCGACGCGTCGTTTCCGCGGGCGGTGGCGCTTCGCGTCCCCGCCCGCGTGAGTTCGGCCTGCGGCTAGAGCGGTTACGCCAGCTCTAGCCTCCGGCCCGGGACCGTTTGGGTGGTCGAGAGGTCTAGGGCGAAAATGGCCGGTTCCTGAGACGATCCGCTCCAATGGATGTCGTCGTAGTGGGTGGGGGCTCCTGGGGGACGGGATTCGCATGCGTCTTGCGTCACAGAGACCACGAGGTGACGCTCGCCTGCCGCGATCCCGAGCAGGCGCGGACGATCGCCGAGACCGGTCGCAACCCGCGCTACCTCCGCAACGTCGACCTCGCCGGGATCGCAGCCGCCCCGATCGACGAAGCGCCGATCGCGGATGCCGACCTCGTCGTGCTCGCGGTTCCCAGCCGCGCTTTTGCCGACGTGGCGGCCGCCCTGCCGGGCGACGCGCCGGTGCTGAGTCTCACGAAAGGTCTCGATCCCGCCACGGGCGAGCGGCTTTCCACGCGGGTGCGCGGGCGTCCCGTCGCCGTGCTGTCCGGCCCGAACATGGCGGAGGAGGTCGCCGACGGACTTCCGTCCGCGACCGTGGTCGCGAGCGAGGACCACGAGCTCGCGGAGCGGCTCCAGGAGGCGATCAACTCCATGGTGTTCCGCGTGTACGTGAACGACGACCTCGTCGGAGTCGAGCTCTGCGCAGCGGCGAAGAACGTGATCGCGCTGGCCGCGGGCGGCGTGGACGGGCTCGGGCTCGGCGACAACGCGAAGGCGAGCCTGATCACGCGCGGTCTCGTCGAGATGGCGCGCCTCGGCGAGGCCGAGGGCGCGCAGCCGGAAACCTTCTCCGGGCTGGCCGGGATGGGCGACCTGATCGTCACGTGCTTCTCCGGCTACGGGCGCAACCGCCGTGCCGGTGAGCTGATCGCCCGCGGCGCCTCTGCGGACGACGCCGCGGCGGAGATCGGCCAGGTCGTGGAGGGCCTCACCACCGCGCCCGTGCTCCGGGATCTCTCGCACCGGCTGGGCGTCGAACTCCCGATCACGGAGGGCGTCTGCCGGGTGCTCGGCGGCGAGAGCCTCGACTCGCTGCTCGCCAGCCTGATGGGGCGCGAACCGACCGAGGAGTAGCCCGCCACTACCATGGCTGCGATGCGCGTAGCCATCGCAGCGCTCGCAACCGCTCTCCTGCTCGTGGCCTCGGCCTGTGGCAGCGGCACCGCGCCGACGAGCGCGAACCTCGGCCGCGCGGCAGCGCTCGTTCCTCCCGATGCAATCGCGTTCGTGACCGTCGACGGGAATCTGGATTCGCAGCAATGGCGGCGCCTTGACGACCTCACCCGCGGGCTGCGCGTGCGGACCCGGGTGCTCGACCAGGTGCGAAAGGCGCTGCGGACCGTTCAGCTCGATTTCGACGAGGACGTCCGACCTGCGATCGGCGACGAGCTCGACGTGGCCGTCCTCGGCAGCGAGGACGGGCAACCGGAAGCGATCGTCCTGACGCAGCCCAAGGACGAGGCGAAGCTGCGCTCCCTCGTTGCCGCCTACGACGAGCACGCCGAGGGGTATCGCGTCGAGCGGATCGGCGACTGGTCGGTGGTGGCTGACTCGCCGGAGACGTTCCAGAAGGTGCGCGCAGCGGAGTCGGGCCGCTCGCTCGCGGACGTGCAGTGGTTCCACGACGCGAGCGACCGCTTGACGGGCGATGCGGTGGCGCGTGCGTATGCGAGCGGCGCCGCACTCCGCTCTCTCCCGGCCGAGGCCGGCGGGCTCATCCGGGCCGCGGGCAGTCCGCGCTGGGTCGCCGCGCGTCTGGAGGCGGAGCAGGACGCAGTCCGGCTCGAGCTGCAGGCCGGGTCGCTCAGCCCTGCGCCGGCGGTGTACCGGCCGCGGCTGCTGCGCGACGTTCCGTCGGGGGCGGTCCTCGCGGTGTCGTTCAAGGATCTCGACGGCCCGCTCGGCAGGGTCGCCGCCGATCCGGCACTGCGCGACTCCCTTCGAGAGGTCGAGCGCTACCTCGGCGTGCCGCTCGCGCGGCTGGCGCCCGCACTCCGTGGAGAAGGCGCCTTCTACGTGCTTCCCGGTGACCTGGTCCCGATCCCGGTCTTCGCGCTGGAGGTCGAGAGTCCGAATCCGCAGGCCGCGGTCGGCTCACTACGCCTTTTCGCCGCGCAGCTGCGAGCGAAGACCGGGAATGTGCTCCCGCTACGGGTTGCCCGGTATGGCTCCCGCGTCGTGCTCACGGACGCGCCGGCCACCCTGGGAACGAGCGGCGGCTCGCTCCTTGACGACCAATCCTTCAAGGACGCGCTCGCAGCGGCAGGCGCTCCGGACGAGGTCACCTTCCTGGCGTATGCGGACGTCCACCGGCTCGCGCCGATCCTCCAGACCGTGAGACAGCTGCTCTCCCGTGGAACCGCGAGCCCGGCCGGAACGCAGGATCTCGACCGCCTCGGCACGCTCGTCGCCTTCGGCGCCCGATCCGGCTCGACCAGCCGGTTCAAGGCGCGGCTCAGCTTCCGCTAGCAGTTACATATCCGGGTCGGCGGGAAGGCTATGGCCCGATGCGCTGGCTCTCGGGGGTTTTCGCCGCTCTGGCGCTCCTCGCCGCAGGTTGCGGCGGAACGACCGCTGCCGGCACCGGCGGAGCCGACATCGTTCCCGCGAGTGCGCCGGCCTTCATCGCCGTCAACATGGACGTCGACTCGTCTCAGTGGCAGACGGTCGACCAGCTTGCGAGCCGCTTCCCGGACAAGGAGAAGGCGCTCAAGATCTTCCGTGAAGGGCTGCGCAACGAGGGCCTCTCCTGGGACCGTGACGTCAAGCCCGCGCTCGGGCCCGAGCTCGACATGGTCTGGCTCGACTTCGACAACGACGGCGAGGATTTCGTCGCGCTGATGCAGCCGAGCGACGAGTCGAAGTTCGACAAGCTGATCGCGAAAGAGCAGGGCACCAGCAGCGATCTCTTCCGCGCGAAGGTCGGCGGCTGGCAGGTACTCGCGCCGAGCCAGGAGCTGATCGACCGCTTCAAGCGCGAGAGCGGCTCGGGCGACTCGCTCGCCGACAGGGACGCGTTCCAGGAGGCGATGGACTCATATCCCGACGACTGGCTCTTCCGAGGCTACGTCGACGGCGCCACACTCATGGCCCTCGCGCGGCGCGAGCAGGATCCCGACTTCCGCAAGATCTTTCCGAAGCTCGGTCGCCTCGATTGGTTCGCGACCAACCTCCGCGCCACTTCGGACGGGATCCGTTGGGACGCGAATGTGCACGGCACTCCGGGACCGGCGTTCAAGGGGCTCTCCCCGACGAAGCCCTTCGGGCCGGCGTTGCCGCACGAGGTACCGAAGGACGCGCTCGCCTATGCGACGTTCCACGGCGCCAAGGGCGCCTTCGACAAGCTCGAGAACAATCCCATGTTTACCGACGTTCCGGAGTTCCATCGTTATTCCGCCTTGCTGCGACGCATCGGGCTGCTGCTGGAGGGAGAGAACGCCGTCTACGTGCGGCCGGCTCCGTCCGGGAAGATTCCGGAGATCACGTTCATCGCCGAGCCTGCGGCCGGGACGAACGGCATGGCCACGCTCGATCGCATCCTGTCCCGCTACCGCGCGCAGCTCGAGCTTCCGTCACGGCCGAAAGCGACGCGTGTCGCCGGCATCCCGGCGCGTGTGTTCTTCGCCGACCCCTTCAAGGTGTACTACGCGAACGTCGGGAAGCGCCTGGTCGTCACCGACTTCCCGGCGGGGATCAAGGCGCTGAGGGGCAACCCGCCCTCGCTCGCGCAGAGCAAGGAGTACCAGGGCGCGCTGGACTCTTCCGGGATGCCGTCGAAGACGCAGGGCTTCCTCTACGTCAACGTCCACGGCGGCATCAGCTATGCCGAGCGCCTCATGAACGCGCCGGTCCCGCGCGAGGTCGGGCGCAACCTCCGGCCGCTCCGCTCCGCCGTCGAGTACGCGGCGACCCGCCCGAGCGAGATCCAGGTCACGTTCTTCCTGCGGATCAAGTAGGCCGCGGCTGCGTGTAGCCTTCCGCGTCATGGCTGCGCCGCGCGAGTTCCTCTTCACCTCTGAATCGGTCACCGAGGGGCATCCCGACAAGGTCGCCGATCAGATCTCGGACTCCGTCCTGGATGCCGTGCTCACGGACGATCCCGACGGTCGGGTCGCCTGCGAGACGCTGATCACGACCGGGCTCGTCGTGGTCGCGGGCGAGATCTCGACCGAGACCTACGTCGACATCTCCAAGCTCGTCCGCGAGCGCATCGCCGAGATCGGCTACACGCATTCCGAGTGGGGCTTCGACGCGACGACCTGCGGCGTGGTGGTGGCGATCGACGAGCAGTCGCCGGACATCGCCCAGGGCGTCGACGAGTCCTACGAGGTGCAGCACGACCCCGGTGACGACGACCCGCTCGACCGGATCGGCGCGGGCGACCAGGGAATGATGTTCGGCTACGCGACGAACGAGACGAAGGAGCTGATGCCCCTTCCGATCATGCTCGCGCACAAGATCTGCAAGCGGCTCGCAGAGGTGCGCAAGGCCGGCGAGCTTCCGTATCTGCGGCCGGACGGCAAGGCGCAGGTGACGATCCGCTACGAGGTCGACGAGGACGGGCGTCAGCGTCCGGTCGAGATCGAGCGCGTGCTCGTCTCGACCCAGCACTCGGACGGGATCTCGTCGGAGGACCTGATCAAGCCGGACATCATCGAGCGCGTGCTGCACCCGATCCTCCCCCCGGATCTCTACGACGAGAAGCGCCTGATGGACGACCGTGACTTCGTCTTCGTCAATCCGACGGGCAAGTTCGTGCTCGGCGGGCCGATGGGCGACACGGGGCTGACGGGACGCAAGATCATCGTGGATACCTACGGCGGCGCTGCGCGCCACGGCGGCGGCGCGTTCTCCGGCAAGGATCCGACCAAGGTCGATCGCTCGGCTGCCTACGCAGCGCGCTACGTGGCGAAGAACATCGTCGCTGCGGGGCTGGCGGACCGCTGTGAGGTGAACGTGGCGTACGCGATCGGCGTCGCGCATCCCGTCTCGGTCGCGGTGCGCGCGTTCGACACCGAGCGCGTCTCCATCGAGCGCCTCGAGCAGCTCGTCCGCGAGCACTTCGACCTGCGCCCCGCAGCGATCCTGCGCGATCTCGATCTGCGGAGGCCGATCTTCACCAAGACCGCCGCGTACGGTCACTTCGGCCGCGACGACCGCGACTTCACATGGGAGAGCACGGACAAGGCCGATGCGCTCCGCGAAGCCGCCGGAATCAGCTCGCTAGCCTCCCTGTAGCGCTCCCGCCGACGCGGGCATCCCTCGTTCAAGGGATGGCGGCGAGGGGCCGATACAGCGCGGGTGATCCTGCTCGTGCTCTGGGCGACGCTCGTCGTCGGTACCGCGCTGATCGTGGTGGCCTCCCTGCGGCTGGAGGGAGCGGTGCAGCTCGTTGCCGTCTACGTGCTCGCCGCGGCGCAGATCGTCGCCGCCGCCGAGCTCCTCTCGCTCGTGCACCTCGTGCGCGCAGAGGCCTATCTCGCCCTGCAGGCCGTCGCCGGGGCGACGGCGCTCGCCGTCTGGCTGAAGCTCGGCCGGCCGCTTCCGCCCAGGCCCCGTCTGCCATTCTCGTCACTGCGGCGCGAGCCGGTCCTGCTCTTCCTCGGCGTGGCGGTCGGGCTCGCGCTCGCCTACGAAGCGTTCCTCATGTTCGCGGTTCCGCCGAACAACTGGGATGCGCTCGCGTATCACCTCTCGCGCGCCGCCGCGTGGTATCAGCGCGACGCAGTCGGCTGGATCTCGGGCGCCCACACCGACCGCCAGAACGTCTTTCCGCCGAACGCCGAGATGGAGGTCCTCTCGACCTTCGTGTTCGTGCACGGCGACCGGCTCGCGGCCCTTCCTCAATACCTCGCCCAGCTCGCTCTCCTGCCGGCCATCTACCTGACCTCGCTGCGGATCGGCTTCGACCGGCGTGGCGCGCTGCTGGCCGCGCTGCTCACCGCGACCCTGACCGAGGTCGCCCTGCAGGCGAGCACGACGCAGAACGATCTCGTCGTCGCCTCGTTCGTGGCCTGCTCGCTTGCGCTCCTGCTCGGGCGCCGGCGACGGGAGCTTCCGCTAGCGGCCGTGGCGCTCGCGCTCGCGATCGGGACGAAGCTGACGGCGCTCTTCATCCTGCCGGTGCTCGTCCTCTGCGCCCTGCTGCTGCTTCCCCGGCGCCGGCTGGCCGAGCTGGCCGTCTGCGCGGCGGTCGCGATTGCCGCGTTCGGCTCCTTCGGATACGTCTCCAACCTTCGGCACACCGGCAGCGTCTTCGGAGCCTCGGCCGAGGTGGACTCCTTCAGGCCGGAGGTGACCGTCAAGGACCTGGGTGCGAACGTCGCCCGCGACTACTGGCGCTTCATCGACTTCAGCGGCTACCGGCCCAATCCGCAGACGCTCAAGGCGATCTGGGAGGTCGGGCTCGCAGGCTTCGAGGGGCTCGGGCTGCCGGCGGAGCCACCGTGGCCGAACACGATCCCGAACGAGGACATCTCCTATTTCGGCCCGCTCGGACTTCTGCTCGTCGTGCCCCTGTCGCTGTTCTTCCTGATCGCCGGGGCGATGCGGCACAGCACCCGTCTCCGGGTCGTGCTTGCTCTCGCGCTTCCGCTCTTCGTCCTCGAGCTCGCGCTCGTCTACAGCTACAACCCGTTCGTCGGCCGGTTCCTGCTCGTCCCCCTCGCGCTGACGATGCCGCTGGCCGCCTGGCTCCGGCCCTACCGGCTCGTCTGCGCGGCGCTGGCCGTCACGGGCGTCTTGACGCTTGGGGTCGGCCTCTCCCTCGACCACGCCAAACCGGCCGGGTTCGAGGGCACGGAGCCGGCCTGGACACTCGCGCGCTGGGAGGCCCAGAGCGTGACGCGCGCCGAGATGCGAGACGCGCTCGAGTGGTTGGAGGGTCATCTGCCGGCCGACGCGCGCGTGGGCGTCCTGCTCGGCACCGACGACTGGGACTATCCGCTCTACGGGCCCGCGCTGAGTCGCACGCTCGTCCCGCTCCCCGACCGCGAGCCGTTGCGCGAGGCGCGCCGGCTCGGCCTGCGCTGGGTCGTGCTCAGCGCCCTGCGCACCGGTATCACGGGCGGCCCGGGCTGGACGTCGGTGTCCTTCCCGTCCGCGTCGTGGACGGTGCTCTCTTACGTCGGCCGGACGAACAGACCGGCGGCTGCCTTCTCGCCGATCGCCCGCTCCGCGCCGTTGAGCCGGACGGTCATCTGCCCGGCGGCCGGCTGCGCGTCGCGCACCTCGATCTCCCGCCCGGGCACGAGTCCCTCGTCGTAGAACCAATGCAGGAGGTCGCCGTCGTGCTCCGCGAGCCGGACGATCGTCGCGCGCGCTCCGGCTTCGAGATCCGAGAGCGGGGCCAGGTGCTGGTTCTCCGCCTGCTCGACGTCGGGATCGACCGGCCATCCATGGGGGCAGCGTTCGGGCCGTCCCAGGCGCTCCTCGATCCGCTCGACCATCTCGTCCGTAAACGTGTCGCCGAGCGCGTCCGCGTGCACGTGCGCCTCCGCGGCCGTGTAGCCCATGAAGTCCGTCAGCAGCCGCTCGATGATCCGGTGCTTGCGGACGACCCGCTCCGCGCGCTTCCGCCCGGTCGCCGTCAGCAACGCCTCCTTGTGCTCGCCGCGCTCGATCAGGCCCTCGCCCTCGAGCCGCTTGAGCATCTCTCCCGCCGACGCCCGCGAGACGCCGAGCATCTCCGCGACGCGCGACGCCAGCGTGGGGGAACCGGCGCTCAGCGGCCGGTATTCGCCGATCGGAAAGGCCAGGAAGTAGATCGTCTCGAGGTATTCGTCGACTGAGTGTCCCTGCGCCATGGCCCTGCATCGTAGTCCTGACACGTTGTGTAAGGTGGCCCTTACATGAGCACCGCCCAGACTCTCGGGCTCGGCGCGATCGCCGGCTTCACGATCTTCCTCGGCTTGCCGATCGCCCGGATGCAGAGTGTCAAGGCCGAGACGAAGGCGTTCCTGGCCGCGACCGCGACAGGAATCCTGATCTTCCTGCTCTGGGACGTGCTCACCGAAGCGGTCCATCCCGTCGAGGAGGCGCTCGAGGAGGGACACGGCGGTCGTTTTGCCTGGCTCGCGTTCCTGCTCGCGGGCAGCTTCTTCGTCGGCCTGCTCAGCCTCGTCTACTACGACTCCTGGATGAAGCGGCGCCGGCGGCGCGCTTTCCTCGGCCCTGGCGCGGCCGCCACCGCCGAATTCGAGCACGATCATCACTTCACCGGGATGTCGCCTGCGCGCTGGCTCGCCGTGTTCATCGCGACCGGCATCGGCCTCCACAACTTCGGCGAGGGGCTTGCGATCGGTCAGTCCGCCGCTGCCGACGAGGTCAGTCTCGCAATCGTCCTGATCATCGGCTTCGGCCTGCACAACGCAACGGAGGGTCTGGGAATCTGCGCACCGCTCACCGGTGAGCAAGAGCGGCCGAGCTGGGCCTTCCTCGGCCTGCTCGGGCTGATCGGCGGCGGGCCGACCTTCATCGGGACACTCGTTGGCCAGGCGTGGGTGAACGAGAGTGTCTCGATCGTCTTCTTCTCGTTGGCCGCCGGCTCGATTCTCTACGTCGTGATGGAGATGCTGAACGTCGGCCGGCTGCTGAGCTCCAAGACCGTCGTCACCTGGGGCGTCTTCGTCGGGCTCTTCCTCGGCTTCGCGACCGACTTCATCCTCGAGGCTGCGGGCGCGTAGAACCTCTGACGGAATGACCACACGCTGCCGGGGTGCGATGGCCGAGTGCGAGGCAAGGACGCAGGGAGCGGCAATAGCATTGCTCTTGACGCGACTGAGGACGCGGCCTCGCGCCGGCCAGCGCGGCCCGGCAGCCTGTGCTTCGTTTCGTTAGAGGTTCTTATTAGCCCGGAGCACCGCGAGATCCTTGTAGGTCCAGACGGCTTCGGCCTCGAAGCCCGCTTCCCCCAGCCAGTCGAGCTGGTCGTCGACTCGGTCCGGCAGGTCCATCACCCAGTCGATCGGAGTGATGACGTCCTCCTCGCGTTCGGGGACTACCACGTCGGCGAGCACGAAACAGCCCTCCGGCCTGAGCACCTGCCCGATGCGTTGAAAGAGATCGCGTTTGCCGTCGCCGTCGAGGTGATGCACCGCGAGCGCGCTCACGACGAGATCGAACGGGCCTTCGGGGAGCGGATCCTCGAGCCTCGCCCGCTGCAGATCCGCGTCGGGAAAGGCCGACCGCGCGCGCTCGAGCATCTCCGAGCTCGAGTCGATCGCGGTCAACCGCGCTTCCTGATGGACCTCCAGGATCCGCCGTGTCGTCTCGCCGGTTCCGATGCCGAGCTCCAGAATCTCGTGCGCCTCGATCCCCCTGGCCGCAGCGGCGGTCTGAGTCTGCAGCTCCGGATAGGCGGGAATCTCGGCCAACATGTTCTCGAGGTAGGTGGCCGGGTCCCAATGCCACTGCGTCACACGGTCACTCTACGCTGGACTTCTTGACCCGCTACGCGTCCGTCTATCCGCTCGTAACCGCCCGCGCCCTCGCGCGCGAATTCACGTACGAGGTTCCCGAGAATGTCGGCCCGGGTGCCGTCGTCGAGGTGCGTTTCGGCAGCGCGCGCCGGCGCGGAGTCGTCACGGAGGTCGACGTTGCACCGCCCAAGGGAATCGACACGTCGCCGATCGAACGCGTCATCGAGGAGCTCCCGCGCCCGCTCGTCGAGCTCGCGCTGTGGGTTGCCGACTACTACGGCTCGACCCCGGGGCGTGCACTTTCGCTCGTGGCACCCGTCCAGCGAAAGGCGCGAGGCGAGCGGCCGCAGCCGGCGGAACGAGACGCACTCGCCGGAGAGGCGGAACCCGAGACTCTGAGCTCGTCGCAACGGGCGGCGCTCGAACGCATCGTGGGCGCGCTGGATGCGGGTGAGAGCGCGAACTTCCTGCTGCACGGCGCGACAGGGAGCGGCAAGACCGAGGTCTATCTCCAGGCCTGCGCCGCCGCGCTCGAGCGGGGGCGCGGCGCGATCGTGCTCGTGCCGGAGATCGCGCTCACGCCGCAGGCCCTCGGTCGCTTCCGCGCGCGCTTCGGCGAACGGATCGCGGTGCTGCACTCTGCGCTCACCGAGGCGGAACGGCGCGACGAGCGCGCCCGCATCGCACGCGGGGAAGCTCCCATCGTCGTCGGCGCGCGCTCGGCGGTGTTCGCGCCCGTCCCGCGACTCGGCGTTCTCTGCATCGACGAGGAGCACGATGCCTCGTACAAGCAGGAATCCGATCCGCGCTACGACGCCCGCACGGTTGCCGCGAAACGGGCCGCGCTCGAGCAGGCGGTCGCAGTCTTCGGGAGCGCGACGCCGAGACCGGAGAGCTGGGGGAGCCTGGAACGCCTCGAGCTCGGCGGGCGGCTTTCAGGCCCGCTTCCACCTGTGCGTGTCGTCGACCTGCGCCGCGAGGCCGGCTATCCGCTGTCGGCGCCGCTCCTGGCAGAGCTCGGCGCGATCGCGGAAGGCGGCGGGAAGGCGATCCTGCTCCTCAACCGGCGCGGTGTCGCGCCCGCTCTGCACTGCCGCGCCTGCGGCACGACCCTTCGCTGTCAGAACTGCGACGTCGCCCTCGTCCTCCACGGCGACCGGTACCTGCGCTGCCACCACTGCGGCTATGCGGAGCGCGAGCCGGAGACGTGCCCGGTCTGCCGCTCCACGGAGCTCGCCCGGCTCGGCGCCGGAACGCAGCGGCTCGAGCGCGAGCTGGAGGCCAAGGTGCCGGAGCTCGAGCGCATCAGGCTCGATGCGGATGCGGTCGAACGCCCGGGCGCACTCGCCGCGGCGCTGACGCGCTTTGCCGCAACCGACCGCGTCGTGCTCGTCGGAACGCAGATGGTGGCGAAAGGCCATCACTTCTCCGGCGTTGCGCTGGCGGCGGTGGTCGACGCGGACACCGGTCTCGGCATGCCGGACTTTCGCGCGGAGGAGCGGACGTTCCAGCTGCTCACGCAGCTCGCGGGACGCAGCGGGCGCGACGCGCCGGGTCGCGTGCTCGTGCAGACCTTCCAGCCGGACTCGCGCGCGATCGAGCTCGCCGCGCGCCACGACGTGCCGCGCTTCCTCGCCGGCGAGCTCGAGCGGCGTCGAGAGCTCGGCTATCCGCCGTTCCGGCACCTCGTTCGCATCGTCGTCGCGGGACCCGAGCCCGACGCGCCACTGCAGGCGCTCGCTGAGCTGAAGGCCGGATTGGCGGGCGACCTGCTCGGTCCCGCTCCCCTGCTCCGGCTACGCGGCAAGTTCCGCGCGCAACTCGTCGCGAAGACCGAACACCCGCGCCGGCTGGCGACGCAGGCGGGACGCCTGCTCAGCGCAGGGGCGCCCGCGATGCGCCGGGCCGGCCTCAGCGCCGTCGTCGACGTCGATCCGCAGAGCCTTTAGGCGCTAGGTCTAAGACTCGTAGCCGGGCAGCAAACCGTCGCGGTAGCGCGTCGGCTGCGACGGTGGGAACCGCCCGTATGCAATTTCGCCGTCCTGCGTGTCCTCGGGAGAGCTCGCGTTGTAGCGGCGCGCGGTCTCGTCGGCGCAGTAGAAGCCCCACGGCCCGTCCTTCTGGAACTGCCGCGACGAGGTCGCGAGGATCACGCACGGCCCGTCGCCGGCGCCGACGAACACGTGCCGTGTCTCCGGCGGGCAGTGCACGAAGTCCCACTGCTCGAGCGGCCGCTCCTGCCCCTCGACGATCAGGAGCGCATCGCCGGCGAGCACGAGGAAGTCCTCCTGCTCTGTCTCCCAGTGGTACGTCGCGTTCGGCTCGCCCGGCGGCAGCACCTGGATCGACATCCCGAGCATCGGGAAGTACGTCTCGGCCTCGAACTCGTCGAATCCCGTCAACGGCAGGCTGTCGCCGCGGCCCGGCCGGTGGAACCAGCGTGCGTCGCGCGCGTTCATCACGAACCAGCCGGTGCTCGCGGCCACGAGTCCTGCCTCGGTCTGCTCGAGCTCGGCCTCTGGAATCACGGTCGGATCCAAGCCTCTAGTTCAGCGAGGGGTCGAACGGCATGCGGGCGACGAGCTCGTACTCGCCGCCCTTGCGGCGGAGAACGGTGCTCCAGAGCTCTTCGGGATCGTCCGTGAAGATGTCGTCGAGCGCGGCGGGCTCGATGATCCAGTCGTCGCGCTCGAGCTCGTCCTCGAGCTGCTTCGGACCCCAGCCCGCAACGCCGGCGAACACGCGCGTCCGCTCGAGGTCGGGCGGGCCCTCCTCGAGCGCATCGTCCAGCGCGACGAAGCCGATGTCCTCGATCACGACGACGCCTGCCTCTTCGGGGTCGTGGAACTCCGCGAGCACTGCGACTCCCTCCGGATTCACGGGCCCGCCCACGAAGACGGGCTCCTCCAGGTCGGTCAGGGAGGCGAGCTGCGGAACCGCCTCGCCGACGGTGGCATCGGAGCGGCGGTTGAGGATCAGCCCCACCGCGCCCTCGTCGGTGTGCGCCGTGATGAACACGACCGTGCGGCGGAAGTTCGGGTCGAGGATCGCGGGCGAGGCGATCAGGAAGCGTCCGGAGAGCGATTCCATTCGAGTACCTCTAAGTCTGCCTTCTCGGCGTGGAAGCGCGCCAGGATCCAGGCGGCGTCGAGCGGCGACCGCGTGTACGGCCTGCCGTTGACGAGGACGAAGTCGCCGGTCCGGGGATTCATGGGCAGCCGTGACTCCGCCGGGTAGTGGCGGTTGTGGCGCTCGATCAGGTCGTTGACCTCGTGGAAGTCCCAGCGCTCGGCACACGTCCGCCATTCGCGCGCGAAGCGACGCGCGTCCTCGCCGCACTCCTCGCGCAAGTTCTGCCAGGCCTCGGCGAGCTGATCCTCGTGCAGCCGAACCGCGATCTCGATCGCCCGCAGCCGGCGCATCCACGCGAGCGGTCCGCCGAGCGCGGCGAGCTGCGCGCTCGCGTCGGGGCGGAAGTTGCGGAGTCGCTGCTGCAGCGGCTCGCCGGCGAGTGGATTCCCCTGCAGATCCTCCTCGAGCGCTTCACGCGCGGCACGGTCACGCGGGGTCTCCGGCCGGGTCACGCCCTGACGCATGATCGCCTCCCGCTCACGCCGATCCACGCCGCTAGTGTGCCCGCTGCAATGGAGGACGTCGAAGGACAGGTCCGGACCGAAGAGCTCGACGCCGAGCACGAAGCGCGGCGGCAGCTCGCGCTGGCGCAGATCCGGCAGTACCCGGACCCGGTGCTCCGCATGGAAGCGCGGCCAGTGGAGGAGTTCGACGACGACCTCCGCCGGCTCGTCGCGCGGATGAGCGATCTGATGAAGGACGCCAGCGGCGTCGGTCTGGCGGCGACGCAGGTCGGGGTGCTCCGGCGCGTCTTCGTCTTCTCCCCGGAGGACGACGTCGTCGCCGTCCTCGTCAATCCGGAGATCGTGAGCCGCGGCGAAGAGGTCGACACCGACGACGAGGGATGTCTCTCTCTTCAGGGTGTGACCGTGCCGGTCGAGCGGCCGCTCTCGATCCGGATCGAAGGCCGTGACGAGCGGGGCGACGAAGTCGCGCACGACCTGGAAGGGTTGCCGGCGCGGATCGCGCAGCACGAGTTCGACCACCTCGACGGAACGCTCATCCTCGACCGGACGACGCCCGAGGCCCGCCGCGAGGCGATGGCGGTGCTCCGGCCGCGGCTCCTCATCCGCTAATGCAGCTCGCCGTCGCGGCGACGGCGCCGTTCGGAGCGGACGTCCTCGAGCGGCTCGCCGCCCGGCACGAGATCACATGTCTGCTGACACGGCCGGATGCGCCGCGGGGTCGCGGCCGCAAGACCGGAGGGCCTCCTGCGAAGGAGGCCGCCGACCGGCTCGGTCTTCGTGTGCTCCAGCCGGCGCGCCCGGAGCCGGGGCTCGACCTCGGCGCCGACACGGTCGTGGTGGTCGCGTACGGCCTGCTGATTCCGGAGGCCGTTCTGGACGAGCGGCTCTGGCTCAACGTCCATCCGTCGCTGCTGCCGCGCTGGCGCGGCGCTGCGCCGGTGGAGCGGGCGATCATGGCGGGAGATACCGAGACCGGTGTGACGATTCACCGCACCGTCAAGGAGCTCGACGCCGGCCCGATCGCAGCACAGCGCTCGTTTCCGATCGGGGTCCAGGACGATGCGGGGACGGTGTACGAACGGGCGGCGCCGCTTGCGGTCGAGCTCCTGGACGCAGTGTTGCCCGAGCCGGAGTTCACGCCGCAGGACGACGAGGCGGCCACGTACGCGAAGAAGATCACGGCGGCCGACCGCGAGCTCGACTGGAGCCTGCCGCCCGACGAGCTGCTGAACCGGGTCCGCGCGCTCTCTCCGCACATCGGGGCCCGCGCCGAGCTGCACGGCCGACCGCTGACGATCTGGAAGGCCCGCGTGGCAGGCGGGCGGCTCGAGCCGCTCGAGGTGCAGCCCGATGGAAAGCGGCGCATGACGTACGAAGAGTTCCTGCGCGGATTGCGGTGACCGCCCGCGGCGCGGCGTACGAGGTCGTCCTGCGCGTGTTCGAAGACGACGCGTACGCCGATCGCGTGCTGCGCACCGTTGCGACCGGACTGGACAGCCGGGACCGCGCGCTCGCGCAGCGACTCGCGTTCGGGACGGTGCAGCGCGTGCGCACGCTCGATCATGCGATCGGAACGCTCGGGAAGCGGCCCGTGCGCAAGCTCGATCCTCCCGTGCGCGCGGCCTTGCGGCTCGGTGCGTACCAGCTTGGATTCTCGGGAGTGGCGACCCACGCGGCCGTCAACGAAACGGTGGAGCTCGTACGGAGTGCGCGGCTGGAGCGCGCGGTTGCGTTCACGAACGCCGTCATGCGCAGGCTCTCGGAAGGACTTCCGTCGCTGCTGTCGTCGCTCGGCGAGGACACACCCGCCGACGCGGCGCTCAAGCACTCCTATCCCGACTGGGTTGCGGAGCTGTGGTGGGACGAGCTCGGCCGAGAGGATGCGCTTGCGCTGATGCGCGCTCAGAACGAGCCGCCGGAGCGCGTCGTCCGGCTCAACCGGCGGAAGCAGGGTCACGTGGCAGGGAAGCCCGATCCCGAGTTTCCCGACGCCCTCCACGTCGAGCGCGTCGACGAGGCCGCGCTCGCCGCCGGGCTGATCTGGCCCCAGAGCCGCGGCTCGCAGCTGGCCGGCCTGGTGGTCGGCGCCCGCGAGGGCGACCGCACGCTGGACCTCTGTGCGGCGCCCGGCGGCAAGGCGACGCAGCTCGAAGGCGAGGTCGTGGCGGTGGAGCTCCATCCCGGCCGCGCACGAGAGCTGGAGGAAAATTGCCGTCTGCTCGGCGCCGACAACGTCTCCGTCGTGACTGCGGACGCGACCAAGCTTCCGCCGGAGCTGACGGACTTCGACCATGTCCTCGTCGACGCGCCTTGCTCGGGACTCGGTGTCCTCGCGGCCCGACCCGACCTCCGCTGGCGCGCGCAACCGCTCCCCGAGCTGCAGCTCGAGCTCCTGCGCGTCGCGGCGGAGCGTGTGAAGCCGGGCGGCACGATCATCTACTCGGTCTGCACGATCAACGCCGAGGAGAACGAAGCGGTCGTCGATGGCTCCGGCCTTCGCATCGTGCCCCTCGGCGACGACTGGCCGCAATTCCGTCATCCGCGCCGCCCGGAGTTTCTCCTCACCCTTCCGCACGTCCACGACACCTCGGGCTTCTTCATCGCCCGGCTCGGAACCTAGAGACGTCGCGCTTCTGTAGGTCAAACGCAACCTCACCGAGCGAGGTGGATTAGACGGCCGTGCGGGCAGAGCCCGCACGGCCTCTATGCGGCGCCGCCGAGTTCGGCGCCTAGACTCGCAGCGGTGGGCTGGAACGACTGGATCCGAACGGTGGAGGTCGAGCCGTCGATCTACGCGGCCGATTTCGCGCACCTCGGCGAGCAGCTCGACGTGCTGCTTCGTGCCGGCGTGCGAATCTTTCACTTCGACATCGGCGACGGGCACTTCGTCGAGCCGATCACGATCGGGCCGATCGTCCTCCAGTCCATCTCCGAGGTGATCCACGACGCGGGCGGACACATCGACTGTCACCTGATGACGGAGCATCCCGAGAAGCACTTCGCCGCGATCGCGAAAGCAGGCGGCGACAGCGTCACGGTGCACTACGAGGCCTGCGACGACCTGCCCGCCGTCGTGCGCGCTGCGCGCGTGCAGGAGCTGCAGGTCGGGCTCGCGTTCAAGCCCGAGACGAGCGCGGCCTACGCGGCGCACGCCGCGATCGCCTCGCGTGTCGACATCGTGTTGTGCATGAGCATCGAGCCGGGCTACTCGGGTCAGGAGTTCATGCCGGAGGCGCT
>WNFV01003414.1_pt1 | contig 41469 bp, 37 predicted proteins | sample 5400101 | NCBI WGS metagenome assembly WNFV01 (sample SAMN13153361, study PRJNA577476) | soil metagenome | isolation source: 115 cm soil or saprolite under grassland replicate 1 | place: USA:California | collected 2016-06-15 | reverse complement strand
AGCGCATCCAGGGCTGCAGCATGGGCTCGAACCGCTTCAAGGTCGACATGCCGAAGTACGTCGACTTCTACCAGCGGGGCCTGCTCCGCCTGGACGAGATGATCACCCGGCGGGGCCGTCTCGAGGACGTGAACGACGCCTTCCGCGCGATGAAGGCGGGCGAGGTCGCCCGCACGGTGCTGATGTTCGATTGACCGCATGGGGAGCCTCGAAGGGGCCCCTCTGAGACCCCGGTGCTGTTCGAGGGAGTCTTCACGGTGGAGCTCCGAGGCCACGTCCCGGCCGGTAAGGTAGCACGTCCTGTGCGGGCGCGGCACGGCGCGGACATGACCTTGGATATAGAACTGGACAAGCCGGGCGAGCCGCACTGGCTCTCGAAGTCGGCGCTCGCCCCCGTGCTCAAGCTCATCGTTCGCAAGGTGGGGCCGCGTCAGCTTCGGCTCGCCCTACGGGAGCTCCCGCGCCATCTCCGCGTCGTGAAGTGCCTTGTCCCGCGCCCCGGTGCTCGTCCAGGCCGGGGCGCTGGTGTGCGTCGTGGCGGCTAGACTGCCCGCGGCGCAGGCGGCCGCCTAGTGCGAATACCCGGCCACCCACGCCGGCTCTACGGGGCCGTCACCGACGCGGCGCGGGGGGGCGGTCGCCCTGCTGGCGACCCGGCTCTCCTACGGCCGGCCGGCGAGCCCGTTCACCGCGCGCGAGGTGTACCGCCAGGAGTGGACCGGTCTGACGGAGCCCCGGGTCGTTTAGGGCGCGCTCGAGTGCCTCCAAGAGCTGGGCTGGATTCGCCCGGAGGCTGTCAGGGCTCCGGACGGGGGTCGACCCACGGTGCGCTTCCATCTCAACCCGCGGCTCCGCGCCGACCGGCCTCCCCAGGTGTCGGTCGCGACCAGCGATCGATGGAATGCCGGAAGATCGCCTCTCGATTTTCCACATCAAGCGGGACGCTATCGTGACCGACCGGATAGGACCACAGATGAGGAGTGCCGATGGCGCTTTGAAGAGATGCGTTTATACTAGCTAGCTAGGCAAACGGTGTTTTTGATAACCGGACAAATGCGGCGACGCGTTTCAACGCGATCATCGGTCCGCTCGCAGTTTTCGGAGTGGCGTCGTCTGCTTGGGTCCGACGGCGGGCGCCACGCGTTCGGCGTGAGCGCGGCCGAGTTCCTCATGGATCACCCGCAGTTGTCGTTGCTCAAATTCACCGATGGCGATCCCGCGCCGCCGCTCGGCGGCACGGATGACGGCGGCGTACATCAGCTTCAGCACCGGGCGCTCGCCAAACGCATTCGGGATGATCTTCGTCCGCCGCCGCTCTTCGAGGAACAGCCGCTCGAGCAAATTCGTGGTACGCACGACGCGGCGATGCCGGAGCGGGAAGCGGAGATGGGCGATGCACGCGTCGAAGTCGTCACGGAAACACTGCACCACCGCCGGCAGCTCCCGCTCGTACGTCTGCACGAAGTCCTCGCGCAGCACGAAATGACTTCTGGCCATAGTCGCGGCTCCCGGATGATGCATCACCACGCTTGACTCACCGTAGCGCGGGTGAAGTCCTAAGCTTGCTGGATAACGAGACGGGGATGCACTCTTGCTTGGAATCCAAACCAAGGTCGCCGAGTGGCACCGGCGGCAAGAGGAGGCATCCCCATGCCCACGAGAATACCGGCATCGGAGCGGACGAGCCAGAAGCTCGATGAGTTGCTGACCCAGGGCGTGGCCGACGGCGACGCCCGTGCCGAGCTCCTCAAGCTCGCGGTACGTAAGATCGTGGAGGAAGCCCTGGAAGCGGAGGTCGCTGACGCCGTGGGCCGCGGCTACTACGAGAACGGGGCGCCGCCCGGCGCCGGCTACCGCAATGGCTATCGGCGCGGCCGGCTCGCCAGTGCGGAGGGGCCCATCGAGTATGGGGTCCCGCAAGTCGCCGATCGCGTCGAGCCGTTTGTCTCCCGCGTGCGGGCCGGCCTGGCGGGCCGCACGGCGGAGCTCGAGCGCTTGGCGGTGGAGATGTTCGCGCGCGAGCTGAGCACGCGGGACATCGAAGCGGCGTTCCGCGACGCGAGCGGCGCCAGTGTGCTGAGTCGCACGGCGGTCAGCCAGGTGACCGAGCGGCTCTGGCAGGAGTACGAAGCCTTCGCCGGGCGGGACCTCAGCGAATTCTCGGTCGCCTACCTGTTCGTCGACGGCGTGGCCGAGCGGCTGCACGCCGGTCTGCCGTGGGAAGCGGTGCTCTGTGCCTGGGGCATCACCGACTACGGCCAGAAGGTCCTGCTGCACCTGGCGCCGGGCACGGAGGAGGACACGGCGAGCTGCACGGCCTTCTTCGAGGATCTCAAGCGCCGCGGGTTGGCCGATCCGCTGGCTGGTCGTCACCGACGGGGCGCCGGGGCTGATCCGCGCCGTGGAGACGTGCTTTCCACGAGCGCTGCGCCAGCGCTGCCTCGTGCATCGGCTCCGCAATCTGCGGAGCAAAGCCCCCGACAGCCGCTGGCCGGAGATCGCGCTGCGGGCCCGCGGCTGTTACGAGGCGGCGTCGGCGGCCCTCGCCACGGAAAGCCGTCTGAGGACGAGCAGAACACAGGCAAGAGTACGAAATCGCTTGGAGAGCACAAAATGACATATCTCAAATTTTGAGTGTCAGAGTAATCGGCGGATTGTCCAAGGCGACGAATAGGTGACACTAGCGCGTCGCGCGCGTCGCGCGCGCTACGGCGAGGGTTCCCTCTGTTCGCAGATATTTACGACGCTCTGATTCGAATCGATCCGGCCTGGCACTTGCCGTGCAGAAAGTCGTCGCACAAGGAAGACCCTTCTCGATAAGGGCAAACCCGTCGCGAGACGGGGACGCAAAGATACGGGTCAGAACCGCGAGTCTGAGAGCCGGGCTACCGAAGGAGGGATTGTGGTCCACCCCCCGGGACACGGTTCCTCAAGGGAGATCACGCGTATGTGGGACCGGCGGTGGCTCCTCTGTTTCGGCTTGGCCCTGGGTGCAGTTGTGGTTACGCCGAGTCCCGGAAGCGCCGGGGTCCTGGACGCTTCCTGGACCGCTCCCACCACGAACACCGATGGCAGCCCGCTGATCGACCTAGCGTCCTATCGCGTCTATTACGGGGCCTCGGCCCCTCCGTGCCCGGGCGGGACCTTCGTTCAAGCTCCTTCCTCGACCTCGACCCCGTCCGCTAGCCAAACAGTCACCTCCCGGCTTACCGGCCTGACCACGGGCACGCTCTGCAACATCTCGCTCACCGCCGTCGACAGCGCCGGCCTCGAGAGCGCTTGTTCACCGGCGCCAGCGCCGTCGCGCAGTTCGATTTCGCTGTCACCCCCACCGCCACAGTCAATTTCGGCAACGTCAACATCGATAGCGTCCTCGATCAGGTCTTCACCGTCCAGAACACGCGCGGCGGCACCGTCACGGGCACGGCCTCCGTCTCGGCCCCCTTCAGCATCGTCTCCGGGAGTCCCTTCACCCTCGTTGGGGCTGGCGCGACCCAGACCGTGACAGTGCGCTTTGCCCCGACGACCACTGCGCTCGCGAGCACCAATGTCAGCTTCTCTGCGGACGGCGATACTCTCTCGTCACTCGTGACCGGCACTGGCGTGTCGACGTCGTCGACGTCGACGACGCCGACGTCAACGCTGACGGTCTCCACGACAGGCGCGGGCAGCGGGACGGTCACCAGTAGTCCCGCCGGCATCTCCTGCGGCGCGACGTGCTCGGCTTCGTTCACGAACGGCGCCGCCGTCTCCTTGACTGCCTCGCTCGCCGCCAGCTCCACCTTCACCGGTTGGAGCGGCGGTGGCTGCTCCGGCACCGGCACCTGCACCGTCACGGTGAACGCCGCCACTTCCGTCACCGCCACCTTCGCCCTTCAGACGCTCGGTGGACACTCAAAACCGGCCAGTCCTGGACGCCTGAAAAACGGGAAGTAAGGTAACGACACCCGGCACGGTAACGCGGGCGCCACGCGGAGTCGAAAAGCACTCGAGCGCTCTATACCGCCCGTCGTGACAGCCGCGTGTCTCCTGTCTCGACGGCCGACCTAGCCGAGGTGCTGATCCACACCGCCAAATACGCTCACGCCTCCGGCGTGGATCCTGTGGCCTTTCTGGCGGCCTCCGGCCTTCGAATCCATCCTCCGGACGAGGCAATCGCGCGGCGCGTCGCCCGGCTCGAGACCTCCCTGGCGGACGGGTTCGCCGCCGCTACCGCGCAAGAGTTTTGGCGCCCGCTTTCATACGGCCGACGGCGAGCTCGTCCGCCAGCTCCGGCGAGTGCGGCTGGCCATCACCCACTACTGACCGAGCTCGAAGGCAACGGCGCACGGGCTGTCGCGGCCCGAACGGGACCCGCACCCTTTAGGCTAGCGATTCCCCTGCGAGGAGGTGTCCGCTGGCGGGCAGCCTAGATGCCCGCGAGCACTACTTTCCTGGCCGGTACCACCCTCTTCCCCACCCGGCGGTATTTCCCTGGCCCCGCGCGGCGTCCGACGAGCATTCGATGAACGTGGCCGCGTACGCCAGAGTGAACACCGGGGACCCAGGACCTTGAAGTCCAGTTCAACGAGATCCGGCAGCATCTGGTTCAGCGAGGGTGGACCCTCATGGCCACCTGCTCCGATGTGGCGTCGGGCGCGAAGGAGAACCGGCCTCCGTCGGTCTGGGAACGCTGCCGACGGAATTCGAACCCGTGTTTGCTGTCCGCCACGCGCTTTCGTAGTGGGCGAAAGAAGTTGGGCGCCGTTGACCAAACGTCGAGGCCCTGGGGACTGAAATTCGCTTGTGGTTTCCGTCCCCCCTCCTCCGTGCTGAATCCCTCGAGTTCTTATCAGCTGGGAATGGGACACACCTCACGGTGTGCGTCGTCACCGGTCTCACCGGCTCAAGCGCCATCAGCTACTTCGCCGAATGGCGCACGCTCGTCGCCCCCGAGTCGATCGTCATTGCGTTCGGCTTCGCGGTGGCCATCGGGATCTTCTTCGGGCTCTACCCGGCGCGCAAGGCGTCACGCCTGGACCCGATCGAAGCGCTCCGCTACGAGTGAGTAGCCGTTGGGCGAGGAGGCGGAGCGGCAGCCCGGCGCGCGCGGCAAGCATCCTCTCGGCCCCTACCGTCTTCCGGCGGCCCGATCCAACCGCGCTAGGGAGATGCGATAATCGGCCAGCGCCTGGGCCTCGGTATTCTGGGCCTGGGTGAGCGCGAGTTGAGCGTCGGTCAGCTCCAGGATCGTCCCGACCCCCACGTCGAAGCGTCCCTGCGCGAGGAGGAAGTTCTCCTGAGCCGAACTGATCAGAACCCGGGCCGCCTGGATTCGCTCTTGCGCGGCCTCGATGGCGATCCCCGCCTGCTCGAGGTTCTGGAGCAGCGCCAGCTCGGCCGCCTTGATCCGTGCGTTCGCGGCGCCGAGGTTCGCCTTGGCTTCCTGGTGCGCCGCGATCAGACGCCCGCCGTCCAAGATGGTCCACGTGAAGGCGAGGCCGAGCGACCAAGTCTGGTTGAGCTCGGGCCGAGTGCCTCCGTACGAGCCGGTGCCACTGATGTCGGGCAAGAAGTTCCGCGAGGCCACCCGGACATTCGCTTCGGCGGCCGAGCTCTGCAGCTTCGCCTGCCGGTACTCCGGGCTCTGGCGGAGAGCCTCGGTCCGCAGGGCCTCCCGGTCAAGCGTCATCGGCTCGTACTCCAGATTGTCCCGAATCTCCGTGGGCGTGCTCGCATCGACCGCCATCGCAGTGTTGAGAGCGACGCGCGCTGTGCGGAGCGCGTTTCGTGCGTCGATCAGGCCGACCTTGGCGTTCGCCACGTCGACCTCAGCGCGCACGACCGTCGACAGGGGCTGCGTGCCGACATCTAAGAACCCCTTCGCCGAGCTGAGGTTGAGCTCGGCGCGCTCGAGAGCCTGTTCTTGCACGCGGATGAGGCGCTGGGCGAGGAGGATGTTGGTGTAGGCCTCCTTCACGGCGAGGGCGATGAGCTGGCGCTGGAGCTCGACGCCCTCCGCCGACACCTCCGCGAGCTTGCGGGCCGCCTGTGTGGTAGCGAGGGTCTTTCCGAAGTCGAAGAGCAGCTGTGAAAGCTGGACCTGCGCCAGGAAGGTGTCGGCAAGCGAACTGGTCGACACGGTCTTGGTGCCGCCCTTCGACGTCGAGGTGCTGCTGCTCTGTATCGCCGACGCCGTTCCCGCAAGCTGCGGCAGGAGCGGCGCGAGCGCTTCACGCACCCGCGCGCGCGCGGCCGCATAATCGTAGAGCGTGGCTTGGATCAAGGGCTGGGCCTCGAGCGCGATCGCAATGCACTCGTCGACGGTGAGGACTCGGCCGACGACGATCGGCGGTGCCGCCTGAGCGAGCGCGGCGGCAGGCAAGCTCAGGGCAAGGAACAGGGCGAGAACGATCGGTCGTGGTCTTGTCATTCGGATCCTCCATGAATGGGACACCCGAGCAAGGTGAGTTGCCGCTTACCCTGCGCCAGCACGCGCTCAGCGAAGATCTCGAGCATGCGAGCGGCGGGAAATCAGCGGAGCCGAGCATCAGGTCGATGGTGGACGCCCCAATGAGACGTGAGGCGCGGTTGCGCGCCTCGAGTTCTGTGAACAGCCGCACGTTTTCGACTGCAATGACGGCCTGGTCGGCAAAGGTCTGGAGAAGGTCGACTCGACCGTTCGGCAACGGCCCTTCCTCCAACCCGGAAACGCCAGGCCGCCACGACCAAGCGACAGAGGCCGAGGCCGCAGCCAAGAGATTGAGCGTGGAGGTTCGGCCGGTGGAGGTACGAAGCCCGGGCGAGCTGGATGATGTCTTCACGGCGTTGACCCGAAATGGTGTGCCGAGATGCTGTACGGGGCAAGCTCAATGTTCTTGGTCCACCGGGCACGCATTGCCGAACGCGCGGTGAACAGCCGTCTGCCGACGGTCTGCGTCGCGCCCTCCTACGTCCGGCGCGGCTGTCTCATGTCCTACTCCCTGAACTTCCAGGATCTGTACCGCCCGGCCGCGTACTTCGTGGACAAGATCCTCAAGGGTGCAAGAGTCCTCGGCCGGGTCGATGGGGTCAGTATCACTTACAAGGTGCGGTTCGCCCAAACCTGCACGACAAACGCATCGCCTCCTTGGCTCAGTAGCCCGTGCAACAGAAAGTCGACGTCACTGTCGCAGTCGGGACGCCGCCGACCGAAGCGGCGCGGCGAGCCACGACAACCATTCCGATCGCGATGTCCGCGGTCCGGGCGGGGCGTGATGCCTCAGCCGTAGGTGTTACCGAGCGCCGACGGCGATGGCTCACCATTGGGTTACCAGAGATTCAGGGGCCCGGCGGCGTCGGTCGCCACATTTCCAGAGCCGATCGAGAGTATCGCCGATTTGGGCGGCGGGCGCCGCGGGTCCACGGCGAGAAACTGAGCTTCCAGGGCGCGGCGGCGCTCCTCGGCGAGATCGCAGGCGGCGAGCAAGCGCTGCTAGGGGGTTGGGCTTGGTCATAGCGGCGCACGCGTTGGCTGCCGACGCGGCGGGTGCTGAGGACTTTGGGAAAGGGCCGGAAGAAATTAAGCTAAACCCGGAGCAAGTCGTAGCGTTTGAGCAGACCGAAGGCGACGTGCGAGCGGTAGCTATCGCGACCCACGAGGCGACGCACCGCCAGCCAGTTGCGCAGTTCAACCCCGGCCTGATCATTCTTGCGATATTGCCGGCCGTGCGTGACGTGGCTGGAATGCCGGCGGCAGTAGCGCAGCAGTCCGCGATTGAGGAATTCGCTGCCGTTATCGGTGTGCCATTCGCCCAGAGGCACTGGGAGGCGCTGGTGAATATGCGGGACGCCCGCCCCGACGCGTTCGGCGCCCACGCCCCGGATCGGCTCGAACTCAATCCACCCGCTCGCCCCGTCGACCGCCACCAGGCTGCTGAGGTGAAAGGCCCTCGGTCGACTCCCCGCAGTGCAGCACGAGATCGCGTTGGCCGGCGCCGGGCCGGGCGCCGGCCCATTGGCTCCACGTCCGCACCGGGGAGGCATCGGCTGGTTTGCCAGTAACAGTTCTAGTGAGGCACATAGCGGGGATGCGCTCGCCGGTGGATTCGTCTACAATCTTGCCCGACCGGACGCCAACGTCTCGGAGTCATCGCTGGTCTGCACCGAGACAGCAGGAGAACTTCGAGCTGGCCTAGGGCTGCTTCGAGGCAGGGGTGGGGACAATCCTGGAACCGACGCCAACTTGCTCTCAGGCAGGCTCAGAGCACCGAGGCGCTGGCCTTCGGTGACTTCCGGGTCGCTTTGGCCAGCCTCGACCGCGCGCTCGGCCGCCGCTAACAGTCAGTCGGTGGTGGTCGGCGCGCTGGAATCCTGGGCATACCCGCGACTATTGTACCTACGACTTTGGTCGTGGACTGACGGCGGCTTCCTGACCCGAGAGTCGCGTTATAATACGGCACTGTGATGAGCCGAGGTACCTCGCGCGTGCCCGCGGTACGGGGGAAACGCGCCGACTGGCGAGAGCGCGTCATTCTGCTCGGTCTCGTTTCGGTCGTGGTGGGAGTCGCGGTCGGTGCCCATCTCTATGGCCGAGGCAACGGCAGCCAAACCGGCTTCCGCACTGTCAAGGTCGAGCGCGGTTCCCTGACGGCCACCGTCGCCACCACCGGCACTCTGAACGCCGTGGTCACGGTCCAGGTGGGCACCCAGATTTCGGGTCAGATCAAAGAACTGCTCGCCGATTTCAACTCGCGGGTCATTAAGGGCCAGCTCATCGCGCGGATCGACCCTGCCATCTTCGAGACCAAGGTGGTTCAGGCCCAAGCCGACGTGGAGGCGGCTGAGGCCAACGTACTGATCCAGCGCGCCCAGGTGGCGCGTGCCCGCGCCGACGTGGAGAACGCTCGGGCCGCTCTGACTTCGGCGCAAGCCCAAACGGCCAAGGCCGAGGTTGCCTTACTCGATGCCAAGCGCGATCTGGATCGCAAGAACGCGCTGGCCAGCAGGCGACTGATTGCGCAAAGTGACAGAGACATCTCCCAAGGCATTCACGACGCGGCGGTGGCGCAGATCGCAACCAACCGAGCGCAGGAAGAAGCGTTCGCGTCGGCGATACGCTCGGCTCAGGCTCAACTGGAGGTGACCCAGGCCCAGCTCAAGTCGGCACACGCCAACGTCCGTCAAAAGCAGGGCGCCCTTCAGCAGGCCATCGTCGATCTTAGCCATACCGTGATTCATTCCCCGGTCAATGGCTTGGTCATCTCTCGTGACGTCGCCCTCGGCCAGACGGTGGCCGCCAGCCTCTCCTCCCCAACCCTCTACACCATAGCCCAAGACCTGACGAAGATGCAGGTGGACACGAATGTCGACGAGGCCGACATCGGACGTATCCGGGAAGGCCAGCAGGCGACCTTCACCGTGGATTCCTTCCGCGGCGAGGTCTTTCAGGGGGTGGTGACCGAGGTCCGGAAAGCGCCAAAAGTTGTCCAGAACGTCGTCACCTATAATGTCGTGATCGCGTTCAACAACTCGGACCAGAAGCTGCTGCCCGGACTGACGGCGAACACCCGTATCGTCGTGGACAACCGGTCCAATGCCCTCAAGGTGCCCAACGCGGCACTTCGCTTTCGTCCGTCTTCGGAGGCCGCCGCCGCGACCTCAGCGGCAGACGCCCCCCAGCCGAGCAGCGTGACTAGCGTCGAGTCCGTGGAAAAGACGAGGGAGCTTCTCTCGCACGAGCTCAAGCTCACCGAGGGCCAGCAGAAAGCCTTGGACCCGATATTGGAGGAACGGCGTCAGCAACTCGTTGGGGTGGAGCGTCTGCCTCCTGCCCAACGCCGTTCGGCCGCCCTACGCATCCGCGACGAGGCCAGAGTCAAGATGCGCGCCCTGCTGACGGCGGAACAGCAGAGTCGGTACGACCAGCTCCCGATAGGTGTGCCGACTGGTTCCTCTTCCGGTGGACGGCCAGGGACCGTATGGGTTCTCGATGAGCAGGGCAAGTTGCGCGGGGTCGCACTGCGCCTCGGCGTCACCGATGGGGGCTTCACAGAGATCCTGGATGGTGACCTCAAGGAAGGTCGAGAGGTCATCCTGGGCACGTCCTCCTCCCCGTCGGCCTCTCTCCCGCCCTCGTCTCCGACGCCAAGTTCGGGCCCACGCCCCGGGGCGTCCGCAGTCAGGCCGGCCCCGACGGTATCAGCGACACCCGCGCCTGAGTTGGTGCAGGTCGCGCCCCCGAAGTCGGTGTCAGCGGCGTCCGCGCCTGAGTTGGTGCAGGTCGCGCCCACGAAGTCGAGCACTCCAGCCAGCAAAACGCGCCCGAAGGCCCGAATCAAGCCGACTACGCCTGCGGTGGGGACCGCGTCAGCTTCGGCGCCACCGACTGCCGAGCGTAGGGAGCAGCCGGGGACGACGCCAGCTCAAGCGCTCGCGCGGGAGCGGCAGTCGAACGACGCGGACGATTCCCGCATCGTCATCGACTGGCTGTTTAATCGCTTGTCAGTGAGCGGACGATAACAGCAAGACTCGGAAACTGAAACTCTCCTATCCTTCATCTCGTGTAAATATCCTTCATCTCGTGTAAACCGGGAACGGGCTTAAGCACTTAGGGCTGGAGAGAGCACGTGAGCGACAACGGCAAAAGAGGCAACGACTCTTGCGGTGGGCTGTTCGGCTGCGGCGGCGAGGACGCGGTGAGTACATGGTGGGGACCGACGTCGTGGGCCACGCCCTGACGCCCGCGCTTGTAGTCGTCTCCGTCGGCATCGCGCTGCGGGCGCTGCGGGTGAACGCGCTTCGCAGCGTTCTCACGACGCTGGGAATTATCATCGGGGTGGGTGCGGTGATCGCCCTGGTCTCGGTCGGAGCCGGTGCTCAGGCGCGGGTGGCCGAGCAGCTCAAAAGGCTGGGTTCCAATCTCGTGTACATCAGTCCGGGCAGCCTGTCCTCGGGCGGCGTCCGGCTCGGGTATGGGACGCGGCCCACAATCACCGTGGACGACGCGACGGCGATCTCCCGAGAGATTCCGTCCGTTCTCGCGGCAGCGCCGTCCGTCTGGACTTCCAGCCAGGTGGTCTATGGAAACATGAACTGGTCGGCGACCGTCCAGGGAACCACTCCCGCGTTCGAGGACGTACGCGACTGGCACGTCGTCGCCGGCGCGTATTTCACCGACGACGACGTCGAGGCAGCCACCAAGGTGGCTCTTCTCGGCCAGACGATCGCCGGCAATCTCTTCGGGGCCGATGATCCAGTCGGCCAGGTCATCCGCATCGCCCACATCCCCTTCACCGTCCTCGGCGTCCTGGAGCGGAAAGGTCAGAACGCTCGAGGTCAAGACCAGGACGACGGCGTCCTCATTCCCATCACGACGGCCCTGACGAGAGTGATGGGGCCGGGAGGGCCGCAAGGGGGAGCTGTGAACGGCATCACGGTTAAGGTCAGGGAGGGCGAGGATGTCAAAGCCATCGAGGGTCAGATCCGGCCGCTCTTGAGGCAACGGCACAACCTGCAGGCGTTTCAGGACGACGACTTTCGGGTTCGGAACCTCTCTGAGATGCTGCAGGCTGAAGAGGAGTCGACGAGGACCCTCACGATCTTGCTGGGAGCGATCGCCTCAGTGTCGCTCATCGTCGGTGGTATCGGCATCATGAACATCATGCTCGTCTCGGTGACGGAGCGAACACGCGAGATCGGTCTCCGCATGGCCGTGGGCGCCCGAAGCAGGGAGATCCTCACCCAATTCCTGGTGGAGGCGGTCGCCCTTGCCCTCATCGGCGGTCTCATCGGCATTGCGTTAGGCGTCGGGTGCTCCTACGCCATCGCTCACCTATCGAAGTGGCAGACGCTGATCGACGTCCGGGCGATCGTGCTCGCGTTCGGCTTCGCCGCAATGGTGGGACTGTTCTTCGGCCTCTATCCGGCTCGCAAGGCGGCGAGGCTCGATCCGATCGAGGCGCTTCGCTACGAGTGACTGCATGACGACGATGCGGATTCCCAGAATTTTTCATTGGATCTGGTTCGGGAGTAATCCGTTGCCCGAGCAGTACCGGCGCTGGATTGACGGTTGGCTCGACCTGCATTCCGGCTGGAAGCACGTTCTGTGGACGGACGCCAATCGCCCCACCCTCATCAACGAAGCGCAGTTCCTGGCCGCCGATAACTTCGCCGAGATGGCCGACATCGGTCGTTACGAGGTTGTCTATCGCTTCGGCGGGGTCTATGTCGATACGGACACGGAGTGCCTCCGCTCGATCGAGCCACTGCTCGCGGGAGCCGAGGCGTTCGCCGTCGAGGCTGGCGAATCGCACACGCTCAACTGCAGCCCCCTGGGCGCAATACCCGACCATCCCTGGCTGAAAGAGGTGATCGCCAGATTGCCACACGCCACGGCAACCGGCTGGGGAAACATGCACCGCACGGGCCCCAAATTCCTCACCGGTGTTACCCAGGGGCGATCGGACGTCATGATTTTCAGCAAGCAGCTGTTTGCCCCAGCTCCAGATCAAGTCGACCGTGCGACGGCTTACTCCATTCACCATAACGCCCGGAGCTGGGATGTCAGTGCGAAGGGGAGGCACGCCATCAAGCTGCGCGAGATGGTGAGCGAGGACATCGAGCCGGCCATCCCGCCAGGCTCCCTGTTCATTCTGGTGGCCAAGGGCCAAGAACTAGACGTGGGCGGCGGTCGCCGCTATCTCCCATTTCCTGAGCGTAACGGGGTATGGGGCGGGTATCCGGCCGATGACAACGCCGCTCTCGCCGAGCTGGAACGCTTACGACTTGCTGGAGCTCGCTTCATCGTATTTCCAGCTCCCATGTTTTTTTGGCTGGACCTCTATCCGGGACTGAAACACGTTCTGCAAGCAAAAGGCCGGGCTCTGGTAGCCCATGACCGAGCGCTGATATACGAATTATCGATATGCTGAAGATTCCACGGATATTCCATTGGCTCTGGTTCGGACCTCAACCGATCCCATTCCAGCATCAACACTGGATTGAGGGCTGGCTCAGGCTCCATCCTGCTTGGCAACACAGGATCTGGACGGATGTGAACCGTCCGACATTCACCAACGAGACTCAGTTCTTGGCGGCCGACAACTTTTCGCTGAAGGCCGACGTCGCTCGTTACGAATTTATCTACCTGCACGGAGGGATCTATCTCGATACCGACTACGAGTGCCTGCAATCGCTCGAGCCCTTACTCGAAGGCGTCGAGGCATTCATTGCGTCTGAAGAACCAGACTCGCTGAAGAAGCTCAATGCCGCCATCTTCGGCGCCACCGCCGGCCACCCATGGCTGGCCGAACTCATCGCGCGAGTGCCGCGAGCGATGGAAACTGGCTGGGGCAATCAGCATCAGGCGGGACCAATATTTGTCAGCTACGGAACCCTCGGGCGTCCCGACGTCACCATCTTCCCGGAGCGCCTCTTCCAGCAGCAGGAGCGCACGCCCTTTCCGGAAACCTATGCGAGACATCACGGCAGTGGCAGCTGGGTCCGGGCCGGACGCGCCAAGTTCGAGGAGAAGGTGCGGCAGTTTGTGAAGGAGGACATCGAGCGAGTCATTCCGCCGGAAGCGTGTTTTATTCTGGTCAACAAGGGCAGTTGTATGGAGACACCCGGCAGGCGCTCGGTACCCTTCCCGGAACGCAATGGGGAATGGGCAGGTTATCCGGTCGACGATGGGGCCGCGATCGCTGAGCTACAGCGCCTACGGAGCGGCGGTGCGGAATTCATCGTGTTTTCCGCGCCGATGTTCTATTGGCTCGACAGCTACCCCGGCTTCAGGGATTACCTGTCTACCCAGACGCGCTGCGCTCACTCGAACGACCGTGCACTGATCTTCGATTTACGAGCATGACCGGCATCCTGATCCCCAGGCTCTTTCATTGGATCTGGTTCGGTCCCAAACCTCTGCCCCCGCAGTATCGCTGCTGGATTGACGGCTGGCTCGAGCTTCATCCAGGGTGGGACCACCGGCTCTGGACCGACGCGAACCGACCGACCTTGATCAACGAGGCACAGTTCGAAGCCGCCACCTCATTCTCCCAGAAGGCGACTATCGCCCGCTACGAGCTAATCTACCGCTACGGTGGCGTCTATCTCGACACCGACACCGAGTGCCTCCGCGGCATCGAACCGTTGCTTGAGAGCGTACAGGCATTCGCGGTCAAGGGTGGGCCGCACACCATCGAAGCCAGCCCGATCGGCGCGGTGCCGGGGCATCCCTGGCTCGCGGAGGTGATCGCGCGGCTCCCGCGGGCGATGGAGACCGGCTGGGGGAACCTGCACCAGGCAGGGCCGATGTTCCTGACGGGCGTGACGAAGGGCCGCTCCGACGTGACCATATTGGGTCAGCAGCTGTTCGCGGCCATGCCGGTCGATGAAGCACAACGCTCGGAAGCGTACTCCATTCACCATGGCGAGCGCAGCTGGAGCGTCGCTTCCGACCAGCGCTACGAGGCGAAGCTGCGTCAAATGGTGAGCGAAGATATCGAGCCGATCGTCCCCCCAGGCGCGCTCTTCGTCCTCGTAGACAAAGGCAAGGGGGTCGTGGTTGGCGGGGGCCGCCGCTTCGTCCCCTTCCCGGAGCAGGATGGCCAGTGGGCAGGTTATCCGGTGGACGACGCTGCCGCGATCGCCGAGCTTGTGCGCCTCCGGCAGACCGGAGCGCAGTATATCGTTTTCCCCGCGCCTATGTTTTACTGGCTCGACGCGTATGCGGGCTTCCGAGACTACCTCTATGCGGAAACGCGCTGCGCTCTCTCCAACGAGCGCGTGCTCCTCTTCGATCTGAGAGACGATCGTGCGCGCCGGTAGGTTCACCCGAATCCCTGAACGAGCGGAGGACCTGGCTGTGCTCTGGAGTGAGGCGGCGCCTCTTACGCCAGAGACGATTCCGCCTTGGGGGGCTGGAGGCATCGCCCTTCGGTATCGCTACCTCGGCTCGGCGGCTGCGACGGGCCTGTCCGGGGTCGAGCGCGAGAGCCTCGTCGAGGAGCTCGAACTGCTCGAGCGGGCCGGGCTGGCGATCGACGTCGACGAGCGGGATCCGCACACGTATCGTCTCTACGCACCGGGGCCGGCGACGAGCGCAGTCTGGTCGATCGGGCTCCTCGTCGGCGATTCTCCCGTCGCGCTCAGCGATCCGCGCAACGTCAAGAACCCGGTCTTGACGAGCCGCGACGTGACCGATGTCCCGGCGGCCTACGTCGCCGATCCCTTCATCCTTAGGCGGGAGGGCGCCTGGTTCATGTTCTTCGAGATCATGAACTGGCGGCTCGGACGAGGGCAGATCGGGCTCGCAGAGAGTGCCGACGGGATCGACTGGAAGTATCGCTGCGTGGTCCTCACGGAGCCGTTCCACCTCAGCTATCCGTACGTCTTCGGGTGGAACGGCCGTTGCTACATGGTCCCCGAGAGCCGCCAGGCAGGGGCGGTGCGGCTCTACGAGGCGGTCGCGTTCCCCACCCTGTGGTCCCACGTAGCGACGCTGCTCGAAGGGGAGCACCTAGCGGACGCGTCGGTCGCTCGGCATCGCGACACGTGGTGGCTTTTCGTCGAGACGAGTTCGGGGGAGAGGAACGACACGCTCGGCCTCTACTACGCCGACGACCTCGCCGGGCCATGGGCGGAGCACCCACTAAGTCCGATCGTGCGAGGAGACTCAAGATTCGCCAGGCCGGCCGGGAGGGTGATCGGATTCGGCGACACGATCATCCGCTACGCGCAGGATTGCTCGTCCAGCTACGGTCGCGAGGTCTATGCCTTCGAGATCACCGAGCTGACACGAACACACTACGAGGAGCGGCGGATCAGCGCCGGCCCTATCCTTAGAGGATCCGGGGCCGATTGGAACGCCCAGGGGATGCACCATGTGGATCCCCATCCTCTGGAAGAGGGGCGGTGGCTCGCGTCCGTGGATGGCTGGACGATGGAATCGGGCTGGGCGGAGATTGGGGATCCCAAAGCGGACATGGAGCGCGGCCTGATCGCACGGGACATCGAGGGGACCGTCCCGCCGGGAGCGCTCTTCCTTCTCGTCGACAAGGGCCGAGGGCTTGTGACAACCGGCGGGCGCCACTGCCTCCCCTTCCCGGAAGAGGACGGCGGATGGGCGGGCTACCCGGCCGATGCCCACGCCGCAATCGTCGAGCTCGAGCGTCTCCGCGGTAAGGGGGCCGAGTTCATCGTGTTCCCGGCATCGATGCTCTACTGGCTCGACGCGTACCCCGACCTGGAACGCCACCTCTTCGACACGGCGCGCCGTGTCCTGAGCAATGACCGCGTGAGCATCTTCGATCTGCGTCGGGTAGCGCATAGGCTTCGGCATCTGATAACGATCTAACGTAAAGAGGGAATGGAGCAGATCTCGTTGGCAGAGCGCCCGCGGGTGGGAAGCTTCCGAGGATGCGGCCAGCCGCCAGCCGATCGATGATTGGCTCGCTCTCAGTGGGTCCTACGCCTTCGCGACGTCTGAGTGACGAGCCGGAGCGTCTGGCACGTGACTTGTCGGCTGGATCCATTTTCGCGTGTCATCTATTGACGTTCCTTTCCGTCGGTTGCTCGATGGGGAACGAGTTTTGCCCTCTGAAGCTCAAATTTCCGGATACTCATTCCTTTCGGTTGTAATTATGACCCTCACTTCGCGGAAGAAGATCGTAGTGCTGGGAATGATCAGCAAACATCGCGTCGCAGGTATGGCGTGGATCACCCTGCACTACCTCATCGGCCTTCAGCGGTTGGGCTATGAGGTCTACTACGTTGAACCCCAAGGTGGGTCGCCGAATGACAAGTCGGTGCGGGCAGCAGGCTGGATCGCGGGCATCATGCGGCGCTTTGGCTTCGGAGACCGATGGGCCTTTCGTGCCGTGTACGGGGATGGGCGTTGTTATGGCATGACGGAGCAGCAACTTCTGGATCTTTATCGGTCAGCTGCTCTGATCATCAACTTGCATGGCGCAGCCCAACCTACCGAAGAACTCTGCGCGACCGGCCGGTTGCTGTATCTGGAGACCGACCCTGTGGAAATGGAGATTAGGGTCCACGCAAAGGAGCAGGCCGCCATCGATCGTCTCTCGCCTCACTGCGCATTCTTCACGTGGGGCGAGAATTACGGGAATCAAGACTGCAGAGTGCCGCTCCCGAAGGGCGTCCATTTCAGACCCACGCGTCAGCCGGTCGTTATGGACCTATGGGAGCGCGACGGCCGTAGCGCGGGTGATGCCCTGACAACTGTCGGCAACTGGAGACAGCGCATTCGCGAGGTCGAATTTGAGGGCGAGATCTACTACTGGAGCAAGCACTATGAGTTCCTCAAGTTCATCGATCTCCCGTCCTACACCACCCAGCCATTCGAGTTGGCCTTGAGTAGATATAACGCTGATGAGCAGATGATGCTCGAGAGCAAGGGCTGGAGAGTAGTGCCGGCGCGAACCTTTTCCAGGGACATCGATGACTATCAACGCTACGTCGTCAGCTCGCGCGGTGAGTTTACGGTCGCGAAAGACCAGAACGTCCGGCTGCGAAGCGGATGGTTCAGCGACCGCAGCGCAACATACCTAGCGGCGGGACGGCCTGTCATTACTCAAGAAACAGGCTTCAGCAACATTTTGCCCACTGGCGAGGGATTGTTTGCGTTTGCTTCCATGGATGATGTCCTCGATGCAGTCGAGAGAATCAACGCGGACTACGATAAGCACTGCAGGGCCGCCTCCAGTCTGGCTCGAGAGTATTTCAGCCACGACGTCGTCCTTCCAAAATTGCTTACCGAGCTCGCGGTGTGACGCGAACCTCACGCTCACGGGATTCATCGCGCAATTCATTGAAGTGGTATTTGAGCCGGAGATCAGCGCCCGTGCCATGTGGCTCCGTCATAGATTGGATCGGGGAGGTTGCCGTCGATCGCTGCTCTTGGAACCTAAAGGCCCTTCTCGACTCCTAGGATAGGGTCAGACACAGGGTAGGGTTAGACAGCCAAGCCTCTCGCCAAGAGGATCCACGTCGAGCAGCAGGCGAATCGCGTTGAGGGACGCCGTCAGCTGGGATGGCAACGGCCCCGAGGGCACACGAATGACCACATTCAGCGGTCGCACGAGTTCTGGTACTCCCCGACCGGTGACCGTCAGACGGAGCTCGTCACGGCTCGGACTGTCCCAAAGCTTTCGTAGGCTGCTGGCGGCACGGTGAAAAAGTGACACGACGGTCGCCTGTGAGATTGGGATGACCTCTCTACGCTATCGACCTGGAAGCGTGCTCGCGGCCAGCCCCGTGTACCTCGGCTCGGAGCAGTTTTTCCCTGCTTTCCTGGAGGCATGGCGCCGACTCTCTTATCCTGCGGTCAAGTACTGTCTCGTCGAGAATAACGTTCCCGAATCCGTTCTTCCACGCTGGCTCGTCGGGTTCGACTGCATTCGGTGCCCCGGTGATCTCCACAGGGAACGGGTCGCGGCTAAAAGAAAGGGATCGCGCAACGAGTGGGAGACACTTACCGATGCTCAGAATCGGATCCGCAAGATCTTTCTCGAAGGCGATAGTGAATTTCTCTTCCTCAATGAGACAAGCCGACCCTGTCCAGCGGATCTCGTCGATCGTCTTGTCGCTTACCGTAAGGACGTGGTGGGCGCGGTGTACAAGTCTACCTATAACTCCGGGTTCTTCTGCGTGTACGATTTTGAAACCAAGACCGAGCGGAACGTGGTCGATCGCTATGCTTTGATCAACGAAAGCACGAAACTCGTGCGAGTGGGGGGTATAGGATTCGGTGCGATCCTGATTCATCGATCCGTGCTCGAGCAAGTCACGTTCCGGAGTGGCAAGCGCGCTGCGGACAGTTATTTCGCCGCGGATCTAGAGAGTCTCGGCATACCAATCTACGCGGCGCCGGTGACGGTGCCGAATCTCAAGATCGAGTGGAATGAGGTGGAGCGTCGCCGCTGGGAGCGCGACCGCCGAACTGTGATTGCATATGCACGCACCAACGTCCAAGAAATATCGGACAAGATCTACTCAGGCCGGGTCCGGCTGGCGATGCAGGCGATAGCCGGGCTCATTACTCCGAAAGACCGCTTCGTGCTGGTCGATCAAGACAAGTGGGACGGCCAGGAGATCGTGAAGGCGAGCCGTCGGTTTCACTTCCTGCACCGGAACGGGGCCTATGGCGGCCTTCCAGCCAACGACCAGGCCGCGATCCAAGAGGTCGAGCGGCTACGTGACGCCGGAGCACGTTTGATCGCCTTCGGCTGGCAGGCGTTCTGGTACCTGGACTACTACCCCGAGCTCGGCCGCTGGCTGCGGACGACGTTCCCGTGCGTTCTCTCCACTGAGGATGTGGTGGCGTTCGACCTCGGCCGATTGTCAAGCATTGACGAATCAGAGAAGTCGTAGGCTCAATGAAGATCGCCGCAAATAGGGTCGACATCTCACCGCGTCGCGCCTTCTTGTAGAGCCCTTTCGGATCTCGTTCCTCTGCCACCGCGAGCGGCGTGTCGACGAAGACATCGATGAACTCGGCGTCCTCGACAAGCCCGCGCGCCATCCGATGTTCGGATCGGAATGGCGAGATGAACGAGACAAGGACGATGAGACCGACATCGACCATGCGCTTGGCGACCTCGGCGACTCGGCGGATGTTCCCGACGCGGTCTTCTTCGGTGAAGCCGAGATCCCTCGATGATCTCCACGACACATCCTTGGTCCAACAGCGCTTCCGCGAGGTGCGAACCGACGAATCCGGCACCCCGGAGATCAGCGCCCTCGGCATATGCGCCCTCAGATTGGATGGCGACCGTTGCAGTCGATCGCCGTTTGCGGAAGTTAAAGGCCATTGTCGGCCCGGTCACGAGGGAAGGGTTAGGCACCCGAGCCCATCCCCCAGCGAATCCACGTCGAGTAGCAGACGGACCGTATCGAGAGACGCCGTCATTCGAGATGGCAATTCGCCCCGGGGCGCACGCAGGAACACCTTCACCGGTCGCACACGCGGTGGCGCTCCACGCCCGCTGACCGAGAGACAGAGTTCGCCGTCATCCTCTTCCGCACACAAACGACGACTCACTACCCCCGCCAGTTCCCGCAAGTCAATCAGCCTCCGCGCGCCGGCCGCCTGCCAGCGCTCGAGCCAGCTTTCGATCCAGACCGGACCTTCCAGCGCCGGCTCTCGGTCGTGGAAATAGCCCACAACGGGCAGGCCGGCGTCGAACCACGCGGGGTCCGGCTTGTCCAGATAGGGGGCGCAAACATGCGTACTCCAGCAGAACCGATTCTCGCCACTCGTCGCCCGGACAGATGAGCGTCGTGGGACGGGCGCCGAAGTAGCGCTCGAGGCTCGCGACGCCGAGCGCGAGCGGGTGCTCCTCGCGAGGGCGGGCGGCAATGGTGTCCCGGGCCGGGCTTCCCAGCTCGCGGTACCACGCCTCCGAGCGGTAGCGGTCGGGGGCGCGCGCCCAAGAGAGCGTGTCCGGATGCATGTGGGTGTAGCCGTGGAGCTCGACGTCGGCCAACCCGGCGGCCCGCAACGACTGGATTCCCCGAAACTCGGCCTCGTAGTCGTGGAGCGTGCCCGGCGTATGGCCGCCGCGATCCCGGTACTTCACGAGTGGCGAAGGGTGCACGCGACCGGGAATCCGCGGCGCGACGTGGCCCGCTACCGCGAGATCCCCGCGCGCTGGATCGCCGTCGTCGACCCATCCGGGGGAGTAGCCGATCGAGAGGCGCCCCGAGCGGCGCGCCAGGCCGACCCCAATCGCGGCCCAGGCCTCTTCCCCGAGCTTCGGATAGTACCAGTCGCGGCTGTGGACGCTCTGCGCGCCCCCGGGATCGTCCATGCGCAGAACGAGCGTGTGCTCCAGGTCGAACCACGCGACCGGCGCCATCGCGCTCCAGATGAGCAGGTGCCGAAGAAGCGCGGTGGCGGCGCCGTCCAGATCGCGCGCGCGGCTGGGATGGAAACCCAGAGTCGCCACCGCGCCCCGGCCAACGCGTCGACCTACGATGAACGGCGCCCCGTCCAGCGTGGCCCACATCGACGCGCTCGAATGAGTTTCCATCAGGGCTCCCTCGAGCGCCGTTCGACACCGCCAGTCTCGCTCCGGGCCCGCTCCAACCCAGCGTAGGGCGCGACCCAGGATGTGACCGGATACATGGGTAGCTCCGGCCAGCCGTGCGAAGGCGCCACCCCGCGCTCCCGCCCGCGCCACTACCACAATCGGCTCGGCCTCCAGCCTGGACGCCAGACCTCGAACCGCATCCTCGCCGAGGTGGTCCGGATCGCAAGCGACGATGATCCAGCGGTTTCCATCCCGAAGCTCCACATCCAGGCCTGTCTCGCCCTGATACGTGACGGACACTCCCCAGCCAGACAGCCTCGCCAGGGTCAGCCAGTCCAGCGCCTCGCGCTCCTCAGGCTCTCGCCACCCGCCCGTACCCCACACGCGACGCCCGTCGGGCAACTCGGCCTCCCGCGCGACCACGAGCATTGGGGAGAGGGTCTCGGCGCGCATCTCCCTAGCCGCACGCCAGCGCAAAGCACTCTCGGAGCGCTGCTCCCACCACGTCCTGCGCCACGCGCGCCTCCGCCTGCGCGCGCACACGCGACCGCATCGAGCGGACGGCATCCGGATGCGACAGCACGAAGGCGAGGCTGGTCCGGAGCGCCTCGTCATCACCCGGCGCCACCAGCCAACCGGTCTCGCCGTCGATGACCAGCTCGCCCACGCCACCGACCTGCGAGGCGAGGACGGGGGTTCCACACGCCATCGCCTCGCCGACCACGGTCGGAAAGCCTTCGCGCCAGGAAGGCAGTACCAGGCACTCGGCGGCACTGTAGAGAGGTGCCTGCGCTTCCGCTCCCGAAACCCATCCAAGAAAACGCACTCGGTCGGGCGCGTACCTGGCGGCCTGGCTCCGGAGCTTCGCACCGTCGGGCCCGTCACCTACGATGAGAAGGTCCACGTCCGGATGCGCGGCCTGGAGATCGGCGAAGGTCCGGATGATCGCGCTGATCCGCTTCACCTCGTCGTTGAGTCTCCCGACGAACAAGAGGTATCGCCGCCCGGTATCGAGTCCGGCCGCCTGTAAGGCGGCCAGACGCTCCATGGGTCGGAATGCCACCACGTCGATCGGCGTCAGGATCACCGAGACCCGATCACGAGAAACACCGAAGCGCTCCACGAGGACTTCCAGTTCGTCATGCCCCGAAACGATGAGACGGTCAACCTGAGGGATCGTCCACCGCCTGGCCCGACGCCCGAGGTGGCCCTCGTGACGGCCACCTGCGTGATAGGCGATCATAGGCACGCGCAGGAGACGCGCCAGCAGCAGCAGCACATCGAAGCGTCCGCTGGAGTAGCTCTGGACGAAGAACACGTTGGGTCGATCCCGCCTCAGCGCTTGGATCAAGGCCAGCGACGCCGGGGCCACGTACGAGGCGATGGTCGCATACTCACGGTAGGCCCTCCGCCACCGCCACGACGCCCGAGGCAAGTAGAACGCCCGCCACAGCCACCGATGCAGCCTCGACGAAGGCAGAAACTTTACCCCGCAGCCGACGACCTCGTGCCGCGCTTCGGCTAGCTCGGGCGCCAGTGAGAGCGCGTACCAGATCACATCACCCACGTCGCGCTGCAGCGCCGCCACGAACGCATGGTTACCGCTTCCGGCCCAACGCGTGGCGAAGGTTAGCTGGTCGACACCATAGTGGGGGTAGAAGTCCTCGAACACGTCCGCATAGTCGAAGAAAGCGATCAGGGGTCGCTCGCGCTGAGCGTGCGTCATTACCGGGCGAAGTGCTCCAGCGTCTGCCTGACGGCGAAGATCACGTCCTCAACGTCGGCGTCGGTCAACTTGGGCGACAGCGGAAGTGAGAGGGTCCGATCTGAGATCCACTCGGCATTGGGCAGATCCCCTCGCTTGTACCCCAACGCGTCCCGGTAGTGTTGGTGCAAATGCACCGCGCGATAGTGGATCCCGGTGCCGATTCGCTGGCGGTGCAGGGCCATCTGAATCTCGTCGCGACCCACCCGAAGCCGATCCAGGTTCAGGAGCAACGTGTAGAGGTGGCGTGCGTGTCGAGTGCCGTCCGGCTCGGGCTGAGGGCGGAACGCGGGCAGATCCACCAAGGCCACGTCATAGCGCGTCCAGATATCCTGGCGGCGAAGCAGGTTCACTTCCACGCGTCTGAGCTGATGGAGCCCGAGGGCCGCCTGCAGGTCCATCATGTTGTACTTGTATCCGGGCTCGGTAACCTCATAGTGCTTGAACCCCTCGTCGGAGAATCGCTTCCAGGCGTCGGCACTGAGGCCATGGAGGGCCAACGTCTTGATGCGACTCGCCCACCTCGGATTCGCCGTTGTCACCATTCCCCCTTCCCCGGTAGCGACGTTCTTCGTCACGTAGAAGCTGAAGGCCCCGAGATCACCGAGTGTCCCGGCGTGACGGCCCCGGTAGAGGGTCTCGATCGCATGTGCGCAGTCTTCGATGACTCGCAAGTCGTGGCGGCTGGCGAGCTCGAGAATGGCATCCATTTCGCACGGTCGTCCGGCGAAGTGTACCGGAATGATGGCGCGTGTCCGTGGTGTAATCCGCCGCGCCGCATCGTCCGGATCCAGACACATGGTGCTTCGATCGACGTCCGTCAGCACCGGCCGGCCGCCTGCATGGATGACGACATTGGCGGTCGAGGCAAAGGTCATCGATGGAACAATGACCTCATCTCCGGGCTGGAGACTGATGGCGATCAAGGCGAGATGCAGCGCCGCCGTGCACGAGTTCACGGCTACGGCGTGAGGCGTGTCGACGTAGATCCCGAACGCCTTTTCGAAGGCCGCCGCCCGAGGTCCCGTGCCGATCCAACCCGAGCGCAGCGTCGCCACGACCTCTTCGATCTCGGGCTCCAGGAGCTGGGGACTCCCGAAGACGAGGTAGTCCTCACGCACCGGCTTGTCGACCGAGAATGGTCCGGCGGCGCCGGGATGCGGTCCCTCGTCCTTCCTCTCGCCCGCTCGCCTGTCGCCACTCATCGGAAGCCGGCCTCATCCAGCATGTGACCGATCACCGCGGCGGCTTCAAACTGCTCCTCGGCGATGGCGCGCGCGGCTCGGGCGTGCCGCTCATAATCGAGGTCGATCTGTCTGAGACCTTCCACGACACCGTCCAGGTCCGAGAATGCCAGCACGCCCTCACCCGTCGGCAGCCACTCCCCGAATCCGGTATCTTGATGCAGGACCGGACGCCCAGCCGCCAGGAAGCACGTGCTGCGGTCGCTGAACCAGCCGCAGCGCGAGGCCACGTAGGCATGCTTGGCAATGCCGAGGTCCGCCTTCGACGCGGAGACAAACGCCTGGTATGCCTTGATCGTTCGCGTGGCAACGAGTGGGTCGACGAGCGTCCAGCCATGAGCACGGACCCGATCTCTCGGCGCCTTTCGACCTCCGACTGCCAGGACCAGCGCCTGGGGCGTCCGCTGCGGGAGGTCGATGAACCGCTCGAACTCGCGGTCCTTGTGACCGTACACCTGGCCCGCGTACGTCACATCGCTCCCCGCTGCCCAATGCATCAAGACGGAAACGGGAAGCGCTCCCACTGTCGGCGTCGCCTTCCACAGTTTTGTGGCGACTACGGGGCGCGTCGGCAGCCACGTCCGCCCCGCGCTCGGCAGCGCACAGTCGGGTTTACCGATGCGCACGCCATACGTAAACAGGACGTCGTAGTGCGTGGGCGCGACTGCCCTCGACCCCTCACCCGTCGCCATGGCCACTTGTGTGAAGAGCGGGTCGCCGTCGACGAAGGCCCGCCGTCCACAGCGCTCGAGCTCGGGAAACCAGGTCGGGTCGGCGACAGTGAGCACGAAGTCCGCCCGGTCCAGCGCGGTATGCAGCGACTTCCAGCCCGATCCATGACAGACATCCCCCCGGTCCACGAAGCTGAAGCGCTGCCGCGTGATGCCGAAGCTCGGCAGCACCGTCTCCAGGTAATGGAGGGCATAGTCGGGGTCGCTGGTCATTGCCCCGAGCCGGGGGTCATAGCAGTCGTCAGGCGTGTTCTGCCGCTCGACGTAGTGCACGTCGTAACCCAGTGCCTGCAAGCCAACAATATAATGGAGGTAATAGAGACTCAGTCCAGCCAGCGGCAGCTTGCCAATCCCACCGATCACCACCGCGAGCGGCCAGGCCATCGCCGTCCTCAGAACCCGACCGTGGCCAGCGCAGAAGTCTCAGAGGCCGAGCTCACGCAGGAACTCTCCGAGTACGACTCGCGCATCCAGGTGCTCCGCGGCGATCTCCCGGGCCCACTTCGATTGCCGCTCGTAGTCAGCGACGATCTCGTCAATCGCTGCCACCGCTTCCTCCACCGTAGCGACAGCAAACAGGCCGCGCCCGCAAGGCAGGTGCTCGCTGAACCCGGTGTCCTGCAACACCACCGGCCGGCCGCTGGCAAGGTATGCCGCGCTCCGGTCGCTGAACCATCCGGTCAGCGTGGCAACGAACACGTTCTTGCAGACGCTAAACTCCCCGGCCGAGCGCCGAATATAGTCGCCGAAGCTGTCGTACGACGCGGTGACATTGTGGGCGTCTCGGATGCGCCAGCCTGCCTCGGCCAGCGTCTCGAGCGGTACCCGCCGGCTCGATACGGCGATCTCGAGCGCGGCCGTCGTGCGGCGCGGGAGGTCGACGAACTTCTCGAACTCCACGTCCTTCTGGCCATACGTCCGACCACCGAACTCGATCACCTCGTGTGACTGCCAATTCATCACCGTCGTGAACGGAGCCTCGCGGCCGATGGGGTCGTAAGGGAAGAGGTCGACGACGACCGGGTGGAAGACCGGTCGCCACGGTCTCCCAACCGTGGGGGCCGTGCTCTTGCCGTTGGCGATGTTTCGCCCCACCGTGTAATAGCGGTCGTAGCTCGGCAGCGTCTCGCCCGCCGCCTGCCCCTTCGCCATCTTCATCTGGTTGAAGCCGGGTTCTCCGTCGACCAGGACCCGCAACCCCGCCTTCCCGGCTTCCCCCATCCACGAACCATGCGTTCCCCCGTCGATGAACACGTCGGCCGTAGCGAAGACGGTCTCCACGCGACTACGCGAGAGACCGTGGTAGCGTCCCGCGGCGTCGACGTAGCACCAACGATCCTCCAGCCGGAACCGGGTCAGCAGGGCGTTGAGGGTAGCGGTGCCATAGGAGCAGTCGTCACTTTTGACGCCTCTGGAGGGATCGAAGCAGGAGTTCGGCCAGCCGCTCTTCTCGACGACGAAAACCTCGTGTCCAAGCCGCTGAAGGCCGACGAGCCACTGCAGCGACGTCGACAGCATTCCACCGAGGGGATACCGGACCATGTAGACGCCAAGGACTATTCTCGCCACCATCTCACCCGCGTGTACGATCCTTCACTGCCAGATCCGAACAGGTCAGTGCCGCGACGAACTCCTCGCGAGCTGCCAGGATCCTCCTAGCGGCTCGGGCCGCACTCTCCTTCGCCTTCGCTCGTGCCTCGTCGGTAAGGCAGTACTCGAACGCGCTCGTGAGCGCCTCGTCCGTGAGAGCGTCGGCGGTGAACACGACGGGCCAGTCGATCGTCTCCGCCTGGCGGCGGATCTTGGCTCCGCCCGCGATGGGATCAATCGCGACGACGGGGACGCCATTTTTCACGCCCAGCACCAACCCGTGCAGTCGGGTGGTCAGGACCACATCTAACCGAGCGATGAGCGACTCCACTTCCGCGGGGCTTCGCAAGCCCGTGCTGTTCGCATCGAGGCGTGTGTCGATCCTCACCAGCGCCATCTCGCGCGACGCCGCGAGGCGCTCGAGGGCGTCGTTGGCGACCTCGTGCATGCCCCTCTTGTACTCGCCCTGGGCGTGGACCAGGACGATGCCGACGACCGGGACCCGGCTCTGACGCGACAGGAATGAGATATCGGGGCGCGCGCAGGCCGAGCTGTCCCGCTCGAGCAGAAGATCGAACGGGTTCCAGGCCTCGAGGGGCTCGAGCATCGAGAGATTGAGGCCGACGAGACGACAGGCGGCGAAGCGGGGGAGAAACTCCGTGATCGGCCAGCCATTGCCGAACGGCCCACACACAAACACGACGTGCGAGTAGCTCCTGGGATCGACGGAGCGCCAATCGACGCCACCGGTGAACGGTGGGGCGACGGCGATGTCGTAGGCGACGCCCGCGCGTCCGAGCCATTCGCAGGCCAGTTCGCGTGCCAGCAGATCCCCGGCCGTGGCGCCCATCTGCTCGAAGCTGAACCACCCCGCCACCAGGGCCTTCATGCCCGCGGTGCCCGCGGTATCCCGGAAGAGGGGCCGTCCATCGCCTCGTCGACCAACCGGCCGAGAACCTTGTCCGACGCGAAATACGTCTCGGCGATGGCGCGCGCGGCTTTCGCGTGTCGCTCGTAGTCCCCCTCCACCGCGCGGATGGCCTCGACCGCCTCGTCCATCGTCTCGAATGGCAGGATCCCCTCCCCCGTCGGCAGGACGGGCGAGAAGCCCGTGTCCTGGACAACGACCGGGCGGCCGGTGGCCAGATAGCACGCCGACCGGCAACTGAACCAGCCGGCCCGCCCTATCACGTAGGCGTTCTTGGCCACGCTCCACTCGGCCTTCGAGCATGCGATGTAGTCGCGATAGCTGTCGAGATCGGGACACGCCGCCAGCGGGTCGACGACGCGCCAGCCCTTGTAGGTGAGCAGACTCTCCGGGATCCGCCGTCGCTTCGTCCCTCTAATCGCGATCTCGAGGACGGTGGGAGTGACCCGGGCCGGGAGGTCCAGAAATTGCTCGAACTCGAGATCCTTCTGGCCGTACCGCTGTCCATCGTGCAAGATCGGGTTGTAGCTCGTCCAGTTCATGACCGTAGTGAACACCTCGCGTGTCAGGTCCGATCGTCGCCATTCTGATAGGACGATCGGCTGGCGAGTCGGCCGCCACTCGTGGCCGGTCGCGGGCACGGCCTCTGTCAGCCACTCGCCGAAGCTGAAGTGGACGTCATGAGCGTCGACCTGCTTGCGGAAGTTCGCCTGACCACGGGCCAGTTTGACCTGAGTGAAGACCGGATCGGAGTCGATGTACGCCAGCCGGTGAACCGCCCGGTACTCCTCGGGGCGGACGAGCGTACCCGAGATGTTGATCAGCAGGTCTGCCGACTTGAGCAGCGCGACGCGTCTCGCCTCCGACAGCCCGAACCACCGGGAGTCGATCGGGCAGCGATAGGCCCACTTGTCCGCGAGGCCGAAACGCGCCATGACATTTCCGAGGTACTCGACGTTGGGCGAGCAGTCTTCGACCTCGTAGTCGCTGCCCGTCGATCCTCCCCGGCGGTCGTAGGGCCACTCGCCGGTGTCCTCGATGTAGTAGGCATCGTGGCCGAGTCGTACGAGGCCTAGGACGTACTGGAGATAATCCCACGTCACTCCCCCCAGGAGCGGGTGCTGGGCGATCAACCCGGTCACAATGATTCGAAGGGACGACGTCATTTGGTGCCCGGCTTCTCGACGAGACCAAGCCGCTCCGCGGTGGCCCGCAGGTGCTCGAACCGGGCGCCGACTTTCTCGCTGGCCGTCCACTCGGGCCGGTCACCGAGCCATCGGAAATCCCAGTAGAGCCGGGCCGTGTCCAGCCTTCGCGCGAAGTCGGACGGCTCGCCGCCGGGCCAGCGGGCGCGCTGGTACTCGCGCTCGCACGCCCGCTCGACCTCGGGTGGCCACTTGTCGACGAGGCTCGCCAGATCGATCTCTCCGAAGGCGATCGCGGCCGATTCCCAGTCGATGGGGTAGACGTTGTCGCTGCGGACCAGCACGTTGTGCGGGACATACTCGCCGTGGATCACGGTCGTCGGCCACGCCGAAAGGACCCTGACGAAACCTTCCATCCGTTCGCAGAGCGCCGCCAGCCAGCCGAGCCGTCGGTGCCAGTCTCCGGCCAGAAGGGATGTCCGACGAACCCAACGCAAGTAATACTCGTCATCGTATGTGTGCAGAGACCGGGTTGATGGGTGAAGGACGCGCACCTCGGCGAGAGCGTGAAAACCCCCGATCCAGCGCGCCGCCAGCCCGAGCGCTGTGGCCGGCACCGGCGCCTCCTCAATGCCGACAGCCTTCTCGAGGTACTCGATGAATAGCCACGTCTCCCCTGTCGCCGAATCCACGTAAGTGCCGAAGAACCTGGGCGCGGAGACGGGCAAGCGGCGAAGGAGCTCGCGATAGACACCGGCCTCATACGCGATTCCACCCCGGTGACCGTGGTCATCGTGGTTCTGGCGAGACGCGCGCTTGCACAGCACGTGTCGTTCTCGCCCATCGCGCAATCGGAAGGTCACGATCTCGCTCGGAAACGTACTCGCATAGGCATTTGGCCGCCGGTCGAGAACGGTCACCGGACCTTGAGTCGCCCGGTTTCCTCTCAGGGCGTGCGTCAGGCCAGCACTCAAGGCCTCGAGATCCGGGATTCGACTTGGCGTCATGTCGACTACACCCCTGCCTCCGCAAGCAGGCGGGGCAGGACTACGTCGTAACTGAAGTATTCCAGCGCGATCTCCCGGGCCGCGCGGCAGTGCTTCTCGTAGGCCGAGTTGATGCTGTCCACAGCATCCACGATCTCCTCAAGGCTCGAGAACGCGAACAGACCCTGACCGGTCGGCAGCACGTTGCTGAATCCGGTCTCCTGGGTCACGACAGGCCGGCCGGCCGCCAGATAGGACGCACTGCGATCACTGAACCATCCGGTTCGCATGCGCGAGTATTGGTCCTTGGCCACGGTGAATTCACCCCGCGACCCGCACACATAATCTCTATAGGCGTCGACGTCAGTGGATAGGGTTGCCGCCGGGCGAACCTTCCAGCCCTTGCTCTCCAACATCTGTCGGTCGGCCTCGTCGTAACTCGCCAGTGCCAGCTCGAATGCTTGACCCGTGCGGCTCGGCAGACCAATGAATTTGAGGAACTCGTAATGCTTGCTCCAGTGATAGACCTCGCCCTGAAACGCAACCTCTCGGTACAGTTGGCGCCAATTGCCGATGGTCGTGAATCGCTCGCCTCCGGCCACCCCACGTGACTCCCACAGATCAACGACGACTGGCTGGCGCGTCGGCCGGAATTGAAAGCCGTCCGGGAGCGGAACCCGGCAGTCGGGATGACCGTAGTTCTCGGCCCAGGTGAAGAAGGCGTTGTGCTTCGCCACGAAGGCCATAGACCCGCTCGCTCCGTCATAGAGATCGATCTCCAACTCGACTGGATCGGTCTCCAAGTAGACGAGTCGACCGGTTGCCACATGCTCCGGGAGCGGCTTCGTGCCGCCGTGCAGATTGATGATCAGCGCCACCGAGTCGTAAAGCCGGCGCGCTTCATCCCCACTCAGACCATGACAGCCTTCATCGTCGTGGACCACCCATCGATGACCCAGATCGAAGCGCCGCAGCACCGAATCGATGAACGCCGGGGTTCCATACCGCTCGACATAGAACACCTCGTGTCCCAGGCGTTCGAATCCGATCAGGTACTGCATGGTCAACCAAACCATGCCCGCCACCGGGTGTCGGCTCATCATCCCGAGCAGAACGATCTTCTTCTTCGGCCGCAGGTTCATCGCTGGCCAGGATAATCCGCGTAGCTCACCAGACGGATGCCCAGTTCGTCGATCGTCTGCCGGATCCGCGGATCGGTCAGCGTGCGCACCTCCACCTCCCGTTCGGGGAGGTAGATCGACGTGTAGTCGGGCGACGCATAGCCCGGGTGACAGGAGAACTCGGTCCACCCGTCGGGAACCTTTTCCCGAAGAAGCCGCTGGAGCGCTGGCACGCTGATGTAGTCGAGGTTCGTTACCTTCCACGTCCACTGGGCGTAGAAGTCGCCCACGAAGCGCACCCGCCCGTCGTCGCGCAGAGGCACGCCCAGAGGCGCCACCAGAGCCTGAAACACCGGCATCAACCGCTTGTTCCGGTTGCGGTGCGCATGGCGGTGGGTGTCCACGTGGGTCGGTAATCGACCCAGCAAGCGATGGAATTCCTCGACCTGTCGGCGAAACTCCTCCTGGACGGCCATTGTGTCGTCGAGATTGAACTCCCGCTCGTCCTCACCCCAGACGTCCCAGTGCAACCCGATGGAGAGCCCCGGATGCTCCCGGCTCATGGAGATCGCCTCCGCGACCGCTCGTCCGGTCACCATGAGACTGGTGCTGGTGACGATCCCACGGGTATGACACTCAATGATGCCGCGATTTACCCCGATGGATGCCCCGAAGTCATCCGCGTTGACGACCAAATGCCGAGTCACGTGCGAGCCCCCGACGGCACACTGCTCAACGCATCATGAATGAGCTTGGTGAGGACCTCGTCGGAGTCAAAATATGCCTCGGCAACCGCTCGAGCCGCCTTGGCGTGCCGCGCATAGTTTCCCTCCACTTCGCGAATCCCGTCGATTGCCTCATCCATCGTCGCGAACGCCAGGATCCCCTCGCCCACCGGGAGCACTGTGCGGAAGCCGGTGTCCTGAACAACCACGGGACGTCCGGCCGCCAGATAACAGGCGGAGCGATCACTGAACCAGCCTGGCTGCCCCACCACGTAGGCGTTCTTGGCCACCGTCCACTCGGCCTTTGCGGACTCGATGTGGTCGCGATAGCTGTCAAAGCCCGAACCGACTCGCATTGCATCGACGACCCGCCAGCCATGGCCGCCGAGCAGGGTGACGACGTCTCCGGGCGCACTGAGCCCGGTCGCTTTTGACAGCTGTCCCTTACGCGTCCCATGCACCGCCACCTCGAGCACGCTGGGCGCAACGCGACCGGGCAGCTCCAGGAACCGGGCGAACTCGAGATCCTTCCCGCCCCCGAATGTTCGCCCTCCGTAGCTGACGGCGTCGTAACTGGCCCAGTTCATGACCGTCGAGAAGACGTCGCGTGGTGGCGTGGAAGGTCGCCACTCCGACAGCACTATCGGCTGCCGCGTCGCCTGCCAGCGGTGCCCGGTCGTCGGCAGGCTCTCCGGCAAACACTCGCCAAACGAGAAGTACACGTCGTGCTCGTCGACCTGTTGACGGAAGTTAATCTGATTCGTCGCCAGCGTGATCTGGGTAAACACCGGATCGGTGTCGATGTAGGCCAGCCGCCGCACCCGCCGATACTCCTCAGGTCGCCCCAGGGTTCCGGAGACGTTCAGCAAGAGGTCGGCCGACCCGACCACCGCGACACGCTCCCGCTCTGGAAGACCGAACCATCGGGAATCGATCGGGCAGCGGTAAGCCCATCGCGTAGCGAGACCAAAGCACGACATGACCTTTCTGAGGTACTCGACATTCGGCGTACAACTATAGGCGACGAAGTCCTGGCCCGACGCGCCTCCATGCAGGTTGTACGGCCACTCGCCCGAATCCTCCACGTAGTACACGTCGTGGCCGAGGCGCGCCAGCCCGAGGACGTACTGGAGGTAATGCCACGTCATCCCTCCCAAGAGCGGGTGTTGTGCGATCAACCCGGTCACGATGATTCGCAGTTGCGAGCGCATCAGCCGACCTGCCGGCTCAAATCAGCGCCAACCGCTCGCTCGTCGCGCGAAGGTGTTGCAAGCGGGCGCGCAGCTTTCCCTGTCCGAGCCATTCCGGCCGGTCACCGAGCCAGCGGAAGTCCCAGTAGAGCCGCGCCATCTCACGCGCCAGTTCGAAACCGCCTGGCGCGCCGTCCGGCCATCGGGCCCGCCGATACTCGCCATCGCAGGCCTGGACCACATCGCGTGGCCACTTCTGGGTGAGGCTAACGAGATCGATCTCTCCTGCGGCGATCGCCGTCGACTCCCAATCGACCGGGCAAATTTCGCCGCCGCGCACAAGGATATTCTTCGGACCATACTCCCCATGGATCACTGTCGGTGGTGACGCCAGCAGCGCATCGACCGAGGCCACAAACCGCTCGCACAGCGCGACGAGCCACGAGCCTCCCAGCTGCAGCTCACTGGCAAATCGCTCTGTTCGGCGAGCCCACTGCCGGTAGTACTCGCCGTCGTAGGTCCTGAGCACCGGCATCGAGACAGACGCAAGGCGCGTTTCGGTGTCCGCGTGGAAGCGGCCGATCCACCGAGCCGCTCGGCGGAGAGCCCTTCCCGGAGAGGTCATGTCAGCGACCCGCACCGCATCAGCCACGTATTCGATGGCAAGCCACGCTGCACCCGTTTCCGGGTCCAGATAGCAGCCGTAGAACCGTGGTGAATGCGTCGAAAAGAACTGGAGCACATCGCGATAAACGGCCGCTTCGTACCCGACACCTCCCCGATGGCCCAGCGCGTCGTGCTCAGCCGGGGATCCGTACTTGCAGAGTAGGCTCAGTTCGCGGCCATCATCGAGCCGGCATCGCGCGATCTCGCTCGGGAACGTGCTGGCAAACGCGTTCGGCTCTCGACCAATGACACGGACAGGGCCAAGGCCGTTCTGGCCTAACATCGACGTAAGGCCGGCGGCGAGAGTCCGAGCATCGGGAAGAAGGGAATGGGGAGCCCTCACGCGGTGCCGCCTTCAGATCAGTTCCAGGCGCCGGCCGATAGAATGCAGATGACTGAAACGGCGCCGTGTTCTCTCAACATACGGCCTGACGGTGGGCCGCGCCGGTTGATGCCCGAGCCACAGGAGATCCCAGTAGAGCCGCGCCATATCGAGGGTCCGCTTGAAGTCAGGAGAAGCGCTCTGCGGCCAGCGAGCCCGCTGATACTCCAGCTCACAGTCCAGAACGACCTCCGAAGGCCATCCGTCCGTCAGGCCGGCCAGGTCGATCTCGCCTATTGCGATAGCTGCCGATTCCCAGTCGATTGGGCAGACGTCCTCACCGCGTATCAGCGTGTTGTGTGGCGTAAACTCGCCATGGATAACGGTGCGCGGCAGGGCCGCGAAGGCATCGGCTAGCATCTCCACGCGACTGCAGAGGGGCGCTAGCCATGGCAATTGCTGGTGCCAGTCACCCTCCGCGATATACTCGATAAGGAGCCACGCCCCGCGAGAGCTCACTTCGGCTAGCGACCCATAGAACCGGGGCGTGGACGTCCGCAACGGCTCCAGTACATGCCGATACACGTCGGCCTCATAGGCCACTCCGCCTCGATGCCCGTACGTGTTGTGGTCCAGACCGGTCGCATACTTGCAAAGTATTTGGCGTTCGCTGCCGTCGGCGAAGCGGCACCTCACGATCTCACTCGGGTAGCTGCTTGCATAGATTTGAGGCTGCCGCTCGACGATCGTCAACGGGCATCCATCGGTCTTCAACGCCGCCTTCAATCCGCAGGCGAGGGTGTCGACATCGGGGAGGAGAGCGCGTAGCGATCGCCTATACGGCAGTCTGGCTAGCACCCGGCACCTGGCTCTGATAGAGGATCATTAACCGCCGTTACCGCCAGATACTCGCACCGCCGCAACGCGCTCTTCGACCGTGGACTCATCTCCCACAATCGCGGCCCCTTCGGATGTCATTGCCACCAGTTCTCCATCATCGATAGTCAATCGCACGTCGCAATCCGCTAGCGTGGTCAGACGGTGCGCGATCATGAACGTCGTGCGGTCGCGCATGAGGTGACGCATCGCCGCGATGATCCCTTCCTCGGTCTTCACATCCACCGAGCTGGTGGGCTCGTCGAGAATTAGGATGGGTGCATCTTTCAGAAAGGCACGGGCCAGCGCAATACGCTGACGCTCGCCACCCGACAGCCGCATCCCACGTTCGCCCACCAGAGTGTCGTAGCCCTGAGGTAGCTTAGTGATGAAGTCGTGCGCATTCGCGGCCCGGGCGGCGGCGACAATCTCTTCGTCGCTGGCACCGGGGCGTGCGTAGGCGATGTTCTCGGCGACGCTGGTCGAGAACAGAACCGGCTCCTGAAGCACGATCGCGAACTGGGCGCGAAGGTCCGTCAGCCGGTACTCACGCAGGTCGATTCCGTCGAGAAGGATACGACCACGCGTCGGATCGTAGAGTCGAGTCAGAAGATTGACCAGCGTGGTTTTCCCGGCCCCTGTCGCCCCCACGACGCCGACCCGTGTTCCAGGAGTGACAGAGAAGGACAAGTCCCGCAGAGCCGGGCGGTCCGAACCATAGGCGAAGGACACGTTGTCAAACGTCACCACCCCAGATGCGCGGCCCAGCGGTCGCGCATCTGGTCGTTCGACGACATCGGTCATTTCGTCGAGTAACGCGAAGGCGCGCTCGGCGCTGGCCAGGTGGCCCTGAAGGGTCGCTACGCTGGAACTGATCGTCGTCAGAGGGCCATAGAGCTGCGTGAGGTAGCCCAGCACCAGGAGCAGGTTGCCCAGCGTGAGGGTCTCCGACTGGACGTGCCGCACACCGACGAAAAGGGCGGTCGCCGACCCGAGGGCGACGGTCACGCCCACGAGGAGATCGAGCCCTCCCTCTGCGACGGCCAGACGCAGCCGTGCTCGAAGATTCTCCGCCGAGCGACGCACAAAGCGCTGCTCCTCCCGATCCTCTTGACCGAAGGCTTTAACGACTCGGAGAGCCCCCAGCACTTCCTGAACGACTCCGAGGGTGGAACTTTCGATCGTCTTGATCTCGCGATATCGCTTTCGAAGTCGTGGCCGAAAGGCCCCGGTCAACAGCAACAGGATCGGTGACACGGACAGCGCGATCATCGTCAGCTGCCAGTCGAGCTCGAGAACGACGTAGAGCATGGAGACCAGCATCACGGCGGCCGTGATGAGCGGTATCACGTTATCGATCGCGATGTACTGAATAGCGGGAGCATCCCACTGGATACGATAGACCGAATCGGCCGTCCCTTTCGTGTCGTGGTACGCGAGCGATAGGCGCTGGACGTGACGGACGAGCTGGGCGCGGAAGTCTTGTACCAGCTTGTTCCCTGTGTACGTACGCAGCATGGACACGCCCATCTGCTGCAGCTGGCGCACGAGCGCGACACCCACCATCAGACCAACGGCCAGTAGCAGCACGCTGGTCTTTGACTGGATGGCAAAGGCAGGGACAAGGGTCTCAACAAACCGCGGAACCGCATGGTCGCCGAGAACGCTGTCGACCGCGATCTTCAGAGGCACCGGTGTGAGCAGGGCGAGGGGGCTCGACACGAGGGAGATCACAAAGAGACCTAGGATGTGAAGCCAATAGGGCCGGGCCAGGCCGAGCAGCCGCCGGTAGAGGGCGAGATCCGTGTACCGCGGGCCCCCCATCAGCGTCCCTCAGGCGCGGATGCCTTGATCGCGCGGACAACGCCCGCGGTGGCGGTCGCACACTCCAGCACCGTCCGAACCCCGAGGATCAGCGCCGTCGCGGCGAACACGCCTGAGGCGATCGAGGTGCCGTCCAATCCTGCCATCGCAGACAGCGTGGCGAAGGCGATAACAAAAATGGGAGCCGCAGTCGAGCACTTCGGCCACCAGCGGAAGCGGACGTACTGCCGGCCGCGGCCGTGCTCCTCGACTGACACCAGCAGGCGGGCCCTACCTAGCATGCCACCCCGCACCTCGAGATCCCAGTAGTCATAGTCACCACCCCGCTTCACCACGATCCCTTCACCCTGGAGGGTCGACTCGAGGAAGCGAACCCGCTCGGCCGGATCCCGCCACGTTTCCACCCACACCGAGAACGTCCTTGGCCTCGGCAGCGCCAGACCGAGGGCACCGCGCCACCGCCACGGGCCCAGTCCGTGGCGCAAGCGCCCGCAGAGGCGGGCCAGCGGCTGGAGCAGATGCAGGAAGGCCGTCAACCCCCTCAGCTTGAGGTCGGTGAGCCGCGACCGGAACGCGCTGGCGAACGACGCCTCGGCGGCACTCACACTGGCCTGAGCGAGCGAAATACCGATGGCTACCGCCAGCGGCAGCAGCGCGAGCAGCGCGGGTCTCCACAGAAGGCCGAGGAAAGAAACCCCGCCGAGAGCTGCGATGATCAGATACCACTCGGGCATGAGGCTCAAGGACGAGAGCAACCCGGAGGCCGGCTGGTAGAGAGCCTGGAACGGCGCCATGCCCCACGTGCCCTGGTAGATCCGGCCGCGGCGCCAGAAACAGGCGCGAGTCAGCCCGTTCCCGTAGACGCGACCAGCCCAGCTGGGGTGCCCCGCCGAGTTGTACTTCTCGGGCCACTTCGCCTCCAGCAGAGCCTCCGCTTGGCCATAGCCACGTTGTTGCTTCCAGTACGCGCGTACCGAGTTGCGCCGATGGTGCCACACAACAGCGGCCGGATTGAATCCCAGGGTCCAGCCCTGCGCCTGGAGTTGCCAGCACACGTCGACGTCGTCGCCGGCGGCGGTGAATTGTGGATCGAACCCGCCGATGGCCTCCAGGGCTGCCTTGCGGAAAGCCATATTGCAACCCGGGACATGCTCCGCGTCACCGTCAGAGAGCAGCACGTGCACGGGACCACCGGGGGCGTTGGCGACACAGTCGGCAATCGGTCCATCGCCCGCAGGCGGGATGTTCGGCCCGCCCACGCCGACGACGCTTCGTCGCATGAAGGTGGCCGCGAGGTACGTAAGCCAGTGGGGATCCGGCCAGGCATCGTCGTCGATGTACGCGACGATGTCGCCGGTGGCTGCCGCCAGCCCTGTGTTGCGCGCGCTGGCAAGCCCCCGGTTCTCGGTGCTGATCACGCGGAACCCATACTCGTGCGCGATGTCGGCCGTCTGGTCACGCGACCCATCATTGACAACGATCACCTCGAAGTCAGGGTACTCGAGCCGAAGCAGGCCCTCGAAGCAGTCCCGGATGGTACGGGCCCCGTTGTAACTGCACACGACAACCGAGATCCGAGGCCACGAGACTAGCTTGGAGAAGGGGACGTCCGCGAACGCACCGCGGACGGCGTCGAGCGCGGGCTTCGGGTCCCGATCCCGACGGGTCAACCCGAATGCCCAGTCGGTGACCTCTTCGCCGCCGCGAAACCACTCGTCGGTCCACGCATACACGAATGCGCCCGCACAGCCGGTCTCGAAGACCGTGCGAACCTGCCAGTCCAGGACTTCGGCCTGCGTCCCCTCGCCATGCCGGACACTGTCGAGTCCGACCTCGCTCATCACCAGCGGCCGGTCACCGACGACGTTGTGAAGCCGGGCAAGGTAACACTCGAGGCGATCCCGTGACTCGAGATACACGTTGAAGCACACGAAGTCGAGAAAGGGAAGCCGGAGATACTCGGTCGAAGGATAGTTGACGTACGTGACCAGCCCCTGGGGATCCTCGGCCTTGACTACCCGATGGACTCGTCGAAGATAACGCTCTACGCGGCGACGGCCGAGCCAGCGCACGGTGGGTGTAGGGATTTCGTTTCCGATGGCGTAGCCAAGCACGGAAGGATGGCCCGCGCAATCCCGCACTTTCGCCCGGATCAGGCCTTCAATATCCGGAGCACCCTTCGTGTCCGAAAGGAAGCCGACGTACCGCTCTAGCGCCAAGCCCACCATAACGTAGAGGCCGTGCCGTTGCGCGGCATCCAGGAGCCACCGCGGGGGGCTCGTGTACGTCCGCACCGCGTTCACGCCATTCGACGCCATCTGGGCAAAGTCGCGCTCGACGACCGGCGGTTCCGGGAACTCGTTGCCGTCCCCATCGGGCCGGAAGGTGCCGTAGGTGACCCCGCGGAGCCAGAGTTTCTCATCGCCCACGTATAGGAACTTCCCGCGAACCTGAGGTCGGCGGGTGTCGGCGGTGCCCGAGGCGCCCGGGACGGCTCGCATCGCGTCGGGCTTCGTCGCGCCGTCCAACGAGCCGGGTCGGACCGCGACAGGCAGCGCGGTCGCGTCGGCGCGCCCGCTTGCCTTCCGGTCGCCGTGCCGAAGCTCGTAAGTGACCGCGACTTGTCGTCTTGGAATCATTCGACTACGCGACGAAGATCTCGGTTCAGTCATGACGGATGAGTTCCGACTCCGCCAAAGACCGGAAGCAGTCGCGTCGCCGTCTCTCGCGGCACGGCGGATTTTCGGCCCATTGAGTAGTACTCGAATCCGAGATCATGCATCCGCTCCGGGTTCCATATGTTTCGTCCGTCGAACACGGCCGCGCGCCGCATGCTGCGTCGAAGCTGGGGTAGGGGTAATGACTTGAACTCGTCCCACTCGGTGGCGATGACCAGCCCGTCTGTTCCTTCGGCCGCTTCCCAGGCCGATCGACAATATCTGACCGACGGTGGGAGAAGAGGCCGCACGCATTCAATGGCCACCGGATCGTAGACTTTAAGCTGGCATCCTGCATCGAGGAGGCCACGAATCACCTCCAGGCTCCGCGAGTGTCGCACGTCGTCCGTGTTTGGCTTGAAGGCGAGGCCGAGCACTCCGATCAGCTTCGTCTCTAGGGGAGCCAGCACCTTCTGGATCTTGGCGAGGAGTCGGAGGGGCCGCTCGTCGTTGATATGGAGCACCGACTCCAGCAGGCGGAAGTCGTATCCGGACGCCGCTGCCGTTTGAATGAGGGAGGCACAATCCTTAGGGAAACAGGATCCTCCGAAACCAAGGCCCGCCTCCAGGAAGGCATGACCGATCCGCCGGTCCAATCCCATCCCGTTCGTCACCTGGCTCACATCGGCGCCCACCGCCTCGCAGATATTGGCCATGGCGTTGACAAAGGAGATTCGCGTGGCCAGAAAGGCGTTGGACGCGTACTTGATCATCTCGGCTGACTCAAGATCGGTGATGAGGAGGGGACAGCTGAAGTTCCCGTAGAGCTTGGCCAGGGCGGCGCCGGCGCCGGAGTCGGCGGCGCCGATGACGATCCGATCCGGATGCAACGCGTCCTCGACGGCCGATCCCTCCCGGAGAAACTCGGGGTTTGAAACAACATTGAACGCGATTGGCGTGCGCTGGGCGGCGCGCACTCTGGCGGCCACCGAACTGGCGGTACCGACAGGGACGGTGGATTTGATGGCGATCAGCGTGTAGCGCTCCATCGCCCGGCCGATGTCGAGGGCAACCTCTTCGATGGCCGAGAGATCGGTCCGACCGTCAGGCTGGGCCGGCGTCCCCACCGCAATCATGACCACGTCGGACGCGCGGACGCCTTCCGGGATATCTCTCGTGAATTCGAGCCTCCCGTCTCCGACGTTGCGCGTCACTAGGTCGTCGAGGCCGGGCTCATGGAAGGGCACTCGGCCTTGCTGGAGCGCGTGGATCTTGGCCGCGATTCGATCGACGCAGATAACTCGGTGGCCGAGCTCCGCGAAGACCGCGCCCGTCACCAACCCCACGTATCCGGTCCCAACCACGCAGACGTTCATGACGGGCTTCGGTCCCTCACGAGTTCAGCGGCCCGCGCTCAAACGGCGATGGCCCGGCCGCGGTCGTGACCTCCGACCGCGAGGTCCGGTACGAGCAAGCGAGGAAGGCGACGTGGAAGAAAGTGGAGGTGGATGGCGGGCGTCGCGTCTCCGTCGCCCACCCTACAAGCGCCAGCTCCAGAGATCCGCTCTCGTCCTCCGACCCGGTACGACGACTCAGGATACCACGACATCCGACGATCCATCCGCCTTTCGCGTTGGTCACGCCAAGAAATGCCGGCTGTTCCCGAATGGGCGGAAGTATGGGGTAAACTGGGCGGGCCCGCAAGCCAGGACTTAGGTCGCGACGACCCGGACGTGGATGCCGCCTCCTACTCGCGCGCGCTCAGGCGGACGAGCTGATCAGTGATCCGCGAGACGAGCCGTCGCGGAACCCAAGCCTCTCCGGCATCCACCACCCGCACCGCCCTCGGAAGGAAGCGTCGGACAGCGGCTCGTTCGAGATACCCGCGAGCACCGGCGAAGAGGGCCTTGAGAAGGCCGGCTTCGGGTAGGCAGTCGACGAGCAGCAGCACTTTGGTTTCGGGGGCCGTGCGTCGAACGATTCGGAGCAGGGTGAGCCCGTTGGACCCGAGCTCGACGTCGAGCACAAGCACGCGAGGCTTGAGGTTCGCCGCGACCCGGACTTCGGCGCTGTTTTGGGCTTCCCCGACCACCCGGATACCCCGCTCCCGATGAAGGCGACGCACGCACGCCCGCCGGTCGTTCCCTCTCCTGTCGGCCACGACAATGGTAACGAGTGACATCGGCCGTGGGGTGATCAGTCGAACGGGCACCGGTTATTGCGTCCCCGCTCGTCTTCACACTCGCCGTCGGGGACACCTTGGCCTAAATCGGACCCGATTTCCTTGGACATCTCACCGGCTAATGGTGGGATGAGCACCAACCAAGGAGGTCGAGATGAAAGGGAAGCCCCAAAAGGGAAAGCCCGCGGGCAGTGAACCGACTCCGGGCACGGGGTCGGACGAGTTGCCGGAGCGCTGGAGCGTGCAGCGGAAGACGGAGTTGGTGATGCGGCTGCTGCGCGGGGAGGCTTTGGATGCCGTGTCGCGGGAGAGCCAGGTGCCGGCGCACGAGCTCGAGCGCTGGCAGAGGATCTTCCTGGAGCAAGGCAAGCGCGGGCTGCGCACGAAGGCCGAGCCGGAGGAGCGCGAGCTGATCCTGGCCCGCGCGAAAATCGGCGAGCTGATGATGCGCCTGGAGCTCGCCGAGGACCTCATCGAAAAAAGGGGCTTCACGGACGAGTGGAAGA
>WNFV01000892.1_pt1 | contig 41485 bp, 44 predicted proteins | sample 5400101 | NCBI WGS metagenome assembly WNFV01 (sample SAMN13153361, study PRJNA577476) | soil metagenome | isolation source: 115 cm soil or saprolite under grassland replicate 1 | place: USA:California | collected 2016-06-15 | reverse complement strand
AGCTCGTCGGCTACGCCAGTCCTAGTGGACAGCTGACGGTTGTCGGGCTCGACTCGCATGGACGGCTCCTGAACACCGCCTCGGACGAGTCGCCGGCGTACAGCATCGGCGGGTTGCCCGCGAACACGCAGTTCAACCTCGCCGTCTGGAATGCGACCGGCGACGGCAAGAACGTCATCGAGCAGCCGGTCGCGACGAACGCGGCCGGCGTCGCGCGCTTCACGGTGCCGTTGCAGGCGACGTTCGCGCTGACGACGCTGCCCGTGTCCTGACCCGTCGGGGGGGCGCGGGCGACCGCGCCCCCTCTCCCCTACGCCCGCTGCGTGAACCAACAGCCGCGTTCCTCGTCGCGGAAGACGACCGAGTTCTGCCCGCTCGCGAGCACGAGCTCGAAGTAGCGGCGGACGACCGGCTCCTCCGTCCACCAGCGGTCGACGACGCGCCATTCCTCGCGTACGAGCACGACCGCTTGACGGTTGACGCGCTGCGGAACGCCGGCGCCGTTCGCCTCGACGACCGCCGGTCGCGGCGGGTTCAGTCGTCCCGCGGCACGAACAGCGCGCGTGCTTCCGGTATGCGCGACCAAGGCGCCACTTCCACCACGGTGTTGACGGAACCCGAGCCGGTGCTCGTCCGCACCTGACGCAGGCCTTCACTGAGCCGGACGTCGCGCTCCGCTCCCGCTGCGAGCAGCTCGAGCTGCTGCCCGGTCGTCTCGGTCAGCGAGACGAGCTCGAGCGTCAGCTCGAGGACCGGCGCCGGCAGCTCGGCGAGCTTCGGCGCCAAAGCTGCGCGGAGCCGGTCGCGCTCGGCCGTCGGATCGCGCAGCGTCACCGTACGGCGCCACGAGCCGCCGCCGACGAGCCGCGCGGCGAGCGCGGCCTTGCGGACGAAGCGTCCCTCCCGCTCCGGCCGTGCGACCAGCCGGTCGAGCAGGACGCCGAACGCGCGCCGCAACGTCAGCTCGTTCGCCACGGCGTCGGGGAACTCGAGCCGCTCGACGAGCTCGGCGGGCGGGCGGCGACCCCGAACCCGCCGCCGCTCGCCGCCCCTCGCCAGGCTCCAGGCGCGCCGGCCGTCCGGCCCCAGACGTTCGGCGACGGCGCCGCCCGGTAGCCCGGCAAGCTCTCCTAGCCGCCGCACTCCGAGCTCCTTCAGCTCCTGCTGCGTCTCCTCCTCGAGCGGGAGCAGGTCGAGCGGCAGCGGCGCGAGGAACTCGCGCGTCCGCTCGTCCGACACGACGAGCAGCTGCCCCGGCTGCGCGATCGTCGCGGCCGCGAGGGCCGTGAACTTGCGCTCGGCCGCGCCGAGCCGCGCGTCCCACGCCGGCCCGACCGCCGCGAGCGCGCGTTTCAGTACCGCCTCGACCCCGCCGTAGAGCCGCTCGACGCCGCGCGTCTCGAAGAACGCCGTCCCCGGTTGGACCGGCGAGACGGCGATGCCCGCGTCCTCGAGCCGCTCCAGGATGGCTTCCCAGGCCTGCTCCGCGCCGGCCGGGTCGGCCTCGACGAGGACGAGCGGCGGGCAGAGCGCGAGCGCCTCCCCCAGCCGCATGCCCGGCCTGACCCCGGCCGCCTCGGCTGCGGCCGTGACGGCCCCGACGGCCTGCACTGCGTTTCCCTCCCCGGACGGAGCCGGGGCGAGGGCCGCGGGGCGCAGGGCGAGGCTCGGGCGGCTTCTCAGCGCCGTCCGAAGCTCGAACCCGGGGATGACGAGGCAGGCGATCATGGGAACGTACGTTCTACACGAACACACGTTCCCCTGCAAGGGGATTTGAAACTAACCGGACGCCGACGCCGATCCGCTCCGTCCGCCCGCGCCTGCACCCTTAGCGCCATGTGGGATGTCCTCACCTGGCACAACGGCACGCTCAGCGTCGCGTGGTGGGCCGTGCTCGTCCTCGCGTTCCTGCTGCTCGTCGCAGGCGGCGCGCGGGCGCGCTAGCGCTCAGGCCGGCGGCGGGAGCGGCGTGCCGGGCTCGGTGAGCGCGGTCAGCGTGCCGCGGTCGTAGTTCCCGAGCCAGGCCGCGCCGTACTGGTACGCGATCGAGACGAAGCCCGTCCGGTCGGCCGTCGGCATCGACGCGGCCGCCTTCGGCGCGCCGGTCGTGCCGTCCAGCTCGAGCACGGCGCGGTCGGTGGCGACCCACACGCCCGAGCTGCCGACGGCGACGCTGAACGGGTCTCCGTACGGGGTCGTCGGGAAGTACTGGACGGCCCCGCTGACCGGGTCGATCCGCGCGACTGCGCCGTTGTTCGGCAGCGTCGCCCAGACGCCGGCACCGGCGGAGAGCCACCACGTGTCGATCAGGGAGCGGCGGCGCGGAAACGGCGGGTTCAGGTCGATCGTCCGCTTGACGGCTCCGGTATCGGGATCGAGCTGCAGGGCACGCGACGGCTGCGTCGTGAGCAGCCAGAGGAAGCCCTCGTTCCAGGCGATGCCCGTCGCCTTCGCTCCGGGAACCTCAAACGTGCGCGCGGTCATCGTCGGGATGTCGATCCGCGTGATCGTCCCCTGCAGAAAGTGGAACGCCCAGACCGCGCGCTCGGTCGCATCCAGCCCGCCGGGCCGCGCCGTGACGTCGAACTGCTTCACCACGGAGCCGTCGCGCGGGTTGACCGCGGTGATCCGGGCCCCCGCGTCGGAGGCCGCCCAGATCAGCCGGGTGACGACGCTCTGGTCGTCCGTGACGGCGGTGTCGAGCATCCCGAGGTCGGTCGTCGGGACGCCGACCGTCGTGCGCGACACGACGGCGCCTCCCGAGACCCTCGCGAGCGTGCCGTCGGCGGTCACGGGAACCCACGTGCCGCTCGCAAACGGCGCGGGAAGGCCGGCGCCGTTCCCGACGGCCACTGGAGCTCCGGCGACGAGCTTCGGAAGCTCGTCGTCGTTGCGGATCGTTCCCGTCGCCGTTGCACGGCCGAGCTTCGCGCCGACGGCGCGCGCGAGCTTGACGACGAACGTTTCGTCCTCCTCCACCACCGTGTCGCCTTTGACCGCGACGACGATCCTCGCCGTTCGGCGGCTCGGGCCGAGCGTCAGCGTGCCTTTCGCCGCCGCGTAGTCCTCGGGAGCGGTCGCCGTCCCGTCGGCCGTCGCGTACCGCACGGAGAGCCGCTTCGTCGGAGTGCGGCTGAGCGTCACGCGAAAGGAGAGCGACGCCGTTCCGGACGCGCCTTCGAGCACCGAGGCGTCATGGACGAAGACGCGCACGGGCTTCGGCTTCGACGCGGCACCGTTGCCTGTCGCGGGCGCCGAACCGGCACTCACCACCCCAAGTACGACGAGAGCAGCGACGGATGCCAAGTGCTGCAGCCGCACGGCCGGAGCCTAGCGGCGGGCTTCGAGCACCGCGGCGGGCCCGTCCATCCCGGCGAAGCGCGGGATCGCGTCGAGCACCGACTCGCGCGCGCAGAAGCGGATGTCGTCGTCGAGACCGGGCGGCCCGTACGTCCGCGCAGTCAGTCCGGTCCACGCGTCGGGGAAGGAGCGCGCGACGAGCTCGGCGGCGATCGCCGCGTCGCTCGGCTCGGCGGCGAGCTCCTGGACGATGCGGCCCGCGCAGTACGCATCGTCGAGCGCGAATGCGCCTTTGAAGCCGGCACAGAGGATCGCGACGTCCTCCCCGCGCTCGCGCGCCGCGCGCACGAGCGCGTCGAGGTTCAGCAGCGAGCCGATCCACACCTCGTCGCAGCGGCGCATCGCCTCGAGGATCGCGCGCGTTCCGTTCGTCGTCGAAAGGATCAGCGTCGTGCCACGCGCGCGGACGTAGTCCTGCGGCGAGACGCCGAAGTCGAACTGCTCGACCTTCGTCCCGAGCCGCTCGCCCGCGGTCTGCGCGCCTGGGATCCGGTCGCGCAGGGCGAGCGCGTCGTCGATCTCCGAGCAGCAGAGGATCCGCTCGTAGCCGCCGGCGAGCGCCTGCGCGATCGTCGAGCTGGCGCGGATGACGTCGACGACGACGCCGAGCGGCGCGGCGGCCTCCTCGGCCGGTGTGAACGCGACGTGGACCCGCACCGGACTATTCTCGTCGGATCCCGACCTGCTACCGCCATCCGAACCGCGAGACCGGCCTCTCCTGCACCGAGTGCGGCCGCCCGATCTGCACCGAATGCCTGCGCATGACGCCGGTCGGCCCGCGCTGTCCCGACCACGCGACGCAGGGAAGGCCACGGCTCCGCGCGCCCGTCCGGCAACGCGTCCAGCGTCGCGCTCTGAGCCTGCGGGCGAACCAGCCCTACGTGACGTGGACGCTCGTCGCCCTGAACGTCGTCGTGTACCTGATCACCGTCGCGCAGGGTGTCGGGATCAACTCGCCCGGCGGCAAGCTGTTCAGTCAGTGGGACCTCTACGGCTACGCGGTCGCGAACGGCGGCTGGTGGCGGCTGATCACGGCCGCGTTCCTGCACGCGAACATCCTCCACATCGCGTTGAACATGCTCGCCCTCGTGTGGCTCGGCGGACCGGTCGAGCGCTACATCGGGCCGGTGCGCTACCTCGCGCTGTACCTCGTGTCCGGCCTCGCCGGCTCGGCGGGCGCACTGATCCTGAATCCGAACACGCCGACGGTGGGCGCCTCCGGCGCGATCTTCGGGATCCTCGGCGCGCTGCTGATCATCGAGTACTTCGCGACCGGCAGCCTCGCGGGACAGGCGGCCTCGCTGATCCTCATCAACCTCATCTTCTCGTTCAGCTTCGCGAACATCTCGGTCGGCGGCCACGTGGGCGGCCTGATCGGCGGCATCCTCGCGATGCTCGCGATGTCGCGCTTCGGGCGGGGGCACGTCGCCTACGGCCGGCCGGGCGTCGTCGGCGTCGCCGGCCTGATCGTCGTCGGCGTCGCGAGCGTCGTCGTCGCCTACTGGAAGGTCCGCGGCTACGCGTGACGGCGCCGGGCCGGACGGCGCGCGCCGCCCGGCCCGACGTCGTGGATCACATCGGCGAGGTCGCCGGTGCCGCCCTCGTCTGTCCTTCCCTCAGGACGAGCAGGACGCTCGCCACGAGGATCCACAGGAGCAACACGAGGAACGCGATGAACGGCATGCCGCCCGACGGGCTGAAGAACCCGTCCGTCTTCAGCGACACCCCGCCCAGCACGAAGACGGCCGCGCCGCCGAGCGAGAACCAGGCATACCAGTCCGGAAGCACGCTCGTCCGGCGCGTCGCGAAGAACGCCGCGAGGGCGAGCGCGGTCGCCGTCCAGAAGAACCGGCCGTAGACGAAGGTCTGGACGCCGTTGAGCGCCTTGAGGGTGTCGTCGGCGATGCCGAGCGAGACGAGCCGCGCGTTCGCCATGCCGAGCCCGTCTCCGAGTGCGCCGAACACCGCGGTGGCGACACCGGCGCCGTACATGATCGTCGCGACCCGCCGCTCCCCCGCCTCGCGGAAGGCCCCGGCGAAGCTTGCGAGGAACCACAGGAACAGCACGATCGCGAGACCGGAGAGGATCCCGCCGATCAGGATCGCCTTGTGGTTGTCGTGCAGGTACGACGCGATGTCCGCCGCCGACGCGTTGTACTTCTCCGGCTCGCCTGGGATCAGCACGGCAATCAGGATGAGAACCACGAACCCGATGCCGCTCGACGCCGCCCAGCGTTCTGGAGACCACTTGCCCATCGACCCTCCTTCAGTTCGTTTGTGACGGTTGCATCGTGATTCGGACGCCGGACGGCGTCAAATCGGTTACAACGTGCGCGTGACCCGGGTCGTCGCTGTCGCGCTCTGCGGGCTCGCGCTCGTGCTCGCGCCCCCTGCGGCGGCGAAGACGCTGCTCGGCATCAAGGGCGATGCCGCCCGCTTCCAGTCGCTGACGGGCCAGCGCTCGAGCGTCGGGCACGTGATCGTCGGCTGGAACCAGGGCGCCACCTGGGGCTCCCCGTTCACGAAGCTGTTCGCGCAGCTGGGCGACGTCCCGATGCTCGGCATGAGCACGCGGCAGGGCTCGCGCGAGGCGATCACGCCGCAGGAGATCGCGCAGGGAAAGGGCGACGCCTATCTCGTCGCGCTCAACGCGGCGGTCTCGGCGTTTGGCGCCGCGATCTACATCCGGCCCTTCGGGGAGATGAACGGCTACTGGAACGCCTACTGCGCCTTCACGAGGACGGGCAAGGCGAAGCCGGGCCACTCGACGGCGTCGTTCCGCAAGGCGTTCGCGCGGGTCTACGTGATCGTCCACGGCGGGCCGGCGATCGTGCTCGACGGGAAGCTGCGCAAGCTCGGACTGCCGCCGGTGGGGCGTGACCTGCCGGAGAACCCGTTCCCGCTCGTGAAGGTGATCTGGAACCCGCAGGGCTACGGTGCGCCGAACATCCCCGGCAACTCGGCCCAGGCGTACTACCCCGGCGACGCGTTCGTCGACGTCGTCGGCAACGACATCTACGACATCCGCGGCAAGGCGGAGTGGGCGGCGAACGAGGTCCTCTATCGCGCCCATCCGAAGAAGATGTACGCGATCCCCGAGTGGGGGCTCTGGGGGATCGACGACCCGGACTTCGTGCGCAAGATGGGTGCCTTCGCACGCTCGCATCCGCGGCTCGAGCTGCTCGCGTACTTCGAGAGCGTCCCGGGATCGATCTTCGACCTCGCGACGAAGCCGCTCAGCCGCGCGGTCTACCGCTCGCAGATCGCGACGCTCGGCTAAAGGCCGCGCGGGATCTTCGCGCGCAGGCGCGCGACGCGCGTCGCGAGGGCCGCGAGCCACGCGACGAGCCCGAGCAGCAGGACCCACGTGACGACGAAGACCGACCGCACGCCGGCGGACGCGGCAAGGGGATGCAGATGCCGGACCGCGTCGATCCAGAGCGGCAGGCCCGCGAGGAAGACGACGAACGTCGCGACCGCGAGCGCGGCGTCGACTGCGAGCTGGCGCGACGCCTCCGCGCGTGTGGGCGTCGCGCTTCGGCGCAGGTCGCGCAGCGCACGCGACTGCGCGTTCGCGAAGAATGCCGCGAGCGCGAGCAGGAAGCCGGCGAGGCCGGTCAGGTCGCCGATGCGGTCGTCGAGCGTCACCGCTCGATCCCGAGCACGGGCAGGGGGTCGGTGTCGCCGATCCGGCGCGGCACGTCGAGCGACTGGTCGGAGCGGTGCACGCGGACGTTGCGCGTCAGCCCGCGCCGCTGCAGGAGCTGCAGCGCGAAGTCGAGCGCCGCCGGCTCGTCGAAGTAGATCGAGTAGCGGAGGCCGCTCTCCGCCGAGCCGGTCTCGGTGACGGTCGCCGTGTGCGCGACGAGACCGCGCAGGTGCCGGTCGACCGAGCCGGGGTACGTCGCGACCATCCGGCGGACGGTCGCCTGCGCCGTCGCGGGCGGCACGCGCAGCACGACCTCGACCTCGCGCGGCCGCAGCATCCTTCCCGCCTCGTCGCAGATCCGCTTCAGCCGCAGCGCGCGGCCGTCCGCGATGCTCGACGGCACGGGCGTGTCGCCCGCGATCAGGTCGAGCGCCTCGTGCTCTGCCGCGGCGATCACGGCGCGGACGAGCGCCTTTGCGTCCGCCGCCGTCAGTCCCGCGTAGTCCCTGAGTGCTGTCTCGGCCGCAGTCCGGTCGAGCCCAGCCATCAGCCGCCGGCCGCGACGTACTGCGCCGCGCCGGACTCGGCGAGGGCGGCCTGCGCCGCCGCGAGCCGCGCGAGCGGGACGCGGTACGGCGAGCAGCTGACGTAGTCGAGCCCGAGCTCGTGGCAGAACGCGACCGACTGCGCCTCACCGCCGTGCTCGCCGCAGATCCCGATCTTCAATCCGTCCTTGACGCCGCGGCCGCGCTCGACCGCCATTCGCATCAGGTCGCCCACGCCGCCGCGGTCGATCGTCTCGAACGGATTGCGGTCGAGGACGTCGTGCTCGAGGTAGTACGTGAGGAACTTTCCCTCCGCGTCGTCGCGCGAGAAGCCGAGCGCCGTCTGCGTGAGGTCGTTCGTGCCGAAGGAGAAGAAGTCGGCATGCTGCGCGATCTCGTCCGCGCGCACGCATGCACGCGGAAGCTCGATCATCGTCCCACAGAGGTACTCGATCTCGCCCTCGGCCTCGATCGTCGCGACGGTCAGCTCGCGGAGCCGCCGCAGCTCCTCCTCGAAGCCGACAAGCGGATGCATGATCTCGACGAGCGGCGCCTCGCCGGTTCGCTCGCTCACCGCGATCGCCGCGCGAACGATCGCGCGCACCTGCATCTCGTAGATCTCCGGGTACATCACGCCGAGCCGGCAGCCGCGCGTGCCGAGCATCGGGTTCGCCTCCTGCAGCGCGCGGATCCTCTGGCGCATCTTCTCGTCGCGCGCCTGCTCGAGCGGCGGCAGGAACTCGTGCAGCGGCGGATCGAGCAGCCGGATCGTCACCGGCAACCCCGCCATCGCCTCGAAGATCCCCTCGAAGTCGCCCTGCTGGAAGGGCAGCAGACGCTCGAGCGCGGCGCGCCGGCCGGCTTCGTCGTCGGCCATGATCATCTCCTGCACGACGGGGAGCCGCTCCTCGCCGAAGAACATGTGCTCCGTGCGGCAGAGGCCGATTCCCTCCGCGCCGAACTCGCGCGCCTTCGCGGCGTCGTCGGGCGTGTCGGCGTTCGCACGCACCTTCAACCGCCGGAAGTCGTCGGCCCACGTGAGCACCGTCTCGAAGTCCTCGTTGATCTGCGGCGGCACGAGCTCCACCGGGCCGAGGTAGACGCGGCCGGTGCCGCCGTCGAGCGTGATCACGTCGCCCTCGCCCAGCGTCCGGCCTCCGATCGTCGCGGTCTTCGCCGCCTGGTCGATCGACACGCCCTCCGCGCCGGCGACGCACGGCTTGCCCATCCCGCGCGCAACGACGGCCGCGTGCGACGTCATGCCGCCGTGCACGGTGAGGATTCCCTGTGCCGCGATCATCCCGTGGATGTCGTCCGGCGTCGTCTCCCAGCGGACGAGGATCACGGGGTCGCCGTCGCGGCCGCGCGCCTCCGCGGTGTCGGCGTCGAACACGATGCCGCCGGAGGCCGCGCCCGGCGAGGCATTCAACCCCTTCGCCGCGACGTCGAGCTTCGCGTGCGGGTCGATCATCGGATGCAAGAGCTGGTCGAGCGACGCGGCGTCGATGCGCGCGACCGCCTCGTCGCGCGTGATCAGGCCCTCCTCCGTCATCGAGACGGCCGCTTTGAGGGCGGCTGCCGCGGTGCGCTTCGCGCCGCGCGTCTGGAGGAGGTAGAGCGTCCCGTCCTCGACCGTGAACTCGATGTCCTGCATGTCGCGGTAGTGGCGCTCGAGCGTCGCCATCGTCTCGACGAGCTGGTCGAACGCCTCCGGCAGCGCCTCGCGCATCTCGACAAGCGGCCGCGGCGTGCGAATCCCGGCGACGACGTCCTCGCCCTGCGCGTTCGCGAGGAACTCGCCGTAGTAGCCCTGCTCGCCCGTCGAGGGGTCGCGCGTGAAGCACACCCCGGTGCCCGACGTGTCGCCCTTGTTGCCGAACACCATCTGCACGACGTTGACCGCAGTGCCGATGTCGTCGGGGATGCGGTGCGCGCGGCGGTAGACCTGCGCGCGCGGGTTGTCCCACGAGCCGAAGACGGCCTGCACGGCGCGCGTCAACTGGTCGCGCGCCCCCTGCGGGAAGTCGCGACCCGTCTCTTCGCGATAGATCGACTTGAAGACGCCGGCGAGCCCGCGCAGGTCGTCGGCGTCGAGATCGGTGTCGTGCTGCACGTGCTTCGCCTGCTTCAGGTCGGTGAGCCGCTGCTCGAACCGGTGCCCGTCGATGCCGTCGACGACCTCACCGTACATCTGGATCAGGCGACGGTACGAATCGAACGCGAAGCGCTCGTTTCCGGTCGAGCGCGCGAGCCCCTCGACGGCCTCGTCGTTCAGGCCGAGGTTGAGGATCGTGTCCATCATCCCCGGCATCGAGACCGCCGCGCCGGAGCGGACGGAAACGAGCAACGGGTCGCTCGTGTCGCCGAAGCGCTTGCCCGTCTTCTCCTCGAGCCGTGCGACGTGCTCGGCGATCTCCTCCTCGAGCCCGTCCGGGAGTCGCCGTCCGTGCGCGAGGTACGCACGGCACGCGTCGGTCGAGATCGTGAAGCCGGCGGGGACCGGGACGCCGAGCTGCGTCATCTCGGCGAGGCCTGAACCCTTGCCGCCCAGCAGCTCGCGGCCGGCGCCCTCGGGATCGTCGAAGTCGTAGACGTATCTCATCGGGGGGCGCATCTTTCCATCATTTACCGGCACGCGCATGCGCAAAAAGCCGCGCGATCCGGATCCCGAGCCAGACGGGCAGGAGCAGCACGTAGAAGATGAACAGTGCGGGCCCGAGCACCGCCCACCAGATCGCCCACCGCCAGAGCGGCACCTTCGGCTTCAACGCGTCGCGGCGCCGGCCGTGCGCCGCTCGACGAGCCGCAGCACCCGCTGCGCCGTCTCCTCGATCGAGAGCTCCGAGACGTCGACGACGGGGCAGCCGAGCCGTCGGTGGACCGCGGCGGCCTGCTCGAGCTCCTCGTAGATCTCGACCAGCTCCGCGTACGCGCGCTGCGACATCCGCATGTTCCGCGCCCTCACCTGGCGAATCTCCGACAAGCGCTCGGCGTCGATCGTCAGCCCGACGATCTTCGAACGGTCGACGTGGAAGAGCTCCTCAGGCGGATCGATGCCGCGGACGATCGGAACGTTCGCCGCCTTGATCCCGAGATAGCCGAGGTACATCGAGAGCGGCGTCTTCGACGTGCGCGAGACGCCGACGAGCACGACGTCCGCGGCACGCAGCCCCTCGCCGATGCCGTCGTCGTACTTGACCGCGAACTCGATCGCCTCCATCCGCTTGAAGTACTGCGAGTCGAGTGGGTGGCGACGCCCGGATTCCATCTTCGCCGGCTTCCCCGAGACGCGCGCGACCGCGTCGATCGGATGCCCGAGCAGGTCGCAGTAGTGGAGCTTCGCGCTGCGGCAGAGTCCGCGCATCGTCTCCCGCAGCTCGCGATCGACGAGCGTGTAGACCATCACGGCGGGCCGTCCCTTCGTGCGCGAGACAGCGAGCTGGAGGTCGTCGACGTTCTCGACGCGCGGATGCCGGACGACCTCGAACTCCTGGTCCGGGAACTGCGCCTCGAGCGCGAGCACGAGTCGTGCGGCCGTCTCCCCGGTGGAGTCGCTCACGACGTGCAGCTCGACCGTGCCGTTCCTGCTCATGGCGTGGAGCGTAGTCTCGATAACCTCACCTCGTGGCCGAGGCGACGCAGGTGACGATGGACAAGATCGTCTCGCTATGCCGCCGGCGCGGCTTCGTCTTCCCGTCCTCGGAGATCTACGGCGGCCTCGGCTCGACGTACGACTACGGCCACTACGGCGTGCTGACGAAGAACAACATCCGCGAGCTCTGGTTCAAGGCGATGGTGCAGGAGCGCGAGGACATCGTCGCCATCGACTCGGCGATCATCCTTCATCCGCGCGTGTGGGAAGCGTCCGGGCATGTCTCGGGCTTCACCGACCCGCTCGTCGACTGCCGCACGTGCAAGCTGCGCTTCCGCGAGGATCAGCTCGGCGTCTCGGCGTGCGGGCGCAAGCCCTCGAAGCATCCAGGCGAGTTCTCCGAGTGCGACCTCACGGAGGCGCGGCAGTTCAACTTGATGTTCACAACGCACGTCGGCGCGCTCGAGGACGAGAGCTCGCTCGCATACCTGCGCCCGGAGACGGCGCAGGGGATCTTCGTCAACTTCAAGAACGTGCTGCAGATCGCGCGCCGCAAGCCGCCGTTCGGCATCGCACAGATCGGCAAGGCGTTCCGCAACGAGATCACGCCGGGCAACTTCCTCTTCCGCGTGCGCGAGTTCGAGCTGATGGAGATGGAGTACTTCGTTCCGCCCGACGACGCGGCGCGCTGGCACGAATACTGGATCAAGGAACGCTACGACTGGCACGTGAAGTACGGCCTGCGCGAGTCGCAGCTGCGCATCCGCGAGCACGACGCGTCTGAGCGCTCGCACTACTCGAGCGCGACGTCGGACATCGAGTACCTCTATCCGATCGGCTGGTCGGAGCTCGAGGGCGTCGCGAACCGCGGCGACTACGACCTGACTCAGCACACGAAGAGCTCCGGAACGAAGCTCGAGTACGTCTCTGATGGTGGCGAGCGGTATGTGCCCCACGTGATCGAGCCGGCGGTGTCGATCGAGCGGATCTTCGTCGCGATGCTCGTCGACGCGTACGACGAGGAGGTGATCGCGGAGCGCGAGCGCACGGTGCTGCGGCTGCATCCCGCGATCGCGCCCGTGAAGGCGGCGATCCTGCCGCTGATCGGCAAGAACGACGACATGGTGACGCGTGCGCGCTCGCTCTACGACGAGCTCCGCCGCCGCCACGTCGTCGAGTACGACGACGGCGGCGCGATCGGGCGCCGCTACCGGCGGCAGGACGAGATCGGGACGCCGTTCGCGTTCACGCTCGACAAGCAGACGCTCGAGGACGACACGGTGACGGTCCGCGACCGCGACTCGCTCGCGCAGGAGCGCCTCCCGATCGCCGGCGTCGCGGACTGGCTCGACGACGCGCTCGAGCGCGACTGGCGCTCGCCGAAGGCCGACTAGCGGGCTACGCGCTCAGTGTCCGGAGGCGGAAGCCTCCGTGGTACTCGTAGCTCGCCGTGATCACGCGCAGCGCGTCGCGCGCGGCGCGCTCCGCCAGCGTGACGTCGTGCGCCTCCGAGAGCGGCCGCTGCAGCAGCTCCTCGATTCCGGCGATGCCCGACGCGGTGAGCGGCAGCGCGCCGTGCGCACACGTCCGGCAGACGGCGCCACCGGCCTGCGGCGAGTAGGCGACGAGCGGGACGTCGGTCGCGCCGCACTCGGCGCAGCTCGTCAGGTGTGGCAGGTAGCCGGACAGCCAGAGAAGCTTCAGCTGGAACGAGAGCGCCAGCGGGTCGAGCGCTGCGCGCTGCGCGCGCGGCTCGATCGCCTCCGCGGCCTCGAGGAAGCGCGTCAGGGCCGTGAACGCGCGCTCGTTCCGCTCCTCGTTCGTGAAGAGCCGGAGCATCGCCTCGGCGCCGATCAGGCCGACGCCGAGCCGGTACGACTCCTCACGGACGGCGCTGTGTGGGCGCACGAGGTCGACGCCCGTCACGGTCTGCAGCTCGGAGTTGCCCTGGTGGAGCTGGAGCGTCACGTGCGAGAGCGGCTCGAGCCGCGCGCCGAAGCGCGACTTCGTCTTCCGGATGCCCTTCGCGACCGCCCCGACCCGGCCGCGCTCGAGCGTGTAGAGGTGGAGGACCCGGTCGGCCTCCCCCAGGCGCAGCGAGCGCAGGACGACCGCCTCGGTCCGGTAGCTGCGCGGCACGTGTCCAGTCTAGAGAGGCCCTCGCCCGGAACAGTCGCGGCTCTTTCTCCGTTACAACCGTGATGAAGGCGATCCGGATGTACACGACGCAGTGGTGCGGCTACTGCGTCCGCGCCAAGGCGCTGCTGCGCTCGCGCGGGCTCGAGTTCGAGGAGGTCTCGCTCGACGACGACGCGGCGTTCCGGCAGACGCTCTTCGACCTCACCGGCGGCTGGACGGTGCCGCAGATCGTGATCGGCGACGAGCCGATCGGCGGCTACAGCGAGCTGTGGCGGCTCGACCGGTCCGGTCAGCTCGAGCGCAAGCTCGCCGCCTGACAGGTCGGGCAGTACCACGTCCCGCGCCCGGCGACGCGCGTCTTCTCGATCGGCGTGCCGCAGCGGTCACACGGCTCGCCCTCGCGTCCGTAGACCTTGAACTCGTGTTGCATCCCGCCGCGCGTCCCGTCCGGCTGTCGGTAGTCGCGAAGCGTCGCGCCCTGCCGGGCGATACCGGCGTCGAGCGCGTCCTTGATCGCGCGGCGGAGGGCGCGGAGCTGCGGCGGGTCGAGCTCGCCGGCCGGCACGAGCGGGTGGATCCGCGCGCGCCACAAAGCCTCGTCGACGTAGATGTTCCCGAGGCCGGCGAGGGTGCGCTGGTCGAGGAGGGCCGACTTGACCGGGGCACGCCGGGTCGCGAGCCGGGCCGCGAGCGTCCGCGCGGTGAAGGTGCGCTCGAGCGGCTCGCCGCCGAGCCGGCCCGCCAGATACGGGTCGAGCCCGCCCGGCTCGACGAGCAGCCAGGTGCCGAAGCGGCGGACGTCGCGGTACACGACGTCCGAGCCGTCGTCTAGATTGACAACAGCCCGCCGGTGCGGATCGTCGCCGTCGACACCGGCCGGCGCGTGCAGCACGTTCCCCGTCATCCGGAGGTGGATCAACAGGACGCGACCGCTCTCGAACCGGACAACCAGATACTTGCCGCGCCGCTCGACCGCGGCGACGCGCTCACCCGTCAGCTCGGCCGCCACCTCGGCCGGGTCCTCGGGGCGGGTCAGCCGCGCGTCGTGGATCTCGACGTGGTCGAACCGCCTGCCGACGAGCACCGGCTCGAGCCTGCGGCGAATCGTCTCGACCTCGGGCAGCTCGGGCATGCGCCCAATCTAGCCGCGTCCTTTCGCGGTGCGGACTAGTCGAGGACGTCGAGCACGAGTGCCCGCCGCGCGGGCGGCTCGTCGCCGAGCTCGTACGCCGCGAGCACCTCGCGCACGCCGTCGGCCGCCGACGTCTCGTCGCGGGCGTGCACCTCGGCGAGCAGCTCGCCGGCCGCGACCTCGTCGCCGCGCTTGCGCCGGCAGACGACGCCGACCGCGTGGTCGATCGCGTCCTCCTTCGTGCGCCGCCCGGCGCCGAGCCTGAGCGCCGCGTAGCCGACGCGGATGGCGCCGAGCGCGCGGACGTAGCCGCCGCGCGGCGCCTCGACCTGCGCGACGACGGGTGCCGCGGGCAACGCGTCCTCGTTCGGGTCGCCACCCTGCGCGCGGATCCAGCGTTCGTACGCCGCGAGCGCCGACCCGTCCTGGACCGCCTGCTCGGCGCGGCGGCGTCCTTCGCCCTCGTCGACGCCGAGGTCGGAGAGGGCAAGGAGGCGGGCGCAGGCGGCGAGGACGAGCTCGGTGAAGTCGGGCGGCCCGTCGCCCCGGATCGTCGCGATCGCCTCGTGGAGCTCGAGCGCGTTGCCGACGGCGTGGCCGAGTGGCTGGTCCATGTCGGTGAGCAGGCAGACGACCTTCCTGCCCGCGCGCTCGCCGAGCGAGAGCATCGCCTCGGCGAGGATGCGCGCGTCCTCGAGCGTCTTCATGAACGCGCCGTCCCCGACCTTGACGTCGAGCACGATTGCGTCGGCGCCGGCGGCGATCTTCTTCGACATGATGCTCGCCGCGATCAGCGCAACGCTGTCGACCGTCGCCGTGACGTCGCGAAGCGCGTACAGCTTCTTGTCGGCAGGCACGAGGTCCGCCGTCTGGCCGATGATCGCGACGCCGGTCTCGCGCACCTGCGCGACGAACTCGTCGAGCGAGAGTTCGACGCGGAAGCCGGGGATCGACTCGAGCTTGTCGAGCGTTCCGCCCGTGTGACCGAGACCGCGGCCGCTCATCTTCCCGAACGGGACGCCGCAGGCTGCGACGATCGGCGCGACGGCGATCGAGGTCTTGTCGCCGACGCCGCCGGTCGAGTGCTTGTCGACGACGCGGCGTCCGAGCAGCTTGCCCATCTCGATTCGGGTGCCGCTGCCGATGAACGCCTCCGTCATCGCGAAGGTCTCGGCGCTCGTCAGGCCGCGGAACATCACGGCCATGCAGAACGCCGCCATCTGGTAGTCGGGGACGGCGCCGCTTGCGTAGCCGAGCACGAGCTCGCGCAGCTCGTCGGCGCTCAGCTCGCCGCCGTCGCGCTTGCGCTGGATGAGCTCGGCCGCATGGATCATGTGTGCGCCACGAAGATCGTGTGCCGGCTGTGGGTGACGAGCGGTCCGCCGAGCTCGGGGACGCGGCTCGCGAGGTGCGCGCGCGTCATCGTCATCGCGACGAAGTGCCGGACGGCGGCCGCGTCGGGGAAGACGAGCGTGCCGTCGACGTCGCGCTGCTCGACCTCGGCGAAATGCGCGGCGAGACGCTCGCGACCGGTCCGGGTATCGAAGGAACGCTCGACCGTGACGGGCCCGCCGACGAGCTCCCACACCTCCCGCATGTTCTCGGGCCCGACCGTCGCGGCGACCAGGTGACCGCCCGGCTCGAGGACGCGGACGATCTCCCGTAGCGCACGGTCGAGGTCGGGCACGTGGTACAGCACCCAATTCGCGACGACGCAATCGAACTCGTCGTCCGCGAACGGCAGCTGCTGCACGTCGCCGAGCTGCACGTCGACGCCGTGCTGGCGCGTAAGTTCGACCATCCGCGGCGACAGGTCGACCGCCGTCACCTCGGAGTCGAGCTCGCGCGCGAGTCGCGCCGCGAACTCGCCCATCCCGCAGCCGGCTTCGAGCACGCGCTTCGGCGCGAGGCTCTCGACGATCTGAAAGGCGACGTCGTCGGCGTTCTCGCCCTCGGTGAGCAGGTCGCGGTAGACAGCGTTGCGCACGGCGAGGCGCTCCTCGCTCGCGTACTCCCACTGCACGACGAACGGGTTGTCGACCTTCAGGGCGTCAGGATTGGGCTGCCCGGGATCCCGCGGGATGGCGCCTTGCCTCCTAGCCAGGCGTTGACGGTCGCGCCGACGTCGCCGAACTCGCCGTCGTGTCGCGCGCCGTGGGCGGAGCGGCCCTGCACGTACGCGAGCAGGAGCGCGTGCTCGCGCGAGTGGTCGGTCGATGGCGTCGTCGGATCGCAGCCATGGTCCGACGTGAGCACGAAGAGGTCGCCCGGCCGCAGCGCGTCGAGGAGGTCGGGCAACCGCCGGTCGAAGTCCTGTAGGCAGCGGTGGAAGTTCACGGGGTCGTTCCGGTGTCCCCAGAGCATGTCGGTCTCGACGAGGTTGACGAACACGAACCCCTCGTCGCGTTCGCGCAGGAGACGCTCTGTCTGCGCGATGCCGTCGAGGTTCGACTTGGTCGGGTACGACTCGTCGATGTCGCAGCCGGCGAAGATGTCGCCGATCTTGCCGACGCCGTACACCGTGTGGCCGGCGTCGCGGATCAGGCTCAGGTAGTTCGGCCGGCGCGGCTCGAGCGAGAAGTCGTGGCGGTTCGGGGTTCGCTCGTAGTTGCCCGGCGCGCCGACGAAGGGGCGCGCGATCACGCGACCGACGGCGTGCTTGCCGGTGAGGATCTCGCGGGCGACACGGCACGCGTCGTAGAGCTCTGCGAGCGGCACGGTCTCCTCGTGTGCCGCCACCTGGAAGACCGAGTCGGCCGAGGTGTAGACGATCCACTTGCCGGTCCGCTGGTGCTCTTCGCCGAGCTCCTGGATGATCTCGGTGCCGGAGGCGGGCTTGTTGCCGAGCACGCCGCGGCCCGTGCGGTGCATGAACGGGTCGATCACGTCGTGCGGGAAGCCGTGCGGGTAGGTCGGGAAGGGCTGCACGGTCACGATGCCCATCAGCTCCCAGTGCCCCGCGGTCGTGTCTTTGCCCTTGGAGCGCTCGATGAGCCGTCCGGCGATCGCGGGCGCGCCGGGCTGCGGCGGGCAGCCGTCGAGCGGCTCGACGTTCCCGAGCCCGAGCGCCTCGAGCGTCGGCAGGTCGAGCCCGTTGACGGCCTTCGCGACGTTCGCGAGCGTGTTCGACCCCTCGTCGCCGTACTGGTCGGCATCCGGAAGGGCACCCGCCCCCACGGCGTCGAGCACGATGACGCAAGCCCTCGGCATGGGGCTATCCTAAGCCGCGCAATGCTCAACGTTCTCGGCGTCCTCGGCATCCTCGTCTTCTGCGCAGCTGTGATCGCGCTCGCGGCCGCAATCACGTGGCTCGTGGTGAAGCTGTCCCCGGCGAAGTCGAAGAAGCCCGCCGAGGACGCAGGCACCTAGACCGGCGCGAGCGGGAGGACGTCCTCGAGCGGCGTGTAGTCGAGGCCGTGCGCCTCGGCGACCGCCTCGTACGTGACCTTCCCGTCGACGACGTTCACGCCGAGCGCGAGCGCGTGGTCTCGCGCGACGGCCTCGTGGAGGCCGTGATTCGCGATCGCCTCGACGTACGGCAGCGTCGCGTTCGTCAACGCCTTCGTCGAGGTGATCGGAACCGCGCCCGGCATGTTCGTGACGCAGTAGTGGGTGACGCCGTCGACCTCGTACACCGGCTCGGTGTGCGTCGTCGGACGAGAGGTCTCCGCGCAGCCTCCCTGGTCGATCGCGACGTCGCAGAAGACCGAGCCCTCTTTCATGTCACGGATCATCTCGCGCGTGATCAGCTTCGGCGCGCGAGCGCCGGGGATCAGAACGGCGCCGATCACGACGTCGGCGTCCTTGATCGACTCCGCGATCTGCAGGCTCGACGACATGACGAGGCTGACCCGCCCGGAGAGCACCTCGTCGAGATGCCGCATGCGATCGATCGAGCGCTCGAGGATCGTCACGTTCGCGCCGAGCCCGAGCGCGATCACCGCGGCGTTGTAGCCGACGATGCCGCCGCCGAGCACGACGACGCGACCCGGCGCGACGCCCGGGACGCCTCCGAGCAGCAGGCCGCGGCCTCCGAGCGGCTTCTCGAGGAAGTACGCGCCCGCCTGCGCGGCGAGGCGACCGGCGATCTCGCTCATCGGCGCGAGCAGGGGCAGCCGACGGTCGGGCGTCTCGACGGTCTCGTACGCGACGGCAGTGATGCCGCTCTCCGCGAGCGCGCGCGTCAGTGCCTCGTCCGCCGCGATATGCAGGTACGTGAACAGCACGAGTCCGTCGCGCAGCCGGGAGTACTCGGCCGCGATCGGCTCCTTCACCTTCAGAAGCAGCTCCGATTCGGTCCACACCTCGTCGACGGAGACGATGCGCGCGCCGACGTTCTCGTACGCGGCGTCCGGAAACGCGCTGCCGACACCGGCACCGTGCTCGACGAGCACGTCGTGGCCCTGCCGTGCGAGCTCGAGCGCGCCGGCGGGCGTCAGCGCGACGCGATACTCGTCCGTCTTGATCTCTCTTGCGACACCGATCTTCACGGCGCGCGAACCTTATACCGACGCGACAGAGTCGACACGAAGTGGGCACAGACGCGTGCGAGTTTGCTCACTAGGATCGGCAGTGGGTGGTGGGCCGGGGTGCCCCGCGGACCACGTCGTCAAAGGCCACGTCCGCGGAGGTAGAGCGAGAGGCCCGCGATCGTCTTCGCGTCCTCGAGCTCGCCGAGGCGTTCGGGCAGCTCGGCGACGGCGACGCGGACCAGCTCGATCTCCTCGTCGGCCTCGCTCGCGGGCTCGCCCTCGTCGAGGTCCTCGGCGACGAAGACGTGCATCAGCTCGCGACAGAAGCCGGGCGTCGTCCAGAAGCGCGGCCCCTCGCGCCAGCGGCCGCCGTGCAGGCCCGTCTCCTCCGCGAGCTCGCGGCGCGCCGACGCGAGCGGCGGCTCGTCCGGCTCGAGCGTCCCGGCCGGCAGCTCGAGCAGCTTCCGCCGCGCCGGCTCGCGCAGCTGCGACACGAGAACGACGCGGTCCTCGCGGTCGATCGCGACGATCGCGACCGCTCCCGGGTGCTCGACGATCTCCCGCTCGTGCTCTCCCCACCGCTCGACGGTGACGTCGAACAGCCTGCCGTCGTAGACGGTGCGCGACTCGGCCGGCTTCATCACGAGACGAGACTTCTCGCGAGGCTGCCGGCGGCAAACGCCGCGGCGAAGAAGTCGGGGTCGTCCTCCGGCCCGCGCCCCATATGCGAGAGCGGCAGGCCTGCGCACGCGTCGCGCCACCCGTCGTCGCCGCGCTCCGGCACTCGCGGCTCGACGAGGCACAGGCGCAGCACCGCCTCGGTGTGGTGAGAGAGGCCGCGATGCCGTTCACGCTCGTCGGCGCTCGAGACCCGCGGTGCGACGACCGCGACGCCTCGCAGCGCCGCGGCCGCGTTCGCGCACTGGGCGGCCGCGACGGCGCCATGGCCGAGCGCCGTGCCGGTGCCGACGATGCCGGGGCCCACTGAGCACACGACAACGTCTGCACCGCGCGCCTTGCACCACGCGAGCGCCGAGTAGACGTTCACCGCCTGGGCATCCGCGTCGACGCACGGACCGGCCGCCACCACGAGCTCGAGCAGCCCGCGCACACGAAGCGCGCGCACCGCATCCGAGAGCGCCGCCGGCAGCGCGCCGCCGGGCACCTGCACGTACGCGACGCGCAGGCCCGCGAGCGCGGCGCACACCGGCACTACCTGTGAGTGCACCGTGCAGCACACGACCGGCATCCCGTCGAGCGACTCTCCGAGCTCGCCGTCCTCCTCGACGTGTCGCACCGCGTGCTGCAACGGCGTGTACGGGAGCACGATCACGTGGGCGCCGCGCTCGGCGTCGAGGTCGAGGCCGCGCGTCAGGTTCGCGTAGAGGACGTCGAAGCCACCGGAGCCGAGCTCGAGCTCGCGCGCCTGCACGTTGACGATCACCTCGTCGCCGATCTCCACCTCGCCCGTGAGGCGCGGATAGGCGATGCACGCCACGCCGTCGACCTCGAGGCGTACGAGCCGATCGTGGCGCTCGACGATCGTCGTGACGACGCCGCGCCTAAGCGAGAGCGGCATCGACCAGCGCGAGCGTCACGTCGACCATCGCCTCGAGATCCGCGACCGCGATGCGCTCGTCGGACGTGTGGATGTCGGTCATCCCGTTCGCGAGGTTCAGGCACTGCAGGCCGCGCTCGTTGAAGACGTTCGCATCGGCGGCGCCGCCGCTCAACCCGAAGCGCGGCTCGTATCCCATGCGGCCGAGCGCGTCGATCGCGATCCGCACGACCTCGTCGTCGCGCTTGAACCGGTAGCCGCGATAGCTCTTGCGAACCTCGACGTCGGCGCGGCAGTCCATCGTCGCCGCCGCGTACGAGATCGTGTCGATCATCTCCTGCACGAACTCGCCGAGCCGCCGCTCGTCGTGCGCGCGGGCCTCGGCAAGAAAGGTGCACGACTCCGCGACGATGTTTCCCGCGGTGCCGCCGTGGATGACGCCGACGTTCGCCGTCGTCTCGTCGTCGACGCGGCCGAGCCGCAGGTCGGCGATCGCGCGCGCCGCCGCCGCGATCGCGTTGCGTCCGTCTTCGGGATACATCCCCGCATGCGCCGCGCGACCGTGGAACGTCACCTCGAGCGCCTGCGAGAACGGCGCGCCGAGCACGACGTCGCCGATCGGCGCGGCCTGGTCGTAGACGAAGCCATGCCGCGCGATGAGCCGTGTCTCGTCGAAGGCCGCCGCACCGATCAGCCCGACCTCCTCCTTCGGCGTGAAGAGAAGCTCGATGCCCGCATGCGGCCGGCGTTCCGACAGGATGCGCCGCGTCGCTTCGAGCATCACGGCGATCGCGGCCTTGTCGTCGGCGCCGAGGATCGTCCCCGCCGCATTCCGCACGACGCCGTCGTCGTCGACGACCGGCTCGATCCGTCCCACAGGCGGCACGGTGTCGAGGTGCGCGCAGAGAAAGATCGGCGTGCCGGGTGTCGTGCCGTCGAGCCGCGTGTAGAGGTTGCCCGCGCTCGCGCCGATTCGCGGGCCGGCGTCGTCCTCGTCGACGTCGAGCGCGCAGTCGCGGAGATAGGACGTGACCGCGTCGGCGACCGCCCGCTCCTCGCCCGGCGGACTTGGGATCGCGGCGAGCTCGGTGAAGAGCTCCAGAACCTCGGGCATCGCCGGATCTTAGAGAGAACGTGCTGCGGCGAACGCGACGGTGCCGCGCTCGCGCGCGCGTGTGAGCCCCGCGCCGACGAACTCGCGGAAGAGCGGTGCGGGGCGCGTCGGACGCGACTTGAACTCCGGGTGGAACTGCGACGCGACAAACCAGGGATGGTCGCTCAGCTCGACGATCTCGACGAGCCGTCCCTCCTGGAACGTCCCGGAGACGACGAGACCCGCGTCGACGAGCGCGGGACGGTACGCGTTGTTGACCTCGTATCGGTGCCGGTGGCGTTCCATCGCGACCGGGTCGCGATAAGTCTCGGCCGCGCGCGTGCCCGCGACGAGCTCGACCGCCTGCGCACCGAGGCGCATCGTCCCGCCGAGGTCCTCGACCTCCTTCTGCTCGGGCAGCAGGTCGATGACGGGGTACGGCGTCTCGGGATCCATCTCCGTCGAGTTCGCGCCCTCGAGCCCGACGACGTGCCGCGCGAACTCCGACACCGCGACGTGCATCCCGAGGCAGATGCCGAGGTACGGGATGCCGCGCTCGCGCGCGACGCGGCAGGCCAGGATCTTTCCCTCCCAGCCGCGAGACCCGAAGCCGCCGGGGACGAGCACCCCGTCGACCTGCTCGAGCTCGCGCGTCGCCTCCTCGTACGTCATCCCCTCCGCGTCGACCCAGCGCACGCGCACCCTGCAGCCGTGGTGCACACCCGCGTGCTTCAGCGCCTCGTGCACCGAGAGGTACGCATCGTGCAGCTTCACGTATTTGCCAACGAGCGCGATCTCCACCTCGCCGTCGAGCGTGTCGATCCGATCGACGAGCGACGCCCACTCCGCGTCGGTCGCCGCGCCGGCGGCGAGTCCAAGCTTGTCGAGCACGAGCGTGTCGAGTCCCTGCGCCTCGAGCACGGACGGCACGAGATAGACGTCGCGCACGTCGGGACAGCCGACGACCGCCTCGACGTCGACGTCGGCGAAGAGCGCGATCTTGTCGCGGATGTCCGCGGAGAGCTCCTCGCTCGAGCGCGCGACGACGATGTCCGGGTGGATACCGATGCGCCGCAATTCGTTCACCGAGTGCTGCGTCGGCTTCGTCTTCAGCTCGCCCGCAGCCTCGATGAACGGCACGAGCGTCACGTGCAGGTAGAGGACGTTCTCCTGCCCCGCCTCGCGGCGGAACTGGCGGATCGCCTCGAGGAATGGCAGCGACTCGATGTCGCCGACGGTGCCGCCGATCTCCGAGATGACGACGTCCGCGGTCGTCGCCGCCGCCGCGCTGCGGATGCGGCGCTTGATCTCGTTCGTGATGTGCGGGATCACCTGCACCGTCGCGCCGAGGAACTCACCCTTCCGCTCCTTGCGCAGCACCGTCTCCCAGATCGCTCCCGCGGTATGCGACGACGCCGACGAGAGGTTCGCGTCGATGAAGCGCTCGTAATGACCGATGTCGAGGTCGGTCTCGGCGCCGTCTTCGGTGACGAACACCTCGCCGTGCTGGAACGGACTCATCGTGCCGGGGTCGACGTTGAGGTACGGGTCGAACTTCTGCGCCTGCACCTCGAGGCCGCGCGCCTTCAGCAGCCGGCCGAGCGACGCGGCGACGATGCCCTTTCCGAGCGCCGAGACGACGCCGCCGGTGACGAAGACGTACTTGGTCTGACGCCCGCTCACGGCCGGCCCCAGCGGTCGAGGTCGCGCAGGATCGGCGTGCGCTCGATCACTTCTCCGAGGGAGCGGCGTTCGCCGAGGATGGTGAGGCCTGCGAGGGCGCCGATCGCAAGCCACCGGCCTCGTCCCGTGAAACGATTCACGGAACTCAAGCCTAGCATCGCGCCGAGACCGTTCGCGCCGCCGTCACCGAGCATCGCCATCTCGCGAAGATCGTAGGGAAGCAGGCAGACGGCGAGCCCGAGCGGCGCGTCGAGGGCGAGTGCGGCGAGCAGGTAGGCCTTCAGCGCACGGCCCGGGCGCGTGTCGAGCTGGTTGAGCGCATTCGCGGAGAGTGCGACGAGCGCCGCGCCCGACAGCGAGCGCGTCCGGACGAGCGCGACCGCCGGAATCGCGACGAGCTTCAGGACGCCGGTCGTGCGCCGCGCCCGCAGGTGGGCGCGGAAGCCGCGCTCGCCGCCGCTCCAGGCGTCGTCAGCGAGGCCGATCGCGGTGATCGTGGGCTCTTGCAGCGCGACGAGCCAGCCGACGAGCGGCAGGCGCGTGCCGCGGTAGTTGACACGCAGCGGACCTGCGGCGAGGAGGGCGTCGAGTAGCTGTCTGCCGCGATGGATGTATCCACCTACATCACGTCCCGTCGCGCGATGCTCGAGCTCGAGCTCGACCTCCTCGACCGGCAGGCCGGCGCGGACGGCGTCGATCGTCATCCGCGTCTCGACGCCGAAGCGGGGTGCGAGCGGGAAGACCGCCGCGCGCGCCGGCGGCGAGAGGTAGCGCTGACCCGAGAGCGGCTCGGCCGCCTCGAAGCCGCAGCGGAGCCGGATCAGCGCCCGTGCGACGCCCTTCGCGATCCCGAAGCCACCGCCTTGCCGGCGTGCGAACCGCGCCACCCGCACGCCTTGCAACAGACTGTTACTTGGCAGGAGGGGGCGCGGGTCGCCGCGCAGGTCGGCGTCGAGGAGCAGCAGCGAGCCCGGCGGCGCGGCCCGCTCCGCGGCCGACAGCGCCTGCCCCTTGCCGCGACGCGCGAGCCGGAGGACGACGGCGCCGGCCTCCTCAGCGCGGTCGGCCGTCGCGTCGCGCGAGCCGTCGTCCGCGACGATCACCTCGGCGCCGGGAAACGCCCCGCGGAGGGAGCGGACCGTGTCGGCGATCGCGTCCTCCTCGTCGCGCGCGGCGACGAGGATCGTCAACGGCTCAACCACTCGGGACGGGTGGCAGGATCGCTTCTCCCGCGCCGACCCCGTACGCGCCGCCGGTCGCGCCGGCGAGCAGGAGCGCGAGCGCGGCCCGGCCGGTTGCGAGGTCGAGGTCGTCCACGGTCGAGAGCCCGCGGTCGCGGAACGTCGCGACGGCCGACGGCGTCGCGCCCGCCTTCTCCACCCCGACTGCCGGGACGTCGGAGGCTGCAAGACCCGCGTACAGCCCGTGCAGGAACCGCGCCGTCTCACCCTGCTGCGGATCGGCGGTGCGCACGACGACGACGCTGTCGGCCCGCTGGCGCGCGTTCCCGTTGCGCTCCGCGATCAGCTGGTCGCCGAGCAGCTTCCACAGCGGCGTCTGGCCGCCCTTCTGATACTCGGCGCCCAGCGACGCGCCGAGCGCGGCGAGCTCGTTCGTCCCGACGTAGCGCTGGTACTGCTGCCCGTGCGCGAACAGCGTGTTGTCGAGGCGCTGCGCGTCGATCGGGACCTTCAACGAGACGACGCGCACCGGCAGTGGTGCGCCTGCATCGTCGAGTGTGCGCTCGATCGTCTGCCTGATGCCGTCGTCGACCGGTCCGACGAAGAGAACGGCGACGCGCTTGCCCACGAGCAGGTTGCGCATTACCGCGGGATACGCGATCGCGAACGCGTTCTCAGTGCGCTTCAGGTTGTCCACCTCGGTCTGTGCCTGGTCTGCGGCGGCGCGCCAGGCGTCGCGCTGCGCCTTGGCCAGCCTCAGGTCGGTCTTGTTCGTGACGCCGCTGCCCGCGAGCCCGACGCCGACGAGGATGCCGATGATCAGCGCGAGGAAGACCGCGATCAGCGACGCGACGTGGTAGCGGAGGTCGAACACGCTTACAAGTCTGCCGCTGTTTGGATCAGCGCGTGCAGGCGGTCGAGCGCATGCCGCGGCAGCGTCCGCCGCAAACCGATCAGCAGCGGGCCCTCGACCGTCAGCGTCGCGAGCGTCCGGTCGGGCGCGGGCGCCGCGAGCTTCAGCGTGACCTGGATCCGCTCGCGCGTCAGCTGGAACGCGAACCGCTCGTACGGCTCGACGGCGGTGACGAGGAGCGTTCCGGTCATGTTCGGCCGCCGGAACAACGAGGGCCGGTCGGAGCCGACGACCTGCCAGCGCGCGCCGGGCGCGAAGCCGCGCCGGTCGGGCTGCAGGCCGCTGATCCCCGGCCACCAATCTGGTAGGTGGAACGGCTCGGCGAGGAACGCCCAGACGTCCGCTCGCGGCGCCAGCAGCTCGCGCGACGCCTCGAACTTCGGCACTTAGAGTCCCAGCGCGTTGCGGACGTGCAGGCTGACGAGCTCGATCACGTGCCGCAGCTGCGGCGACGCGAGGATCGCCGTCACGATCGCGCCCAACCCCGCGAGCGAGACGAACGCGAGCGGCCAGACGCCGACGCGCCGGCTGACGAGCCGCGACACGCCTTTCGCGTCGACGAGGATCTCCCCCACCTTGAGACGCGTCACGAACGTCGACGACATCCCCGCGCGGTCGCGCTCGAGGAACTCGATCAGGTTGAGGTGGGTTCCGACTGCGACGATCAGCTCCGCGCCCTTCTCGAACGCGAGCAACAGCGCGAGGTCCTCGCTGATTCCCGGCGCGGCGACGGCGTGGAAGGGCAGGCTCATCCGCTCGAGCCGCTTCGCACCAGGTGCGTTCCCGTTGCCGCTGTACGCGTGCACGACGAGCTCCGCGCCGCTGCGCAGCGCGTCGTCGGAGATCGAGTCCATGTCGCCGACGATCACGTGCGGCTTCAGCCCCACCTCGCGCAACGCGTCGGCGCCGCCGTCCACTGCGACGAGCACCGGCTTGAAGTCGCGGATGTACGGACGGACGATGCGCAGGTCGCGCTTCATCCCGGGACCGCGCGCGACGACGAGCGCGTGGCGGTCGCGGAAGCTCGTCTTGAGCGACGGGAACGCGATCGTCCCTGCGAGCACGTGCCCCTCGTCGCGGAGGTAACGCATCGTGTTCTCCGCGAACTCCTCGAGTGCTTCGGTCACGCGGCTTCGCTGCTCGGCGAGCGTCCGCGCGAGGTCGTCCGCCCGTAGCTTCGTCCCGGTCGCGAGGCAGTCGCCGTTGCGGTAGACGCCCGCGCCGCGCACCGAGATCATCTCGCCGTCGCTGACGCGGTCGAAGAGATCGGTGTCCGCGACGTCGATCAGCTCGACGCCGCTGCGCACGAGTAGCAAGGGGCCCGGGTTCGGAAAGCGACCGGTCTGCGACGGCGAGCAGTTGACGACGACGCGCGCGCCGGCGTCGACGAGCTCCTCGGCGGAGACGCGGTCGATGTCGCGATGATCGATGATCGCAATGTCGCCGGGCTTCAGCCGGCGCGTCAGCCGCTTCGTCCGCTTGTCGAGGCGCGCAGGGCCGGTGAACTCCACGAAGCTCATGGCTTCAGCGTCTCGAGGAACTCGCGCCCGCCGAGCATCCGCTCGAGCTCGTCGCTCCGCTCCGCGTCGTCGAGCTGCTTGATCTGCGTGTGCGTCGGGTCGCCCGGCACCTTCTCGACCCGGAAATGCCGCGCGGCGAGCGACGCGATCTGCGGCAGGTGCGTGATCGTGATCACCTGCGCGCGCTCGGCGGCGCGCGCGAGCGCGCGGCCGACGGCGTTCGCGGTCTCGCCTCCGATGCCCGCGTCGATCTCGTCGAAGACGAGCGTATCGCCGCCCGCGACGACGGCGATCGCGAGCGCGATCCGCGAGAGCTCGCCGCCCGACGCGGTCTCCGCGACCGGCGCGAGCGGCAGGCCTGGATTCGGGCGGATCAGGAACTGGACGTCGTCGGCGCCGGTGGGGCCGGGCTCGCGCTCCGAAAGCTGTGCCTGGAACTCGCCGTCTCCCATCCCGAGCCCGGCGAGCTCGCCGGCGACCGCGGCGGCGAAGCGCGGCGCCGCCTCGGCGCGCCGCTCCCGCAGCTCTCCGGCGAGCGCCGTCACGCGCGCCTCCGCCTCCGCGAGCGCCGCCGCCGCGGCGCGGGCGGGGTCGATTCCCGCGTCGATCGCCGCCAGCTCGTCGCGCGCCGCCGCCGCACGCGCGAGTAGCTCCTCGTACGTCTCGCAGCGGAAGCGCCGCTTCGCGTCGCTGATCCGCTCCAGCGCCGCCTCGATCTCCTCGAGGCGCCCGGGCTCGGCGCCGAGCGTCGCGAGGAAGGAGCGGAGCTCGGACGCCGTCTCGCGCAGCCGCAGCTCGGCGTCGCGGAGGTCGTCCCCGGCGCGCGCGAGCTCCGGTGCGAGCTGCTCGAGCGGTGCGACGGCGCGCTCGGCCTGCGCGACGAACCCGGCGGCGCCCTCGCCCTCGTCAGGAGCGATCGCCTCCGCGGCGGCCGCGGCGCCTGCGGCGAGCTCCTCGACGTGCCGGAACTTCTCGCCCTCCGCGCGCAGCTCCGCCTCGGTTCCCGGCTCGAAGCCTTCCGTGTCCTCGACCAACGCGCGCAGCTCGTCCAACCGCCTGCCTTGCTGAACCTTCTCGTTCGAAGCCTCTTCGTGCCGCCGCCGCGCTGCCTGCAGCTCGCGCCAGGCCGTCCGCGCGCCGGCGCGCAGGGCGTCGTTCTCCGCGAAGGCGTCGAGCACCTCGAGCTGGAACGACGGCCGCGAGAGCCGCCGCTGCTGGTACTGGCCGGACATCGCGATCACCTGCTCGGCCGCCGCGCCGACGTCCTCGCGCGCGGCGGTACGTCCCCACGCGTACGCGCGCGTGCGGCCGTCCGCGAAGATCCGCCGCGCGAGCACCAGTCCCGCCTCGCCCGTCGGTCGCAGCTCGTCGAGCAGCTGGACGGCGCCGTCGAGCTCCGCCTCGACGTACGCCTCGGCCGCGGCCGGGCCGATCATCGCCGCGTCGCCACGCCCGCCGAGCAGCAGGCCGATCGACTGCGCGAGGATCGTCTTGCCCGCACCCGTCTCGCCGGTGATCGCGTTCAGCCCCGGCGCGAAGTCGAGCTCGGCCTCGCGGATGAGGACGAGGTTCTCGATGCGGAGCCGGCGCAGCACACCCTGATTGTCGCTTAGGCGAACGCGGAGCGGAACCTGGTCAGGAAGGTCGCGTCCGGCAGGGTCGCGAGCAGGCTCCGTTGCTCGCCGAGCGAGGCGGTGACGGTCTCGCCCGGCGGGATCTCGCCGACGCGGCGGCCGTCCGAGACGAGCGCGAGGGCGATGCCGCGTGTGCGGTTCGTCACGACGACGTCGCGCCCGCGCGGCACGACGAGCGGCCGTGCGTGCAGCGAGTGCGGCGCGACGAAGCTGACCGCGATCGCGTCGATCCCCCACATCAGCACCGGACCGCCGTTCGAGAGGTTGTACGCGGTGGAGCCGGACGGGGTCGCGAGGATGACGCCGTCGCACGGCACCTCGCCGAGCGGCTCGCCGCCGACCGCCCACTCGAGCTCGACCATCCGCCCGAGCTCGCCCGTCGCCGCAACGACGTCGTTTACCGCAACCGCGCGCGTGTCGCCGCTCGCGTAATCGATCGTCGGCAGCTCGATCACGGCGTAGTCGCCGGAGAACGCACGGCGCACGCCGTCCTCGAGGGAGCCCGGCTCCACGGACGCGAGGAAGCCGAAGCGACCGAAGTTGACCCCGAGCACCGGCACGCTGCGGCCGAGGAAGAGATGGAACGCGTGCAGCATCGTCCCGTCGCCGCCGAGCACGACCGCGAGGTCGGCCTCCGCTCCCGGCTCGCCCTCGACGAGCTCGACGTCCACCTCCGTCGCGATCGCCTGCAGCCGGCTCAGCGCCGCGCGGCCCGCCCCGTTGAGGACGTACGCGGCGGTCCGGACGCGCTCACGCAACGGCGGCGGCGATCCGGCTGTCGATGTCGTCGGCAAGGCGCGGCTCCTCGGTCTGCACGAGGTGGAGGACGAGCTCCCGGTTGCCCTTCGGGCCCGGCAGGCCCGAGTCTACGACCCCGCGTGTCTCCGCTCCCCACGCGATCGCCGCGTCCACGATCCCGCGCACGACCCGCCGGCGGATCTCCGGATCGCGCACGACGCCCTTTTGCGTCTCGCCGCGGTCCGCCTCGAACTGCGGCTTGACGAGGACGAGCGCCTGCCAGCCCGGCGCGGCGAGCCGCAGGACGGGCGGCAACGCCACGCGCACGCTGATGAACGAGACGTCGCACGTGACGAGCTGCGGCGCGAACGGCAGCTCGGTCAGGTGCCGCGCGTTCACGCGTTCCATGACGATCACGCGCGGGTCGTCCCGCAGCTTCGGGTGGAGCTGCCCGTAGCCGACGTCGAGCGCCACCACGCGCGCGGCGCCGCGTTGCAGGAGCACGTCCGTGAAGCCGCCGGTGGACGCGCCGACGTCGCAGCAGTCGAGGCCGGCGACGTCGATCCCGAACGCGTCGAGGGCGTTCGCGAGCTTGTGTCCGGCGCGCGAGACGTACGGCGGCGGGGACTCGACCGTCAGCTCGACGTCCCCCGCGACCTGCGTGCCCGGCTTGTCGAATCCCGGGACGAGCCCGGCGAGGACGAGCGCCTGCGCCTGCGCGCGGCTCTCCGCGAGCCCGCGCTCGACGAGCAGGACGTCGACCCGCTTCTTCTCCATTCAGCTGGCGCGCGTCGCGACCGTCGCGGCGATCTCGGCCAGGACGCTCGTGTCGACGTCGAGCTCGGCGAGCAGCGCGCTCACGCGCGTGGCCCGCTCGTCCGCCAGCGCCCGCGCTCCCTCGACGCCGAGCTCCTGCACGAACCCGTCGCCGTCAAGGATGTCGTCGACGACCTGGAAGAGGAGGCCGACCTCGCGCGCGAACGCGCGCCACGCGCCCTGCTCGCGGACGTGCGCGAGCGCGAGCGCGCAGCCCACCGGCGCCTCGAACAGCGCCGCCGTCTTCAGCTCGTGGACGGCGGCGCGGTCGGTCGCAACGCCGAAGTCGAGCTCCTGTCCGGCGATCATCCGCAGCGTCGCAGTCGCGAGCTCGCGCACGATCTCGCTTCTCTCGTAGCCCGCGCCGAGCCGGAATGCCTCCGCGAGCAGCGCGTCGCCCGCGAGGATCGCCGTGCGCACGCCGTACTCGACGTGCACGGTCGGCTTCCCGCGACGCATCTCGTCGGCGTCGAGCGCCGGCAGGTCGTCGTGCACGAGCGAGAAGGAGTGGACGAGCTCGACGGCGAGCGCGGCGGGCAGCGCTTCCTCCGCGTCGACGCCCAGCGCCTCGGCGCTCGCGAGGCAGAGAACGGGTCGCAACAGCTTGCCGCCGACGGCATAGCGGACCGGCTCGCGCAGCGTGCCGAGCTCGGGCGTCAGCTCGAGCTCGTCGAGACCGCGTACGACGAGCGCGCGCAGCTCGTCAGCGCTCCGCATCGCCCGCCTCGCGCTTCGCACGCTCGACCTCCGACTCGACCGCCTTCGCGATCTCCGACAGCTCCGCCAGGATGTCGACCGCCTCCTGCGGGTCCTCCGTCGCCTCGAGCTTCGCGCGCGCAGCCTCGAGCCGCGAGAGGAGCTCCTCCGCCCGCTTCAGCGACTCATCGGCTTCGGTCACGCCGCCTCCTCCCTCGCGATTCGTCCAAGTATCCCGTTCACGAGCTTGCCCGCGTCCTCCGACGCGTAGCGCTTCGCGAGCGTGACGGCCTCGTCGATCGCGACCTCGGTCGGGACCTCGTCGGTCTCGAGCTCGTGAATCGCGATCCGGAGGATGTTCCGCTCGACGACGCCGAGCCGGTCCGCTGTCCACCCCTCGGCGCTCGCGGTGATGCGCTCGTCGAGCTCGCCGGCGCGCGCCTGCACCTCCTCGACCGTGCGCCGCGTGAACTCGTCCGCGTCGGGCTCGAGGTCAAGCGCGCCCGTCAGGTCCCACTTGTAGAGCGCGAACAACGCGTTGCGGCGTGCGGCACGACGGCTCGTCAATCGAACAGCTCCTCGATCGTGACGTCGATCTTGACGTCGAGGTCGCACATCGAGCGGAGCGCGTCTGCGACGTGCTGCTGCACGTCGCGTGCGAGCTCGGGGAGGATCGCGCCGTACCGTGCCGCGAGCCACAGCGTCACGCGGCCGTCGTGCGGCTGCACGCCGCGACGCTTACGTACGCGCGCCCCCTCGACCTGTTCGGCGGCTGCGACGACGATCTGCGCGAGCGCGTTGTCCGTGACGGTGATGCTCATGTGACCACCGCGCGTTCCTCGAGGAACGACGTCGAGTAGTCGCCGCTCGTGAACGCCTCGCTCTGGAGGATCTCGAGCGCGAGGTCGCGCGTCGTCGGCACGCCTTCCACCTCGAGCTCCCCGAGGGCACGCAGCGCGCGCGCGATCGCCTGCGGCCGGCTCTCGTCCCAGACGATCACCTTGGCGACGAGCGAGTCGTAGTACGGCGGGATCACCGCGCCGTCCACGAGCCCGGTGTCGACGCGCACGCCGGGGCCGAGCGGCGCGCGGAACCGCGTCACCGTCCCCGGTGCCGGCCGGAATCCCCGGGTCGGGTCCTCCGCGTTGATCCGGATCTCGATCGCGTGTCCTTGCCGCGGCGCGCGTCCCGTGACCGCGAGCGCCTCGCCGGCCGCGATCCGCAGCTGCGCGCGCACGATGTCGATGCCGGTGCAGAGCTCGGAGACCGGATGCTCGACCTGCAGGCGCGCGTTGAGCTCGATGAAGTAGAACGAGCCGTCGGGCCCGACGAGGAACTCGAACGTGCCTGCGTTCGTGTAGCCGATCGCGCGCGCGGCCATCTCCGTGACCGCCTCCATCCGCTCGCGCTGCTCGGGCGTGAGCGCAGGCGACGGCGATTCCTCGATCAGCTTCTGGTGGCGCCTCTGGATCGAGCATTCGCGCTCGCCGAGCGTCAGCACGCCGCCGTGCGCGTCGGCGAGCACCTGCACCTCGACGTGCCGTGCGGGCCAGACGCGCTTCTCGACGTACAGCGACGGGTCGCCGAACGCGGCCTGCGCCTCCGCCGCCGCCGCGCCGAACGCATCCTCGAGCGTGTCCGGCGACTCGACGAGCCGCATGCCCTTGCCGCCGCCGCCCGCCGCGGCCTTCAGGAAGACGGGATAGCCGAGCTCGGCGGCCGCCGCGCGTGCCTCCTCGACGCCCGCCGTCCCCTCGGTGCCGGGCACGAGCGGGACGCCCGCCTGGCGCAGCTCCGCCTTCGCGCGGGCCTTGTCGCCCATCCGCGCCATCACCGCGGGCGACGGGCCGACGAAGACGAGGTTGTTCTCCGCACACGCCTGTGCGAACGCCGGGTTCTCGGCGAGGAAGCCGTAGCCGGGATGGACGGCGTCGCAGCCGGTCGTGGTCGCGGCCGCGACCAGCGAGGGGATGCGCAGGTAGCTCTCCGACGCGGGAGGCGGTCCGATCCGCACGGCGCGGTCGGCGAGCCGCACGAACGTCGCGTCGGCGTCGGCCGTCGAATAGACGGCCACCGCTTCGATGCCGAGCTCGTGCAGCGCACGGATGACGCGCACGGCGATCTCGCCGCGGTTCGCTACGAGGACGCGCTCGAACATCAGCGAGCCACTTAAAGAGCGTCGAGGGGAGCGACGGCGCTGACCGGCTCGAGCTCGAACAGCACCTGCCCGAACTCGACCGGCTGGCCGTTCTCCGCGTGGATCGCGCGGACGATTCCCGCCGCCTCCGCCTTCAGCTCGTTGAACAGCTTCATCGCCTCGAGCAGGCAGAGCGTCTGCCCGCCGACGACGGTGTCGCCGACCTCGACGAACGCGGGCGCGCCGGGCTCGGGCGCTCGGTAGAAGACGCCGACCATCGGCGCCTCGATCGCGACCAGCCCGTTCGAGGAGGGCGTCTCGACCGACGCCGGTTCCTCCTCGACGACCGCGGGCGCCGCGGCGGCCGCCTGCACCTCGGCGGTCCGGCGCACGGTGACGCGCATGCCGTCCTCTTCGATCGACACCTCGCCGACGCCCGTCTCCTGGACGACGCGCACGATCTCGCGGATCCGCTCGGCGCGCTGGCGCTCGACTCCCGTCTCGAGCACGTCGCCGCTCGCGCGCCCGCGGATCGCGCGAAGCAGCCCCTCGGCGTCCTCGCCGAAGAGGCCGAGCAGCAGGAGCTCCTCCTCGCTCGTCGCGAGCCCCTCGGCGCGGGCGCGCACGTCTTTGAGCGCGGGCATGTGAATCTCCTGCGAGTCCGGATCGGCGGTGAGCGCGATCGCGCGGCGAATGTTCGCGTCGACGGGACCCGGCGGCGTGCCCCAATGACCCTCGTACAGCGCTCGCACCTCGTCGACGACGGCCGCGTACCGGCTCGCGGAGAGGACGTTCACGAGCGCCTGGGACGCGAGGATCTGGCCGATCGGAGCAGCGAGCGGCGGCGAGCCGACCTCCGTTCGCACCCGCATGAGCTCGTCGAGGACCTCGTCGAGCCGGTCGGCGGAACCCTGCGCGCGGAGGCTCGCCTCGAGTGCCGCGACGAGACCCGCCGGCAGGTCGTACTCGGCGGCGCGCACGGCGATGCGCGGCGCGAGCGGCGTCACCGGTTCGTCGCCGATGTGCTCGTCCGCGACGTCGGACGCCTGCCAGAGCCGCTGCACGTCGACGCCGGAGTCGAGGCCGATGCCGGCGAGCGCCTCCGCGAGGCTCTCCCCCGAGACGCGGTGCAGCGACAGGGCCACGGGATAGACCGCGGTCGCGATCAGGTCGGCGCCGGCGCGCGCAGCTTCGAGCGCGGCGGCGAGCGCCTGACCTCCGGATCCCTGCGCGTAGACGCCGACCGGCAGGCCGCACGCCTCGTGCAGGCGTGCCACGAGCTCGCCGGCGCGATGCGGCTGCAGCGAGCCCGTCGGGTCGTGGAGCACGACCCGCGCCGCGCCGAGCTCGGGGAGCTTCTTCGCCTGCTCGACGAGCGAGTCCGTCTCGCCCGTCGGCCCAGAGCTGTAGACCAGGCCGGCGTCGAGCTCGGCGCCGCATGCGGCGATCGCCCGTGCGGCCTCGCGCAGGTTCGAGACGTCGTTGAGCGGGTCGTTGAGCCGGAACACCTCGATGCCGTTCTCGGCCGCGCAGGCGATGAAGCGGCTGACGAAGTCGGAGTCGACGGGACGCGAGCCGACGAGGAAGCGGCCGCGCAGTGCCATCCCGAGCGGCGTCCGCACGCGCGAGTTCAGCGCCCGGATTCGCTCCCAGGGGCTCTCGATCCCGCGCCGCACGGCGCTGTCGAAGACGCCGCCGCCGGAGACCTCGAGGAACTTGAAGCCTGCCGCGTCGAGGACCTCCGCAACGCGCAGCAGCTCGGAGGTCGGCATCCGGCCCGCGAGCGGATCCTGTCCGAGCAGGCGAATCGTCGTGTCGGCGAGGGCAGGCACGGCAGGACCTTAGCGAGCGACGCGCTCGATGCAGCTTTGACGCCCGCGCGGCGCGTGGGGTTGCCGCGGGTCTAGGCGCGCGAGATGTAGCGGCCTTCGCGGGGATCGACCTTGATGCGATCGCCCACGTTGACGAACAGCGGCACCTGCACGACCGCGCCCGTCTCGAGCGTCGCCGGCTTCGTCACGTTGGACACCGTGTCGCCCTTCACGCCGGGCTCAGTCTGCGTGACGGCGAGCTCGACCGACGCCGGCAGCTGCAGGCCCGAAGGCTTGCCTCCGACGACGAGCATCTGGACGCTCGACGACGGCTGCATGTACGGCAGCGCCCCCGCGAGCTCGGCGTGCGGCAGAGCGAACTGCTCGTACGTTTCCTCGTCCATGAAGTGGACGTCGGAGCCGTCGTCGTAGAGGAACTGCACGCTCTTCGTCTCGGTGTAAACTCGCTCGAACTTCTCGCCTGCGCGGAACGTCTTGTCGACGACCGCGCCGGTGTCGACGCTCTTCACCTTCGTGCGCACGAACGCGCCGCCCTTGCCGGGCTTCACGTGCTGGAACTCGACGATGCGCCACACACCTCCGTCGAGCTCGATGTGCATCCCGTTCTTGAACTGGTTCGTGGAGATGGTGTCCGCCATGCGGCGGACAGGCTAGCGAACGGTCACAAGCTCCTTCGTGTACGAGCTGAGGACCTCGGGCTCGCCGTCGGTGATGACGACGAGGTCCTCGATACGAACGCCGGCGCGGTCCAGGAGGTAGATACCCGGCTCGCACGTGATCACGTTGCCCGGCTCGAGGATGTCCTCCGACTCGGGCCGCGCCGTCGGCGCCTCGTGCACGAGCAGGCCGACGCCGTGACCGAGACCGTGACCGAAGAGCTCACCGAGACCGGCGTCCGCGATCACCGCGCGCGCGGCAGCGTCGGCGTCGGCGCCGGTCACGCCGGCGCGCAGTGCGCGGAGGCCGGCGAGCTGCGCGCGCAAGCAGACGTCGTAGATCTCGGCGAAGTCGTCGGGCAGGTCGCCCGTCGCGAACGTCCGCGTGCAGTCGGAGTTGTAACCGTCGATCGTGCAGCCGGCGTCGACGACGACGAGCGTGTTCGCCTCGACGCGACGGTCGGTCGGCCGGCCGTGTGGGACCGCGCCGGTCGCGCCGGAGCCGACGATCGACTCGAACGCGAGTCCGTGTGCCCCGTGCTCGTGGAAGAGCTCGCCCAGCCGCCACGCGAGCTCGCGCTCGGTGCGGCCGACGAAGCGCTCCTCCGCGAACGCCGCGTAGGCGAGGTCGGTGATGCGCGCGGCCTCGCGGATGGTCGTGAGCTCGTACTCGTCCTTCACCGCGCGGAGGCGCTCGACCACGCCCGTCCGCGGCACAAGCTCGAGGCCGGCGCCGCGCAGGAGCTCGTAGTTCGCGTAGCTCACGGCCGTCGCCTCGAAGCCGATCCGTCCTGTGAGCGTCTGCGCGAGCGCCTTGAAGAGGTTGCGGTGCGTCTCGACGACATCGACTCCGGGCACTGCGCGCGCCGCCGACGCGTAGCGAAAGTCCGTGAACAGCACCGCGCGCTCGTCGTCGACGAGCAGCGCCGCGTTCGAGCTCGCGAGCCCGGACAGGTAGCGGACGTTGACGCCGTTGGTGACGAGTAGCGGCTCTTCGAGCGTCGAGCGAAGCCGCTCGATCCGTTCGTTCACTCGTGTTGCGACAGCCATTCGATCGCCTCCTTGTAGCCGTCTGCTCCCTTGCCGACGATGCGGTGCGCGGCGAGGTCCGAGATGACCGACTTCCGGCGCCACTCCTCGCGCTCGTCGACGTTCGACAGGTGCACCTCGACGATCGGAGCGTTGAAGAGCTCGAGCGCGTCCCGGATCGCGTAGCTGTAGTGCGTCCAGGCACCGGGGTTGACGATCACTCCGTCGGCCCAGTCGAGCGCCTCGTGGATCCAGTCGACGAACTCGCCCTCGCTGTTCGTCTGCTTGCACTGGGCGCTCGAATTGTGATCCCGCGCCCACTGGTAGACGCGCGACTCGAGCTCGCCGAGCGACAGGCCGCCGTAGACGTCCGGATCGCGCCGGCCGAGCACGTTCAGGTTGACGCCGTTGAGGACGAGGATCCGCACGTCCGCGAATCTACCGGGCGATCAGCTCGTCGAGCGCAGCGCGGACGTCGGCTTCGGGCAGCTCGGTCTCGAAGCCGCCGTCGTCGTCGAGCAGGACGATCCGCAGGCGCCCCTTCTTGTCGCGCAGCAGCGCCTGCCAGGCGCGGTCCGCGTCGACGCGGACACGCTCGGGACGGAGGACCTCCTCCACCGCGTCCGTCTGCCGTCCGGAGAGCCGGAGCGCGGCGAGCAGGCCAAGCGCGACCGCCCGCCCGTGCGCGAGCTCGTAGCCGGCCGCGGCCTCGAGCGCGTGCGCGAACGTGTGCCCGAGGTTGAGGACGTGCCGCGGCCCGCGGTCGTACGGATCCCGCAGGCACACCGCAGACTTGAACGCCGCGCAGCGCCGGACGAGCTCCGCGTCGGGCAGCTCCCAGAGCGGCTCGCCCACGAGCAGGCCCGTCTTCACCACCTCGGCCATTCCGTGCAGGCGCTCGACCGCCGGGAGCGTCTCGAGCAGGGTGGGATCGATCACCGTCCGCGCCGGCCAGTGGAAGGCGCCGACGAGGTTCTTGGCCTCCGGCAGGTCGATCCCGGTCTTGCCTCCGATGGCCGCATCGACCTGGCCGACGAGCGTCGTGGGCATGGGTACCCATGGGCATCCACGTGTGTAACCGGCCGCAGCGAAGCCCGCGGCGTCCGTCAGGGACCCGCCTCCGAGCGCCAAAACCGTGCCGTCTCTGCCAATTCTCAGCGCACGCCAGAGTCGTTCCACTTCCGGCACGGTTTTGGCGCGTTCGCCGCTCGGCAGCTCGTGCGTCTCCACGAGACGCGTCCCGAGCGCGAGCTGGACGTCCGCACCGTGGATCCCGGCCACGACCGGCTCGGTCACGAGCGCCACCGGTCCGTCACCGAGGATGAGCGTCTCGAGGAGCTCGACCGCACCGACATCGACATGGACGCCCGCGGCCGCGAGCACGACCCCGTCCGCGTCGTCCGCGCGCGCGTCCGCGACCTCCTCGTAGAGCGGCCGGCGCGACTCGAAGCGGCGGCGGAACTCCGTCTCGTCCTGCGCGAGCGGCCGACGGCTGCCGCGAACGCGTTCCCACGCGGTGTCGGCGTCGACGTCGAGCAGGACCACGAACGCTTCGAGCTCCTCGAGCAGCCGCCGCGTCTCGACGGCACCGCCACCGACGGCGACGACGCTCGGCTCGCGGCGGCTGCAGACGTCGCGGACGAAGCCCGCCTCGAGCTCGCGGAACGCCGCCTCGCCCTGCTGCGCAAAGATGTCCCAGATCGGACCGTGCGCGTCCTCGATCGCGCGGTCGACGTCGTGGAACGGCCGGCCGAGGCGCCGCGCGACCTCGGCGCCGACCGTGGTCTTGCCCGCGCCCATGAAGCCGACGAGGACGAGATGCCGCTCTAGCGCGTGCGTCGCCACGGGATGCGCTCGAGGTACGCGCGCCAGGCGCCGACGAAATCGCCGAGCGCGTCGCCGCCGAACTTCTCCCGCGCGGCGCGCGCGAGCTCGAACGCGACCGCCGCCTCGGCGACGACGGCGAGCGCTTCGACCGCGGCCACGTCGGAACGCTCGACGAGCGCCTCGCCCGGCACGCCCGTCTGCAGGTCGACCGAGGCGAGCGGCTTCATCAGCGTCGGCAACGGCTTCATCGCCGCGCGCAGGACGATCTCCTCGCCGTTCGAAACCCCCGCTTCGATCCCACCGGCGCGGTTCGTCGAGCGAGTGAAGCCCTCGCCGATCTCGTCGTGGGCCTGCGACCCGCGCAGCCCTGCGAGCGCGAAGCCGTCGCCGATCTCGACGCCCTTCACGGCCTGGATGGACATCAACGCTGCGGCGAGGCGGCCGTCGAGCCGCGTGTCGCGTGCCGCGTACGAGCCGAGGCCGGGAGGCACGCCGTCGGCGCGCACTTCGACGACGCCGCCGACGGTGTCCCGCTCCGCGCGCGCCTCGTCGACGCGACGCTGGAGGTCGGCCTCGTCCGCGACCGATCCGCGGACGTCGATCTCGATCGAGCCGAGCAATGCCTTCGCGACGGCGCCCGCCGCAACGAGCACGGCGGTCTGCCGCGCGCTCGCGCGCTCGAGCGCGTCGCGCACGTCCTCGAGGCCGTACTTGAGCGCGCCCGCGAGGTCGGCGTGGCCGGGCCGCGGCAGCGTCACCGGCTTCGTCCCCTTCCCCTCCGGCTCGCCCTCGGGCGGCCAGGGGCTCATCCCCCACGTCCAGTTCTTGTGGTCGCGGTTGCGGACGACGAGCGCGAGCGGGGTTCCGAGCGTCCGCCCGTGCCGAAGCCCGGCGAGCACCTCGACCTCGTCCTGTTCGATCTGCTGCCGGGGACTGCGCCCGTACCCCTGCTGACGCCGGCGCAGGTCGGCGTCGATCGACTCCTTGTCGAGGGCGAGACCCGCCGGCAGGCCGGTGACGATCGCGACGAGCGCAGGCCCGTGCGATTCGCCGGCCGTCACGAGCTGCAGCGACATCTCCGCAAACCCTACTGTGGCCGCCCTACGGCGCCGACCCCGCACAGATCGGTCGAACGCCGCCTATTCGTCCGGCGGGCGAGCCTCTACGTTTGTTTGGCGGGACATCCGCCGAGCAGTCGGCGTCCCGAATCGAAAGAGGGAGGGAGAACATCATGAGGACACCTTCGCGCTTGATTGCGCTTGTCCTGACGGTCCTCGCCGGCGTGTTGTTCAGCGTCAGTCCGGCGTGGGCGGCGGACAGCTTCACTCCAGCCGTCGTCAACCTCGACCTCGGGCCGGGAGAGACGGCGACGGTCGACAAGACGCTCCATCTCGATGCGCTGCCGGGAGCGGCAGACATCGTGATCGCGATCGACACGACCGGCAGCATGTGTGGAGCGATCTCGCAGGCGCAAACCGAAGCGACGCAGATCGTGAACGACGTGCAGCTGCAGATTCCGGGCGCGCGCTTCGCGGTCGTCGACTTCAAGGACTACCCGTTCAGCCCGTTCGGAGACCCGGGCGACTGGCCGTACCTGCTTCGGTCGCCGCTGACGAGCAGCGCCGCGGCCGTCCAAGCCGCAATCAACGCGATGTCGTGCGGCGGCGGCAACGACGGGCCGGAGGCCTACAACCGCGTCTTCTACGAGGCGGTGAACGATCCGGCGCTTGTGTACGACCCCAACGCCGTCCGCTTCCTCGTCGTGCTGGGCGACAACATCCCGCACGACACGACGCAGCAGGCGACGTTCACCAACTGCCCGAACACGTCCGTCAACGACCCCGGTCCTGACGGCATCCTCGGGAATGCAGACGACATCCGCACCCCGGCCGCGATCAGCGGCCTCAACGGCGCGAACGACACGCTGCTGATGATCAACTACGGCGGCTTCTACCTGAGCTGCTACCAGGATCTCGCCAGCGCGACCGGTGGCTCTGCCGTCTTGGGCGGCGGCGGCGCGACGCTCTCCGCGCAGATCATCGCCGGCATCCAGGCAGCGGCGGCGCACATCGACGTCGTCGACCTCGTGGTCGGACCGCCCGGGTGCCCGCTGAGCATCAGCTTCGCACCGGCGCCGCCGTACGGGCCGTTCACCGCTCCGGTCGACATCGGCTTCACCGAGTCGATCACGGCACCGACGCTCGTGGGAACGTACTCGTGCTCGGTGACGGCGATCGTCGACGGCACGCCGAGGGCGGTGCAGCACATCAACGTCAGGGTCCATCCGGGTGAGGCGGCACGACTGACGCTGACCCCGAAGACCGCGACGAACCCCGTGGGCACCGAGCACTGCGTGACCGCGACCGTGACCGACGCATTCGGAAATCCGATCGCCGGTGTCACGGTCGGCGTCTTCCCCGGGACGGACACGATCGTCGCCGAGGCGCTGGCCGGCCTACATCCACGTGACTCCGCAAGCAAGAGGTGGGAGACCGGAACGAGCACCGCCGGCTGCAAGATCACCGGCGGCGGCCGCCTGACCGCCTTGAACGGCGACAAGGCGACGTTCGGCGGGAACGCGTTCGGCAGCGGCCCGTCCGGGCAGGAGGAGTACCAGGATCACGGTGCGGCGGCGGACCTCAACGTCCACTCGTTGACCGTCGACGCCGTGATCTGCAGCGCCGATGGAACGTCGGCGAGCATCTTCGGCACCGCGTCGATCAACGGTGCCGGAACGTTCGCGTTCCGCATCGACGTCACGGATCTCGGTGAGCCGGGAACGAGCGACCGCTATCGCATCCGGCTCTCGAACGGCTACGACTCCGGCGACATGCTGTTGTCGTCAGGGAACATCAAGATCCACTAGAGCCGACCGAGAGAAGCACGCAACGAGGGCCCGCTACGGCGGGCCCTCCGCGTTTTCGAGGCGAGCTCTCAGGCCTGTGCGACGAGATGTCCGCGGTAGGCGGCCGCGACGGCCTGGGCGCGGCTGCGGACGCCGAGCTTCGAGAGGATCCGCTCGATGTGCGTCCCGACCGTCTTCGGGCTGATCGACAGCTGCTCGGCGATCTCCACCTGGGTGAGCCCCAGAGCGAGCAGCTGCAGGACCTCCTGCTCGCGGGGCGTCAGCGCGGGCACCGTGTGCCCGTTCGAGTCGACGTGGCGCAGCGCGGCGCGCAGCCGCTCGAGCAGCTCGTCGGGGGCGAAGGGCTTGACGAGATAGTCGTCGGCGCCGACGAGGAAGCCCGCGACTCGGTCGAACGACTCGACGCGCTCGCCGGAG
>WNFV01003847.1_pt1 | contig 41510 bp, 36 predicted proteins | sample 5400101 | NCBI WGS metagenome assembly WNFV01 (sample SAMN13153361, study PRJNA577476) | soil metagenome | isolation source: 115 cm soil or saprolite under grassland replicate 1 | place: USA:California | collected 2016-06-15 | reverse complement strand
GATGTCGCTTCGCCCATCACGATCGCCTTGGCCGATTTGCGCGCGACCGAGGCGATCTCGCGCTCGAGGTTACGCACGCCCGCCTCACGCGTGTACTCGCGAATCATCCGCCGCAGCGCGCCATTCGAAATGCGCACTTGTGCTGGCTCCAACCCGTTCTCGGTCAGCTGCCGCGGCAACAAATAGCGACGCGCGATCTGCAGCTTGTCGTCCTCGGCATAGCCGGGCAGGTCGATGACCTCGAGCCGATCGCGCAGGGCCGGCGGCACCGAATCCAGCACGTTCGCGGTCGCAATGAACAGCACCGTCGACAGGTCGAACGGCACGTCGAGGTAGTGATCGCGGAAATCGGAGTTCTGCGCCGGATCGAGCACCTCCAGCAGTGCTGAGGACGGATCGCCGCGCCAGTCGTTGCCCAGCTTGTCGAGCTCGTCGAGAATGAACACCGGATTGCGCGACCCGGCTCGACGCAGACCCTGAATCACCCGACCCGGCAGCGCACCGATATAGGTGCGGCGATGGCCGCGGATCTCGGCCTCGTCGCGCACCCCGCCGAGACTCATGCGCACGAACTTGCGGCCCAGCGCCCGCGCAATCGACTGCCCGAGGCTCGTTTTGCCGACACCGGGCGGACCAACCAGGCACAAGATCGGACCACGCAGCCGCGCGGCCGTGGCAGACGGCGACCCCGCCGCACCGTCGACAAGCAAGTCGCGCTGCGCGCGCAGCTTCATCACGGCCAGATACTCGAGAATGCGCTCTTTCACCCGATTCAGATCGTGGTGATCCTCGTCGAGCACCCGCTTCGCGTGTTGCAAATCGAGATTGTCGTCAGTGGCCGCGCTCCACGGCAGGTCCGCGAGCCATTCCAGGTAGGTCCGGACCATCGAGTGCTCGGGGCTCGCCGTCGGAATGCTGGCCAGCCGCTCGAGCTCACGGTCCGCTTCCTTCTTCGCCTCGTCGGGCAGGCCGACCTTGTCCAATCGCTCGCGCAGTCCGGCGAGCGCGACCTCGCCCTCGTCGACCTCACCCAGCTCTTTGCGAATCGCCTGCAGCTGCTGGCGCAGATAGAACTCGCGCTGCGACTTGTTCATCGTCTCGCGGATCTGCGACTGGATCCGTGAGCCGACTTCGAGCACTTCGATTTCCCGCGTGGCGAGTTCCGTGACGCGTCGCGCCCGAGCCAACGGATCGAGCTCCTCGAGCACCTCCTGCCGCGGCTCCGCTTCGAGGTCGGTATTGGCTGCGACAAAGTCCGCGAGCCGACCCGGCTGGTCCATGTTGTCAGCCGCGATGGCCATCTCGTCAGGCAAGATCGGCGACAGCTGCACGAGCCGGCGGAACAGCGCCTGCAGGTTGCGGACGAGTCCTTCGATTTCCGTGGTCTGCTGCTGGTCAGCTGCCGCTGGCTCCGAGCCGAGCAGCGTGACATCCGCGCGCAGGTACGGCTCGCGCTGTGTGACTTCGCCGAGCCCGATGCGCGCTGCACCCTGCAGCAGCACCTGCAGTGATCCGTCGGGCAGTTTGAGCAGTCGGACGATATTGGCGGCAGTGCCGACCTTGTGCAGCTCCGCGTCCGGCGCGGTCTGCAGGAACAGTCCGATCGGCTGCCGCGCCGATACGGAATCGTTCAATAGCTGGATCCACGGCTGCTCGGTGATTTGCAGCGGCAGCAGCATCCCCGGATAGAGCACCGCGTCGCGGCTCGGCAAGATCGCCAGGTTCGGCGGCAGCTCGGGCTCCGCCGCCCGTTCGGGGCCCAGCACGCCTAGCTGTCGCTACTGATGCGCACTTCGCGCGGCTTGGTTTTGGGTAGCGTGATCTGCAGCAGCCCGTCCCGATAATTGGCTTGCGCCGCGTCGGAGTCGATGCCCGGAGGCAAGCGCAGCGTGCGCTCGAAGCGACCGTACGGGATCTCGAGTGTGTGGTACGCGCAGCCCACGTCCACCGCCGGCCGAGGACGACGCACGCCGCGAATGACGAGCCGATTCGGCTCCGCCTGGACTTCGGTTTGCTCCGCGTCGACGCCGGCCAGGTCGAGCACGACGACGACGGCGTCGTCGGTTTCGAACATGTCGAGGGACGGCGTCCAGCCTGGTGTCGCGCTCGGTGTATGGGTGAACAGGATCGTCGGCCGCTTGTTCGAGCGCGCGAAGTGGGCCAGATACCGGTCCCAATCGTCGATGGGCACGTTCGGAGTGTACCGCTGAGCAGCCCGAGCTCAGGCCAGTTTCGAACTGCAGACCAGATACGGCCGCCCAAGCGCAGCGCAATTCAATCAACTGGTTCTCAGGAATCTCACCACGGCATCGGCCACACCGCGCGGCTCGTCGCGCATGACCCAATGGCCCGCCTGCGGGAACCGCGTGATGGTGAGACGCGGTACATCATCGGCGATTGGCTCGGCGAGCTCGCGGCCGAGGAAAGGGTCACGCTCGCCCCACACCACCAGCACCGGCCGGTCGATCCGCTTGAGGACGATGGGCTCGCGCCACATGGCGCGGTAGTAGTTCACCGCCCCCGTCTTCTGTCTCATCAGGAGCTCCGGTAGCCACGGCAGCTGAAAGAGCAAGATGTACGAGCTGCGCAGCAGTTGCCTCGGCCTGGTGAGGGCTCGAGCGAACACGCGCGGATGCGGCGCATTCAGAATCACGAGCTTGTCGAGCCGATGCGGGTAGCTCATCGCAAGCATCCAGGCGAGCCCACCACCCCAGTCATGGCCGATGACGCTTGCCCGTGCTTCGCCCAGGTGTGCGATCAGCCCGTCCACATCTTTGACCAGCCGGCTGATCGCGTATGCGCCGACGCCTCGTGGCTCGTCCGACTGCCCGTAGCCGCGCAAATCCACCGCCACCGCGCGAAAGCCCGCCTGCGCCAGGCTGAGCATCAGCGGCTGCCACAGCCGCCAATCGTTCGGAAAGCCGTGCAACAGCACAACCATCGGCCCCGCGCCTACCTGAGCGACGTGCAGCCGCACGTCCGACTCGACCTCGACCCACGCGTGCTTCACGTTCCAAGGCTCGGTGTGCAGCCCTACCCGGCCACGCCGGAAAAGTCGGTCCGATGGCCCCATGCCACCCGGTACTATCTCAGCCCCAAGAGGAAGGAATGCTGACGTTATGAAGCTCGAGTGCTTGCAGGAGAACCTCGCCGAAGGCCTCGCCGTGGTCGGGCGAGTAGTGCCCGCGAAGAGCACGCTGCCCGTCCTCAGCAACGTCCTGATCTCGACGCGGGACACCGAGCTGCAGCTGACGGCGAACAATCTGGAGCTCTCTGTCGCACATCGCGTCCCGGCGACCGTGGCGCGCCAGGGCGAGATCACGCTGCCCGCCAGGCTGCTGACCGATTACGTGGCGCTGCTCGATCATGGCCAGAAGGTCGATCTCGACCTGAATCAGAAGACGCACAAGGTCCACCTGGTGTGCGGCCGCTACGAGGCCAACGTGGCCGGCATCGACGCCGAGGACTTTCCGCCGATCCCCGCCGTGAGTGGCGGCGCCTCATTCACCATGCCTGCGTCGATATTGAAGGAAAGCATCGGCCAGGTCGTCTTTGCCGCCGCGCCCGACGACACACGCCCCGTCCTGGCCGGCGTCCTGGTGAAATTGTCGGCTGGCACCCTGACCTTCGCCGCCGCCGACGGCTTTAGACTCGCCGTCCGCACCCTGGACCTCCCCGAAGGCGCCCCCGAGCTGCTGATGATCGTCCCGGCCAAGACGCTCACCGAAGTCGCCCGCCTGTTGCCTGACACGGACGACGAAGTCCAGATCAGCACCACCCCGAACGGCAACCAGGTCTACTTCGCCTTCGGCAAGACCGAAATCACGTCAAGACTGATCGAAGGCCAGTTCCCTGACTACCAGCGCATCATTCCCCCATCCTCAAAAACCAACGTCACCCTAGGCACCACTGACTTCCTACGCGCGACGCGCGCCGCCGCCGTCTTCGCGCGCGACAACTCCAACATCGTCCGCCTGGAATGCTCGCCTTCGAAAGAAGACGCCGAATTGGCGCTAGGCAGCGTGTTGGTCAAATCCTAGAAAGTCCGCGGGTAACGCTGCAAATCACCGGACCCTCTTCACCAGGCATTTTGAAGCCCGACGGCGAGCCCAACGGGTACTTGCATGTGATCATGCCAATGCATGTAGCCCGCTGATTTTACCAGTGATCGTCAGTAATTACTTTCCATTAATCCCACATAACAACAAGGGATAGGAGTACGCTCACACGGAGGAATTGGACCAGAGGACTCACGTTTGCGCACACCGGGAAAGGCGTATGCAGGTGCCCGTGCGCGCCCTGGGTGAGTTCGAGATCGAAGAGCTTGCTCCGCGACAGCTGGGTAGCCGTAAGGGCGCGCTGATGTCTTCCATGCGGCGCGCGTAGCCGCGGGTTAGATCGCCTGCATGTCCGCACCGGGGCGGGCGACCTGCCTCCTCGAGCCGAGAAACGGTACACGTAGAGTACACCTGACGTGTATAGTTGGTGTATGACGCGCATTCGCACCAACATCGAGATCGATGACGTCTATGTCAGGCGCATCATGGACCGCTACGGAATACACACCAAGACCGAGGCCGTGGATCTCGCTCTGCGCCACCTGGCAGGCCAGCCTATGACGCGCGACGAGGCGCTGGCGATGGGAGGAGCGCACGCGATCGGCGATCTGCCCTCGGATAGCGGCCCTCCGCGCGGGCAGGGGTGATCCTGGCGGACACGTCAGCCTGGGTCGAATACGACCGCGCTACCGGCAGTGCAGTCCACCGACGAGTTGTCGAGTTGATCACCGCGGATGGCCCGCTGTCAGTGACCGAACCAGTGATCATGGAGGTGCTGGCAGGTGCGCGCAGCGACCAGCGCGAATTCGATCTGCGTCGTCTCTTGCTGCGCTTCACTCTCCTCCGGTTCGATGCCGCCGCGGACTTCGATGCCGCGGCACGGATCTATCGACGCTGCCGCGGCGTTGGTTTTACGCCGCGCGGCATGGTCGACTGCATGATCGCAGCCGTGGCGTGGCGTCACGGAGCTTCGCTGCTCGCGCTGGATACGGACCTGCAACGCGTGGCGCAAATTGTTGGCATCGAACTGGACCAGGCGTCGCTGCCAACCTGAGCGGCCTTGGGTGAGTGCTGCCTATGAGCACGAGAACCAACTACTTCGGGACATGTCGTACATTGGTTGAGTTGCAGATCGCGCGTTGCAATGTGGCTTGGCGGTGCGTGAGGATGCTGCATGCGGACGAGATTTGGAGTGTTCTGCACCGATACATGAAGCCCGGCGTGTGGACAAGCGTCCCTGAGATTTACGCCCTTGTTAATGGCACGTCGACCTCGATGAGCACGATCTCGGACCCGCAGCACCCGGTCACAGTGACCTCAGGTGGAGGCGCAACGTTCGGAATGTACTACAGCGGATGAAACACACCGGCGCAATCGAGTGGGATGGCGCCGGCCGTTACCGCTTGCCCTAGCGCTAGGCGACGACTGCGAGCACATACACAGAGCCCGATCGGACCGTTACCAGCACCTTGCGTGCGCAATGGCTGCAACCGCGGTTGCACGGCGCTGGCTACGTCAATCGACGGTACGGCTCAGCGTCACGCCCTCGCTTCTACGAACTTGGTCATAAACATCAAATCCGTGAAAACGGGCCTACGAAACACGTGGTAAAAGTTTTCTCGCGGGCACATCGCAGGTCTTAGAGTGCCCTGTACATGTCTTCGCCATCTCGGATGCTGCTGCGGTGTGTTCGGAGATAGGGCCACGCCGAACGGCTAGCCGAGCAGGTCAGTCGTCCGCATGGTTCGGCGAATCCCTTATCCACGCCGACCCGCAGCTTCGGGCCCAGATCTGTCTCATGCGGCGAGCGTGGACCATCGACCTGCTGTCGGGTGATGTCGCGGCTCGCACAGCACGCACACGCCCGCCGCACGGAGTGCCGGTGTCGCTCGGTGGTGAGGCGCACTCTCGTGCTACTAACGCTTCTTTGCTCCAGGAGTGCGAACGGGTTTCGTTCTGAGCGGGGTGACGGCTCGATGCGCATGTGTTCGCCCGCATGAGCGCGCCGGCTCGCACTGCCGTCGCAAGGAGGTGGTCGACGAGCTACCGCATCGTTTTGTCCATCTTCTGGAGCAGCCTGCGTCATGCCATCGGCTACAAAGGGCGGTATGACCTTGCACGGGCAATACGTACCCAGCCCTCGGCAGTGGGTGCGCGACCAGGTGGCGGCATACGAGCAATCGGGCGGCCGCGAGGCGAACACGCTGCGCGATACGGGGCTGCCGATCATCGTCGTCACGATGCGCGGCAACAAAACTGGCCACGTGCGCAAGATTGCGCTGATGCGCGTCGAGCACGACGGTGAGTACGCGCTCGTCGCGTCCAAGGGTGGCGCCCCGACCCATCCCGTCTGGTACTACAACCTGATCGCCAACCCCGACGAAGTCACGATTCAGGACGGCGCCGAGCCATTCGCGGCCCAGATGCGCCAGGTGACGGGCGATGAGCGCCGCGTATGGTGGGAGCGGGCCATCGCTGCCTATCCGCCGTATGCCGATTACCAGCGGAAGGCCGAGCGCGAGATCCCAGTGTTTGTGGCCAAACGCACTACAGCGTGACGAGCTTCAGCCGGTGGCCTGGACCAGCTTGGTCAGCCGCGTCGGCGCGTTGAGACGATAGCTCTCGAAGACCCACTCGCGCACCTCGTCCCAATCCAGCGGACCGCTGGCATCCACCTGGATCCAGCCGTGCTTGCCGACGTAGGCGGCGGCGGTCACCCGCGCATCGGTGTTGACGAGTGCCTGCTGGTGCGCCTTGTCCACTTTCATCCCTAGCGAGAACGACTCCGCGTCGGGTGGTCCGCACGACGCAAACATCTTCAGCTTCGGGCCCACGCGGAAGGTCGGATGTCCCCACTCCTCAACGAACACTTCAGTGGTCTCGGGCAGGCTCAAGCACATCGCGCGGAACCGTTCGTAGGCGTCCTTCGTGGTAGCCACTGCGTGTCATCGTACTCTCGCTCGGTTTCCAGTGCGTGGCCATGTGCGGTCAGGACGAACTACTTCTGCACTGGGCTAAGGACATTGCCGAGCAGTTTGGTGTTTGACGGACCAGCAATCGCCGACATCGCCGAAGGACACCAAGGCGTCAATCGGCGCCACCAGTCAGGCAGCAAGGTGCAGGATGACGACACGTCCTCCGATACCCTCGGAGCCAGGCTGCCTGATGGCTACTTGCGTGCGGGCTCGCCGCTGCGCTGGTCTTCGCGGGCGCTGACCCATTTGGCGTGCTCTTGCGAGACGAGCGATTCGACGCGCTCGGCGAGCAAGGGCAGCAGGTCGCCATCGCCGCTGTACGGATAGGCATGGCCCAGGTACAGATATTTCTCGTGCTTTAACGCCTCGGCCGTGGCGCGATACGTCACCCACAGTTGCTGGTGCTGGTTGAGCTGCTGAATGGCTTCGACCAGGACCACGATCACGCCCAAGGTGCCTGGGATCCAGACCGGCATTGAGAGGCCGGCGGCGAGGGGGGTCAGCGCGCCCGCCAGAATCACTGTGACCTTCAGGCGCTTGAACCAGCGCTGATTGGCGGTGCTCTTACTGTCGTACCACTGGATCTGCTCGTCCAGGCGACGTAGAGTGGGGTGCTGGTGCAGGTTGGCGGTGGTCGTTTCCAAGACCATTCCGAGACGCTAGGCTAGCGACTTCTGGGGGATACCACAACGGATGGCCCGCATCGCCATCAGCTACCGTCGGATCGACTCGGGCGGCTACGCCGGACGGCTCTACGACAGCCTCAGCGCGCACTTCAGCGCACACGAGATATTCATGGATATCAGCGCGCTCGAACCCGGCGTCGATTTCGTCGAGGCCATCGAGCGTGCGGTCGGCTCGTGCGACGTGCTGCTGGCACTGATCGGACCCCAGTGGGCGACCGCCAGGGACGAGCAAGGGCGACGGCTGGACAACCCCGAAGACTTCGTCCGGTTGGAACTGGCCACCGCGCTGAAGCGGGGCATCCGCGTGATCCCGGTGCTGATCCAGGGTGCTTTGATGCCACATTCCGACCAACTGCCGCCGGAGCTCCGTGCCTTGACTCGCCGACAGGCGTGCGAACTCAGTGACGCGCGCTGGCGCTACGACGTGGGGCAGTTGATCGCTACCCTGGAGCGGGCGCTCAATGTGCCCTCGGGGTCCGCTTCCGTTGAGACAAGCCATCCGACAGATCCTGTGCTGCCATCGGCTGTATCGGCTCCACCAAGTGACGTGCCAGCCGGTGTGGGTCTATTGGTACCAGCGGCCTGGCTCGCGGGCGCTTACATCAGCGAGCTGCTGTACGAGCCGCCCTGGCGGCTGGCGTTTGGCGACGCCTGGGGGCCGTCGTGGGTCTGGGCGGCGACGGGAGCACTGGGCGCACTGGCGACGGTGCTCGCCATGCGCCCGGCGGCTGCGCTGTCCTGGTCGCGCATCGTCCCATTGGTCACGATCGCCGCCGCGGCCTGTGCGCTGATCGAATGGATGTGCTTAGGGGCGCGCTTCCAACTCGGCCTGCTCGACGCGGATAACGTCAACGTGCTGACATTGCTCGGCGCGGTGGTTGGCGCGCTGGTCACCGGCGCCCTGACCGGACTGATCGCCGATAACGTCGCCGTCCAGACCGGGCTGGGTCGCGCGTCGCAATCGACAGTTGCGAGCGGCTTGATCGCCTCGCTAAGCGTAGCCGCGGGCGTGGCTGTGCGCTGGGGCGTGGCCTTCGAGGAGTTGCGCGTGCCCGCCCTTCTCATCGCCGTCGCGCTGTTAGCCTGGCTGTTTATCCGCGAGCGGCAGCAGCTATTTTCGCGCGTGGGACGTCCCGTTGATTCGGCTCGTTCTGAGGGGCCAATGTGAATCGCGCGGCGCAATCGAGCGCGGCTTCGTAGGTCCAATCGTCGCGGTCGTGCGCGGTCAATACGTGCGGCGACACGCCGTCGGGGAACACGATCGCGCGGGCGCGCCGCACATCGACAGTAGAGGGAAGGTTCAGAGAAGCCCAGCGCGCTTGTAACTCAGCCGACCTGACGGGCGGCACCAGCAGTACCAGCTTGTGCAGGCAGCCCAGTTCTTTCAGCTTGGCGAACTCCCAGGCCACGCCTTCTGTTCGACCGAGCACCAGCACCACCAGCCTGGCTTGCGTGACGATGCGCTCGACAGCGGGTTGCCATGCATCGCCCGATAGCCATTCGCGGGCCGCGCCAAGCGGCCCAACCTTTTCACCGGGGCGGCCAACGGCAATCACCGCGGCAACGCGCCACAGGTGGTCGACCACGACCTCTTCGAAGCTCACGCGCAGCACGCTCTCCAGCCACCAGCGACCATTGGCGGCTCGAGCGCGCATCTTGAGCCGGTCATCGGCAAAGGAGCGCAGGTACACGATCACGGCGTCGTTCCCCTTGCGGCGGGCCAGGTCGGTCGCCCGCAGCATCGCATGGCGACGTGCCTGGCGATACAGGAAGCTGGCAATCAGCAGCGGGGGCAGCAGCGCACCGAACAGCGCACCGGTCTCACGTTCGGGATTGGCGTCAGGCGCTGAGGATGTCCATATCAGGCCGGTCAGCTTGCGGCCGAGGTCGCTGCCAAACGCTTGGCCAAAACTTGCCTCGTTGCTGCCGGCCTCTCGTTGTGCTCGTCTGGAGCTGTCACTGATGGCGCTCAGCGGGAGGAGAAGTATGGTCAGCACGAGCAGCGCCAGGAATCCGTAGAGACCAAAGCTCAACCTGTTACCAAACGCTGGACGGCCGCCACCCGCGGAAGCGCCGGATCGGAACGGGTCAATCTCCGTGTCTTGGGCAAGCGCGATGGCTCGCTCGCTGCGACGAGAGACTCGTGCCAGTCCGGCCAGCACGAGGAAGACGAGGGGGATACCCGTCACGAGCTTGAACAGGCCGTTGTACCAGTCGAAGGTCTGCACGTAGATGCCGAGGTATGGCAGCGACAATGCGAGCACCGTCCAGGCTGCCCGTCGGCTGCCGCGCTGCAGGGCACCCGCCAATCGAAAGCCTGACCAGACGGTGACCGCACACGCGGCGACCACCACCAGCGGGTTCGTAGAACCGACGGCCGCCTCGCTGAAGCCGTCGATAAAGGCGGCCACCTGAACAGCCACATTCAGCGAGGCGATTTTGATCGCTAGCGCTCCTCGCCCGAGCGTTCGGCGCAGCCAGACAACATCGCTCAGATCGGTGTTCATGTGTGTTCAAAAGAACGTAATGCCACTTGCAAATTCGCGGGTGTGAAACGGTCTGCGCTTGCGGCGGGTAGTTGACAGGTTGTGCCGACGACGGTAGGCGCCGGCGTAGACGAGGGCGTCGTGGTGTGGCGTAGAGTCTACGGGGATGAGGGATGCTCCGACCGGCCCAGCGGGAGCGCCCGGCGAGATCGACTACACGGTGACAGTCGCAAGGGCGTTGCGCCGGGCGTTGCCGTAGCCCTGTTCGTGAGACGGTCGCGCCGGCCGTGGCCACGACGGGCGGCGGGCGCGACATGCTGATGGCGCGCGACGAACGGGAGTCGATATTGCCTATTGATTGCCAAGCAGATGTCCGAGTTCAGCCGCGGTGCTCGCGCTGGCAACTTCGATGATCGGCATGCACAGGATAGAAGGAGGTGGCGCAGGGAAACCCGTTTGGTCCGCGAGCGGACGCAATGTTCCGAACTGCGGTTGATTCATGTTCAGGCTCTCGATGGGCTGGGTTACTGGGTTGCCGGTGCCGATTACCGCGAAGTGAGTTCCACTGATGGCGTACGGGTGGCCTGGGGCATCGAGTGGCGGAAGTCGGATCAGGCCGAGCGCATCGGCTGGCGGCACGGCCACCGCGTGCGGAGGACCTCCGGGGCTTTCGCACGTCAAAAGCAGCGGTCCCCACCACAGGCTGCCGAGTATCCCGTCGCCTGGCTCGAGGCGCAGGCCAATCCGGAAGCTCACGGTCAGTGAGTCGCCTGTCCGCACGCGCTCCACGGGGCGCAGGTATCCGTTGTCGACGACGTGGTTTATGGGTGCGCTGTTCAGCAGCACCCGCTCGACTGCGGACCACGCCGGGCAGCGCACCTGCAGCCGCACGCCATGGGCCGGAGCCTCGACGACACGCAGAACCCACTCACCTCGGCTGGGATAGCTGGTCTGCTGCGCGATGCGCACACGGCCGTGCGACAGTTGCATCTCCACAGTGGAGGGTTCGATGAAGTTCACCCGCACCTCGTCTTCGGTCGAGGTGTAGAGGTAGCGCATAAGGCGGGCATAGCCGAGCAGGCCGTGAAACGAACAGCACCACCACGCTTCGCAGCCCTCGCCGGTGTACCCGAGCCGATCCGCGCGGAAGTGGCGGTGGCAGAAGCCGCCATTCGCGGCCTGGTTGCCGTACAGCGCGTTGCGCCAGACGCGCTCTGCCAAGTCAAAGTAATGTGCCGCGTGCGTCAGGTGGCCAAGCCGGACATTCAGGTGCAGCCAGTCGGCGATCGAGCAGCCCTCGCTGCGCTCTGACCAGGGGAAAAACTCCGGCGGCGCACCATCCACGAAGATCATCTTCGTGGCTATCTCGGCCGAAACCTCTTGCACCGGATGCAGGAACACGTTCTGACTGGTGGCCTCATACAAGTCCAGCAGGCCGAGGAGCGTCAGCAGCAAACCGTGACTGTGCTGATTCGAGATTGGGCGGTCCGCCGAATGCTCGAGCCAGAGCATCCCCATAGCGTGCGCGGTCGCCAGGTGCGACACCTGTCCGGTGGTGCGGTACAGCCCTACCAGGCCCTCGATGCCTTGCGTGTAATACGAAAAGTCCTGGTGCGCGCGCGTCTCCGTCGCCGACCAGAATGGCGTGCTGCGAGCGTAGTAGTCGCCCAGGCGACGCGCACAGGCCAGGATCTCATCCGAGGGGAAAACCGCGTGATAGTCGATCAGTCCGGCCAGAAGGCGACCTTGACCCCAGATCACTGGAAAGTCGACCGCGTCTAGCGCCTGGTCGCTTCCCACGAGACCTGTTGGTCGCTGAAAATGGGGTATGGCCTGTGCGACTCGATGCAGGCGCGCGTACTGCTCACCGGTGTATGCGGCGCAAGCCGCGAGGGCACCGATATAGCGCCCAGATAGGTCGCCTGCGAACTCTTCGAATTGGCGATGATAGTCCGGTGTCGGCGCTACGTCCTGGAGTACGAAAGTCTCGTCGAACACGTCGTCGTTGGCCACCCGAGCAACGGCATGCCGCAGGCGGCGATCGAGTTGTCCCTCGAGCTTGATGTGTCGTGCATCGGCAAGCGTCTGGTGCATCTTTGCTGGCGGTCGGCTGCTCGCGCCCGGAACACTACCAGGGTGGCCGATGATCGTCAGTCCTGAGGGCGCCAGCATCCCATCGCCTGCGGTTTCGAAGATCGTAACCTGGCGCCGGCCAGGGCTCGGCGGCGTGCTGGTCGTCGCCGCGGGTTGCCTGCTGCTGGTTCTGGCTGCCGATCGGATCGTCCGTGGCGTCGCCGCGATCCTACGGCCAGTGGAGGCGATGTATGGCGAGGCAATCATCTACGACCAGGCGGCGCGGCTTGTTCGTGCCGAGGCGCTGTACCAGGCGTTAGATCGCTCCCCATTTACGGTGACGGCGTATACACCGCTGTATTACACGCTCGTGGCAGGGCTGCAGGCGCTCGCCGGGCCTGGCTTCGGTCCAGGTCGCGTTCTGTCATTCGGGGCGGGGCTTGTTGCGGCGATCCTGGTCGGACGGCTCGCCGCTCGACGAGTTAACGACTGGCGCGCCGGTCTCTTCGCAGGCGTTCTTTTCCTGGGCCTGGGATTTCCTGGCGACTTCCCATGGTTTGCCTTCTACAAGGAAGACATGCTGGGCGTGGCGCTCTCGCTGGGCGTGATCGCCATGCTCGACGGTGGCTCGGATCGACGTCGCGCCGCCGGCGCCGGCGTATGGGCCGGGTTGGCCTTCCTGACCAAGCAGACATTCGTCGCGGCCAGCGTTGCTGGCTTCTGGTGGCTGTGGTGCCGCAACAGAGGGAGCGCGGTGGTCTTCGCCGCGGCAATCCTGATCGTTGGCGTCGGTCCGTGTGTCGTTGCAGCGTTGTCCGATCATGCATTCCTCGACAACACCGTCCGAGCCAATCTGAACCCCTACCGCACGGACATTCTGATCTCCAATCTCACTGTTCTCGGGCGCTATCAGGGAGTGGCATTGGCACTGGCGATACTGCCCGCGCTAAGCGGTGCGCGTCAGATGCGTAGGTGGCCGCGGGATCCACTTGTGGTGTTCTGGATTGCTTCGCTGGTGGCCCTGCCGCTCGGGCTGGCGAAGGTCGGCTCCAACTGGAACTACTGGATCGAGGCGGCTGCCGCGACGGCGGTGCTCGCCACCCGCGGCGTGTGGTTGCTCGTACTACACGCCGGACTGCCGCGGCTCGGCCGCATCGCCGCATCGGTTGCGCTGCTGGCTGTCCTGCCGTCGCCGTTTTGGCTACCCGCACCTGCCGCCGACCTCGGGACCGTGCTGCATGGCACGTTGCACCCGGACGAACGCCAGGCGACACAGTTCGCCGCGGTGCTCGCGCGCGTGCGCGCCGAGCCGCGCCTGGTGCTGGCCGAGCCACTCGATATCGTGACCCTCGCCGGACGCGAGATCCTACTGGAGCCGTATGTCTTTTCCATCCTCGACCACGAGGGCCAGTGGAACGCCATGCCCGTTGTCCGCCAGATTTGTACGGGCCAGATCGGGTTGCTGGTTCTCGATCATCCATTGGAAGGTCCAGACTGGGAGACACACGGCTACAATCACTGGCCGGTAGCAGTGCTCGCCGCGCTGCGCGCGACCATGCAACTCGAGCGAAGGCAGGCTTCGCTCTTCCTTTACGTACCGATGAGCAGCCCTGGAGCCCCGCTGCAGAACGATGTTCCGCCAGAGGCGTGCCGCGGCGTCACCTGACTGGTGATCCCAACTCGCGCTCGAGTCCCTTCCGCTGAGCTTGGGTTTGCCCGGGATTCGGCCTATGATCCGGCTGCCCTGCTGGAAACGGCACTGGGTGTGTAATGGTTGATCGACCACACGCGGATAGTGGCGAAGAGTCATCCGCGATTCACACGCAGCGGTCGGGTTGGATGCGCGGCCATGTGCTTGTCCGCGGCACCAATGTTCTTGTTGGTGTGCGCTCCGTCTCGCTGGGCGGGGTGGTCGGGCCAGATCGACCTGAGCGCGATGCAGATGCGATGTCCCCGCCGCCACGAGATGACGCTGTCGAGGCCGGTCGGTTTGCCGTCGCCCTGGCTCACGTGCTTGCCGAGTCGGGTACTACACCGCGACGACTCGACGTCGAATTGGTCGAGCGTGCCTCTGCCGCGAGGGCTCTGCCGGCAGCGCTGGAATTGCGGATATTCGGCGACGTCCCCGGCGTCGATGAGGCGGGTCTGGCCGCGAAAGCCGCCGAGGTGCTCGCCAATGCGGCGGCGCATCGGTTCGCACGGCTCGACGCGCGCATGAACGTCGTCGCCAGTCTGTTGCCTGTCGCGGGTGCGGGTGTTGATCGGGCGGTGCCGAAGGAACCACCTTCGTCCGCGGTGGTGGAAAGCCGAGGTCGCGCACCACACTCTCCTCCGGCGCTGAGTGTTCCGCAGCGGCCGCCGGTGCTGCCCGACGGCGTTCCCGTGCCACCGCTGCAACGAGCACGTGGCCTGTTCAAGCCGCTGCTCATCGCGGGCCTGGTTGGCGTGATTGTCATTGGCGTGGTGGGTCTGATCGTGCCGAGGGAATCGCCGGGCGTTGCGGGCGTGCAGGTGGTGCCCAGGCGGGGCGAGGCGACGCTTACGGCGACTGTCCAGCCGGCACCCGCCGCCACCAGGGCAGCCACGTCCGCTCCGACGGCGAGCGCCACCGGGGCAGCCACGTCCGCTCCGACTTCGAGCGCCACCAGGGCAGCAGCCACGTCCGCTCCGACTTCGAGCGCCACCAGTGCACCGTTGGCCGTGCCGGCAGCCGCGCCAACGGCAGCCGCCACGCAGCCTATTGCCAGTGTGCTGCCGACCGTTGCTGCCACGAGTTCGCCTACGGAACTGCCACTGCCGGTTGGCTCGACCGTGCCCGTGGCGGCCAGCGCGTCGCCCACGGTGCGCGCGGCGGGCGCGCCACGACCGCCGACGCTCGACTTCATCGCGGGCCAGACCTCGTTGCCACGCTGGCCCAACGACACCGCGTCTACGGCATGGTTCGCGCAAGATGGCTACCACCTCTCAGTCAACCGAACGGGCCAATTTGTGGCAATAAGTGTTGTTCCTGAGGCACTTGGCAATGTCCGTGTGACGGCCACGTTTCGCAAGACTGGCGGGCCAACCGGTGGCGGCTACGGAATCATCGTGCGCGATCAGGGCCCGGGCCCGCGCGATGGGCTCAATCAGCGTGGCAGCTACTACGTCCTGGAGGTCGGCGACCGCGGTGAAGTCGGCATGTGGCGGCGGGATCAGGGCACATGGGTCGACCTCGTGCCCTGGACACCGACGGGCGCTGTTCGCCCGGGACTGGGCGAGAATACGGTGATGGTCGAGGCTCTGGGTGAGCGGCTCAGCCTGTCGGTCAACGGGACGATGGTCGCCAGCACCGCTGACAACACATTGGGCTCGGGAAGCATCGGGATCTTTCTCGGCGGTGACGAGAACGAGGCGCTGTTGACGCGTCTCACCGTTGAGCAACTGGACTGAGCATCCGAACTTCCCAGCGTGTGTGCGTGGGTTTGGTTTGGCGGTATCCGCCGGAGTAGCGCGAGCGGGAAGGCAGATCTGCGCTCGATGGGCTTACCGCGTATGTGGCGCTGCGCCATAAGCTGCTGGTGTTCGACAACTGTGAGCACCGTGCCGACGCGTGTGCGGCGGTTGCCAGGACCTATTTGTTCCGTAGCTATGCCCCACTAGCCACGCGCCTGTGAACAAGTTCACATGTGCTCGTTCCGGTGTGTGTCCAGTGTCTGGCCGGTCAAAGCCGTACCAACCAAGCACACCATTGGCGCAGGGCTAAGTCTCGGTGCTGCGACGCTCAGCCTTTCCCGCATTCCGGGTAACCCGCGGCCGCTCTTGAATCGTCGGCGCAAAGGATTGATGCGAATACCTTCGCCACCACCAATGGGGATGACTCGGGCGAGCCCGTGTGTGGCGCCGCGAGTGGCAACGTCGCGGCCGAGCGCGTATTATGCGTGGCGCCCGGCTGGGGGTCGGGTGGGGAAGGGATGTCGGGGCTATTTGGTTCAGCCATCCTCGAGGTGGCGCTTGGCCTGTTCTTACTGTACTTGCTGCTCAGCATCATCTGCTCGAGCATCCAGGAGATGCTGGCGGCGCTATTGAAGCTGCGCTCACGCGATCTCGTTCGCGGGATCGCCAACCTGGTGTGTGATCCGGCGGTATTCGCGGCAGTAATGGAGCATCCGACCATTCTCGCAGTTGGGAACACCAATGCAGAGACGAACATCGTGCGCGCGCTGGCCGGTCGGCAAGCGGGCTCGCCGAGCTATATCTCGGGCCGCGCGTTCGCGCTCGCCCTCCTCGATAGTGTTGCGCCCGTGCGCGATACGCCAAGCACGATCCACGCCGTGCGCGAGCAGGCGCTGCGGCTGATCAAGATCGCCGAGCGAACGGCCACGGGTTCGGCGCCGACGGCCGGCGGCGCGGTCGGAACGCTGCCGACAACGTCCGGCGGCGTCGCCCTCACGAGCCTGCCGGTTGTCTTCGACAAGGTGCGCCAGTCCATCCAGACACAATTCGATCAGGTTCCCAGGTCCAACGAGAAAGAGAAGGTCCTTCAGAAACTCAGGACTGCTGATCTCGACCAGGCTGTGCGCGACGCACTGAAGCTAGCGGCGACGCACCCCGTCCGCCGCGCCGTTGTTGCCGGCCTGGAGGAGAATCTGGGCCGCGAGCTGTATCAGTGGGCGCTGCCGATGTCCGAAGACGACGTTGTCCGGCGCACAATCGTCGGCAGCGTCGAAGGGAAGCAACGCCTCGGGGTATTCTTGCTCAACGTGATCGACCGCCAGGTCCAACGCGACGGCAATGTGGACCTGTTGGCTCGGTTCAACGTGCTGCTCGCGGAGCTACCCCCCGACAGCGCACGGCAGGCCGTCGAGAAGGCCCTGGCGACCGGTGTGTCGCTCGACGAGATCCGCGCCGCGGTAGAACGAAACGTGGCTCCGGCTGCCGCCAGTAGTCTGCTCAGTGTCATCGACGCGGCGCAAACCGAGTTCGTCAGACTCAGCTCGGCCATCGAGAGCTGGTATGACGAGGCCATGGAGCACGTCACCGGCGTGTACAAGCGCCGCATCAAGACGTGGATCTTCCTCATTGCGCTCGTCCTCTCGCTCGCAAGTGGCGCGGACAGCCTGCGTTTCGTCGGCACGCTGTACGCAAGCCCAGCGCTCCGCGACGTCCTGGTCCGCGAAGCCGAAGCCGTGATAGCGGCAACGCCGACGCCGACTCCGGTCGACGTGCAAGCCACCCCTGGTCCGGCCGCGGGCGAGCGGCCGATCTCGGCTAGCTTCCAGAACGCGCAGCAGGCCGCACGACAACTCAGCCAAGTCAACCAGTTGTTCGGATTCGACGATCACCCGACCTCTGCGTTCCCCCCGGCGAGCTCGGACGACATCGTCAACTGGCTGTTGTGGCTTTTGAAGCGCGTCTTCGGCGTCTTGATCACCGCGTTCGCCCTCTCGCTTGGCGCGCCATTCTGGTTCGACGTGCTCCAGAAGATCGTGAATCTGCGGGCCACGGGCACGAAGTCGAAAACGTCCGAAGCGGAGTCGAAGTAGCGATGGCTGATGTCGGCGAAGTCTTCATCAGCTACAGCCACTCGGACAAAGACTGGCTGAGCCGGCTCGTCTCACGCTTGCCCGACAACGTCGTGGTGTGGGACGAGACCCAACTGGAGCCCGGCCGCGACTGGTTCGACGACCTACGCCAAATGATCGAACGGGCCAGCACCATCATCCGCTTGCTGTCGCCGAATTACCTCAGCTCCGCGTTTCTCACAAACGTCGAAGTAGCGGCGCTATTGGAGCGCCGACGTCGATCTGGCGCGCGGCTACACGCTCACAGCCCAGACGCTGGATGTGCAGGACATTCGCCCGCTGGTTACTGAAACTCCAGCACTCATCACCGCTCCGGCGCACACATGATTCCACCACGGGGGACGAACCACATGACACAGGAACCATCTGACGTCAGCCGCGGCGACAACCTGGGGAGTGTCCCTAGCGGCAGTCCCGAGTTGCCGCTGGGCCAACAGAGCACCGTTACGGCCTCCGACGAGCAGCTAAGAAGATGGGGCATGCCCACGGATCCCAACGAACCAGGCGCGTATATTGTGGAGCTCAACCTCCTCCACCGCGGGCCGGTGACGAAAGCGCAAGAGAGTTTTCTGGAGCTGTGGAAGGAGGCGGTCGAAGACGCCAGCCGACCACCGCCCGTGAAGATCTCGCAGACCTACTACAGTTGCATGATCAGCCGCGTCGAACAACGGAAGCTGGTGCGCCTGGACAAGGCAAAGGGGCCAAAGGAGAGTGCGATCTTCCGCATCTGGCCGGACTTCCAGATCAGCAGTCGCATCGACCGTTCGATCGCGACCGTCAAGGCTGATGCAGCGCGGCGCGCCTATGCAGCCAGTGGTCGGGGAATCACGTGGGCGGTACTGGATTCAGGCATTCATGCCGATCACCTTCATTTCAAGCCATACGAGAACGTTGGCCACGACGATGTCAAGGACTTGCATCGCGATTTCACGGTTCCCGACGGGCCGGACGGCCCGGTCCTTGGCAAGGCGCTGGTCGACGAATTCGGTCATGGCACACACGTCGCCGGCATCATCGCCGGTGGGCTCGCCGCACCCGAACCCGGGGCGGATCCAGCAGCGGGTGCTCCATACGTGCTGGAGAAGCTACTCGAGAGCACTGGTGAAGGACAGACGGTCGCCAGCTACGAGCGCCGTGAGGTCACGGATCGTACGTTGCTGAGCGGCGTGGCGCCAGCTTGTAAGTTGGTTTCACTCAAAGTCCTCGCCGCGGACGGCAACGGCCGCGCGAGCAACGTCATGCGCGCTTTACAATACATTCGCGAGCAGGTCAACGCCGATCCGAAAATACTGCGTATCCATGGCGTCAACATCAGCGCCGGGTACGAATTCAACGCGGAGGTGTTCGCCTGTGGCCAGAGCCCATTGTGTGTGGAGGTCGATCGACTCGTGCGCGCCGGAGTCGTAGTCGTGGTTGCGTCCGGCAACACTGGTTATGGCCAGATCATGGCGCAGGGTCGACCTGGTGCCCGAGCGGGACTTACCGACACGATCAACGATCCTGGCAATGCGGAACTGGCAATTACGGTTGGCGCAACGCATCGGCACATGCCGCACACCTACGGCGTCTCGTACTTCTCGTCGAAGGGCCCAACCGCTGACGGGCGGCTCAAGCCAGACCTGGTCGCGCCTGGCGAGCGCATCACGTCCTGCGCCGCGGGCAGCTTTCTGTCGCAGGTTGGAACGCTGGTGCAAGCACAGGCCGCCGAGGGCGGTGATGGTGCGCCGGACATCCCTTCAAACCTGACCTACATCGACTATTCAGGCACGAGCATGGCCGCACCGCACGTTTCTGGCACCATCGCCGCCTTCCTGTCTATTCGCCAGGAGTTCATTCAGCGTCCGGACGATGTCAAGCGCATCTTCCTGGATAGTGCCACGTCGCTGGGCCGCGAGCGCTACTTCGAAGGTCACGGATTGGTCGACCTGATGCGTGCAATCCAGTCAGTTTGAGATCGGGGGAGCAACGCCGTGACGGAGCAAATGGCCGGCCTGCCGTACTGGCAGTTCGAGTTCGGACAATCGGGTGAACGCATGTCCGTGCCGCCAATCGCCACACTAAAGCAGGAGATGACCGCGGCCGGGATTACCGATCTGTTCATGTTTTCGCACGGCTGGAACAACAGCCACGCGGTCGCACGCGACCTGTACGGGCGTATGTTCGGCGAAATCGCGAGCATCGCCCGGGGCCAGCCCGGACTCCGGCCAAGTACCACCATCGGTGTGTCGGGTGTTGTCTGGCCAGCGCTGCAGTGGGCTGATGAATCGGTGCCGGGCACGGGCAGCACTGGTGTCGGCGGGGTCGCCGCCGCGGCGTTCAGTGGCCCGGCGGCGGTCGCGCCGCCAGCCCCGTCGGTCGCGGCGGTCGTCGGCGAACTCACACGAGTGTTCACCGAGCCGGAGCAGCAGGCGGCCATCGCCGAGCTCGCGTCGCTGCTAGAGACGCGTCCGAATGACGATGCCAAGTTGCAGCGCTTCCAGACGCTGATGCGCCCGCTTGCCCCGACCGCGCCAGCGGATGCGCCACCCGAAGAACGGGGCCAACGTGCATTGATCGAAAACGATCATCGTGAGGTCTTCGATCGCATGTCCCAGGCAAGCGTCCTGGCGCAAGTCCCTCCGCCGCTCCCGTCGGGCGGTGCAGCCGGCTTCGGTATCGACCTGAGCGCTCGATGGGAAGGAGCCAAACAGGCTCTTCGTCAGTTGACGTATTGGCAAATGAAGGCGCGTGCGGGTGTGGTTGGACAGAAGGGTCTCGGCGGATTGGTCACCGAGTTGCATGGCCAATTGCCAGAGCTGCGCATCCACCTTATCGGACACAGCTTTGGCGCACGGCTCGTGTCGTTCAGCCTCGCCGGGCTGCCTTCGACTGCCGAGGGCAGCGCGTCACCGGTGAAGTCAGTGACGCTCCTACAGGGGGCATTCTCGCACTTCGCGTTCTCGCCGTCGTTGCCTCAGGCCCCTGCGCAGCCCGGGGCGTTGAACGGAATGGCCAAGCGCGTGGATGGTCCGCTGGTGGTGTCCTTCACCAGCTTCGACAAGGCGGTCGGCGTCTTCTACCCGTGGGCGACACTCGTCACAGGCACCAATGCCTCCAACATTGGGGATCCGCTGTATCCGTGGGGCGCCATGGGTAGTGATGGAGCACAAGCGGTGGGCGCGACCGTCATGGAGTTCAAGGACGCCGGATCGTCGTACGACTTCACGGCCGGGCGCTTTTACAATCTGGATGGAAACGGTTTCATGAACGTCGGTAACCCGCCCGCCGGTGCACACGGCGATATCATTTACCCGAAGATTGCCTGGGCCATTCTGGCCGCGGCGCGGGTGGTTCCGTAGTCGAGCAAGTGCGCGCGAACCATTTGAGTTAGTCAAAAACGAACTTCTCGAGGGAAACTGGCACGGCGTTGTGGCGGAAAGATGATTCGACCGCTTGCTAAGAAGGGCACACACGGAGGCGAGGCTTTTTCGGGTGTGCCGAGTTTCCGCGATGCTGGGGTAAGCGGCCGGCCTGACACGCCCGGTGCAGTTCAGCGGACTCAACGAGCGCGAAGGGCGCGGAAGGCGCACCTGCACGACGCACTGGTCGAAGTCTTACACGGGAACGATTGAGCGCTCGCGGACCGCGGCCAGGATGCGCTGCACGTCTTCCGGATCCGCGCGCACTTCGCCGCGGCGGGCGAGGTCTGAGAGACCGAACGCCTGCCAGCCGATCGCATTGTTGGGCATGGTGCTCAGGCGCGGCAGCAGGTGGCAGTGGAAGTGCGGGTTGCCCTCGTTGAGGGAGCCGGTATAGATGCGGAGTGCGCCGGTCACGTCGCGCAGAATGCGTTCGAAGCGCTGCAGCATGGGGCCGAAAGTAGCCGCCTCGTGGGTGTTGAAATCGGCCGGCTCGCTGACGTGCCGACGGGCTTGCAGAATGAGCCAGCCGGCGATGGCCGGCGCGTTCGAGATCGAACGCACCAGCCATGTGTCGTCCCGGAAGACGATCGTGTCGTTGCTCCCAGCGGTGATGTCGCAGAGCTGACAGGCAGCGCCGGGCGTGCTCATTTGCCGATCGCCTTGCGAGCCGTGGTCATGAATGTGGCCACCGCCTCGGATACCGACTGGCGCCCGTAGGCCACCTGCTGGCTGGCTTCCATCTGCGCGGTCACGACCGCGGCGGATGCCTGCGGCAGCACGGGTAGTGGTCGCGCTGGAAACGCCATCTCGCGCGAAATCTGCTTGACGAACGCCGCCTCGGGCGCATCGAGCTCCGGCACGAGCGCGTCGCGAATCGCAGACGAGGACGGCGCGCCCTGGTCGACACGAGTGATCTTGCCGGCCGGCACGGAATTGACGAAGAACTCGACCAGCGAGACGGCAAGTTGCGGACTGCGCGTATTAGCCGCGACGCTGAGCAGAATCGGCGGGAAGAACCACCAGTCCTTCGACGCACTCGCGCTTTCGGGAATGCTGAACATGCTGAGCGGCGTCTTGGTCAAACGCTGCATCTGCGTCAATCCATTCGAGCTCGCGAGCACAATCGGCGTCTGGTTCGTGACGATGACGTTGGTTGCCATGCCACCAGCATCGGCCTGCACCTGCACCTCAGCGGGCGGGATGATCTGATCCTTGCGCAACTTGACCCAGAACTCGAGCCACAGCCCAGGCTCCGAGAAGATCAACTGGCCAGGTTTGAACGAGCTCGAAAGCTTTGCGCACGCTGCGCGGGCGTGGATTGGTGGTCGGGTACGGTAGAGTGCCGACGCTCATTACTTCTCTCCTGCGTAGTGGACCCAGTGCTTCGAGGTCCAGAAGGCGAGCGCTGTCAGCAGGCCAATGACGATCACGAGTAGCCACGCCATGGCGGATGCGTAGCCCATACGAAAGTTGGTGAAGGCTTGCTGGTACATGTACAGCGTGTACATCAATGTGGAATCAACCGGGCCGCCGTTGCCGCCGCTGACGACATACGACTGGGTGAAGCTTTGAAACGCGTGGATCATCTGCAGCACCAGGTTGAAGAAAATCACCGGCGACAGCATCGGGATCGTGATCCGCCAGAATTTCGTCCAGGTACCGGCGCCATCGACCGCGGCCGCCTCGTACAGGTCCTGCGGAATCTGCCGCAGGCCGGCGAGGAAAATGATCATCGGTGAGCCGAAGGTCCAGACGTGGAGCAGGATGAGCGTGTCCAATGCATAGTCCGGACTGGCGATCCAGGCAGGCAGATTGGTGAATCCGATCGCGGACAGCACCTGGTTGACGAGTCCGGCGGAGCCGAAAATCTGCCGCCACAGCAAGGCTATGGCGACACTCGAGCCGAGCAGCGACGGCAGGTAATACATCGAGCGGTAGAACGCCAGTCCCGCCAGACCGCGATTCAGCACCACGGCGATAGCCAACGCGAACGCCAACTGCAATGGCACCGAGACCAGCACGTAATTGACGGTCACGCCAACCGCGGCGAAGAACTTGCGGTCGTCGGTGAACATCCGGATGTAGTTCGTCAGGCCGACCCAGTTCGTCTGACGCAGCAGGTTGTAGTCGGTGAACGAGAGGATCAAGGACGCCAACATCGGGCCGAGCGTGATGGCAAACAATCCGATCAGCCACGGCGTGATCAAGAGCCACGGCGCCAGGCGCAGGCTAGCGCGGCTCCAGCGCTGCCCTCTGAGCGACGTCGCTGCACGCGGCTCGGCAAGGACATGGCCGTGCTGCTGGGCAACGTGCTGGCTGGCCATCACCGTGCTCCGCCTCCCTCAGTACCCGGCTGACTTGTCGACTACGTTGCGCAGCGGCTGACCGGCGACATAGCGCGTCAGGTTGTCGATGAAAATGTCTACGCTGCGCCGGGCGGTGGCAGGCGTCGTCGCGCCGTTGTGCGGAGTGACGATGACATTGGGCAGAGACCAGAATGGACTGTCCGACGGAAGCGGCTCAACGCCGTGGGCGTCAAGGCCAGCACCGGCGATCCAGCCCTCCCGCAGCGCCATGAGCAGAGCCTCGTCGTCGGCGATGCCGCCACGCGAGATGCAGATGAAGTATGCGGTCGCCTTCATCGCCTGGAAAGCGGCCTCGTCGAAGATGCCCAGCGTTTGCGGGGTACTCGGGGCGGTGACGACGACGAAATCGGACTCGCCAAGAAACGCATGGAATTGATCGATGCTGTACATTCGGTCGACACCCGGCACCGATCGGTCCGAGTTGCGTCGCAAACCGAGCACGCGCATGTGAAAGGCTTGTGCCTTGAGCGCGAGGTCCGAACCGGAGTTGCCGAGGCCGAAAATACCAAGCGTCAGGCCGTTGAGCTCCGGGTGCGTGAAGCGCTCCCAGGTCTTGCTGGTCTGGGCCCGCATCCAGCGCGGCACGTCGCGATTGAGCATCAACATCAGCAGCATCGAGTGCTCGGCGAGCGGGATGGCGCCGTTGCCAGCCGATGAGGTCAGCACGACCGGACTGGCGAGCATCTCGGGAAACAGATCGTTGTCGGCGCCCGCCGCCCAACTGTGCACCCATTTGAGCCGCGGCGCGCGCGCCAGGTGCGACGCCTTGATCGTGCCGGCGATCGCCTCGACGTCGCCCAGACCGTCGTCGGTCTCGCTCAGTTTGGGGGCGAAGCGCAGTTCGACGGTCGGCACGGATTGCCGCATTCGGGCCATGTTTTCGGGCGAGAACTGGCCAGTGACCAGGACGGTGGTCATTTGCTGATCTCCGCGGCATCGCCGATGACGATGACCTCGAACAGGCCGAACTGGGGCACCGCCACGCTGATTTCGTCGCCGTTGGTGGTAATCGCGCAGGCGGTGTCGCTGACGAGCGCGTGGGCGCGTGCAGCGGGGCTCAAGCCAAGGAAGCGCAAGATGCCATCGCGCACGGGCAACGGTGGTGCGAACCCGGAGCGGTGGGCTCCCGACAGATTGACCAGGTGCACGACGGTGCGCTCACCGGTCTGGTGGAGCGTGAGCTCGACCTGCTCCGGAAGGTCGGCGGCGATCCGCTCGTCAGCATCCAGCAGGTCGTGCACGAGGCGCAGAATCAAGTCGCGTTCGACGGTCAGGCCCAGGTCACGGTAGCCGCGCCCGATGGTCCACGGAATGGTCACCGAACGGCCTCGCCCATGACTCCACATCACGTACCCGGGGTGGTCGATCTGCACATGGCCATACGCCTTCTCGGGCGGGCCGAACGGGGCGCGCGCGAGCATGGCCAATTGGTGCTGCGCACCGGCTCGCCACGCGCAGTAGTGGTATGCCCCGTAGATGGGCGTGATCGGTCCCGAGTACGTATTCGGGTTGCCGTTCACGGCGTGCTCCGGAGCGACGTACGTGGACCACAGCAGGTCGGCCTTGGTCGTCGCGGCTAATCGACGCTCGGCAGGCAGGCAGGCGAGCTGCGCGGTGCCATCCGCCGTAAAGCCGGTCGAGCCGGTGGCGAGGAGTCGGCCGCCCGCGGCGACGAACGCATCCAGTGTCGTGGCGGCCTCGCCAGATACTTCGCCGAGGTCGGGCAGCAGTAGCACGGAATAGCGCGCCAGGCTGCCATTGGCATCCATCTCGGCCAGGCGTTCCTGCGGCACGACGTCGAACGGGATGTGGCCTTGCTGCAGGGCCGAGTACAGGCCGCGGAACTCGGCCGTTGCCTGCTCGTGCTCAACCGCGGAGCGCGCCAATTGTTTGGGCCGCACCAGGCCGGTGCGCGCGCACGGCTGTATGCCGTCGTAGACGTGCCGCCAGCGTTTGTGAAAGCGGGTGATCTCGGCGGCGATCGGCAGGCATGGATACGGGATCTGGCCGGGCGTGCCCATGATGTAGGTGGACGGGTTTCCGCCGCGCGAGATGGTCTGCACCAGATACTGCGCGAAGTGCTCGGGCTGTTCGCCGGCCATGCGATACGGCATATCCATGAAGGTGACGGCGTTGACCAGCACCGGCACCGCGGGGCGGTACGCGCGCGGGGCACTGACTTCCTCGCTCGTCGCGTGGTGCCACAACTCGCGCCCGAGCGCATTGTTAGCCTCGTGAAAGATGACGTCGGCCGTCCGCCCGAGCAGGAACGCGTTCGGGCGGCGAGCAGCGATATGCGCGCGTAGACGGTCGGTCAGCCGAGCGATGGTCTCGGTCGAGAAGGTGCGCCATGCGCCGTAGTTGGCTGAATGGGGGCCCTCGGCGAGCTGCGCGAGTCCCGTGGATGCTTGAAACGCCCGCAGGCAACTGACGCAGTGGCAGACGCCGTTGTAGACCTTGCTGTAGTCGACTTCGTTGAAGCCGAACCAGTTGAAGAAGAAGCCGTCAACGGGGTAGCGCTCGATGACCTCGTCCAGGACATCGAAGGTCCTGGCCTGGTAGTACTCGCCGCTTGGGCACACGCTGACCAGACCGCTGTAGTTCTGGGATTGACCGGTCGGCGACACAAAGCACCACTCGGGGTGCTCGGCGGCGATACGCGCGGAGACTTTCGAGAAGTCCATGCGCGCCAGCAGCCGCACGCCGCGGGAGTGCGCGGCGCGCACGGCATCGCCCAGCAGATCACCGCTGGCCCGTTCGGCCAGGTAGGGGTTGCGCGTTTGGAAGGGCAGATCGGTTGGGTAGAAGGACAGAATGCCGCCGGCGTTGACGAGCCAGACATCGGCGCCGTGCGCCTGGATGAAGTCGAGCGTGCGGTCGACATCGAGGCCGGCGTCGACCTCGCGCAGATTGGTCTGGAACATCCCGAAGGGGGCGTGCCACCAGGGCCGATCGGTCAGTGGCTTGGATGTGGTCGCGGCGACTGGCGCCTCGGTCAGCATGGGCTCGGACGTGTCGACCTCGAGGGCAGACCGGAAGAGTTTGAGCTCGGCGAGGCGGCCCACGAAGTACCGGTCGCGCAACGCCTCGAGGTGATGGCCAAGACGACACAGTTCGGTGCTCTGGGACACGCTCACGGACGCCGCCTGGACGGCGCGAGTGTAACCCGCCATCGCTCGACGCGCGTGCGACGCGCGGGAGGGGGCCGCGAGCACGACGCCGGCCAGATACGATGCTGGCAACTGCATCAGGCCTGAGGGGGGCGCGTGTCCGAACCTGTGCGGATTGGCATCGTCGGCGCCGGGCGCATCCTGCCTGCGCATCTGCGCGGGTATGCGCTGCTCCGCCAGGCGGGGGTAAACGACTTCCGGATAACCGCGCTCACTTCGCGAACGCGGCGCGATGCAGAGTCGTACATAGAGCGCGGTCGTGGGCCGGTGCCGCGGCCGCCGGTGAGCAACCAGCCGGCCGATCCGCTGTCGGTTGCCGACGTGTTCATTTCCGATTTCCAGGACATCGACGACGTGCGAGTCTACGACTCGCTGGACGAACTGCTGGCGTCGGAGACCGTTGACGCGCTCGACATCACCGCCTCGCTGCCCGTGCACCATACGGCGGCTCTCGCAGGTATTCGTGCTGGCAAACACTGCCTGGTCCAGAAGCCACTGGCGATCAGCGTCGCCGCAGGCCGGGGGATGGTCGAGGAGGCCGAGCGCCAGGGCGTGTCGTTAGGTGTCACCGAAAACCTGCGCTACGCGCCGAGCGCGCGCATCGCGCGCTGGATCATCGACCACGGCTATCTGGGCGACGTGCAGATGATCGCGCACTGGAGTGTCGGCACAGCGGAGTGGTCACCAGATCGCGTCGTCGCCGAGACGCCATGGCGCCACCGCAAACTCGAGGGCGGCGCCGGCGCCTCGCTGGATATCGGCGTTCACTTGCTGCACGAGCTGCGCTACCTCGCCGGCGACGTCGACTCGATCTATGGCGTCACGCGCACGTTCGAGCCCGTCCGCTACGTAGACAAGAACGTCCAGGGCACGCAGTGCGAGGTCGACGACGCGTTCTTTGCCACCATCACCTTCGCCTCAGGCGCGGTCGGCCAGCTCACGTTCTCGTGGGCCGGTCACGGTGCGCCCACGCCCATGCCGGACGGCCTGGTCATCTATGGCACTCGCGGCTGCCTCAAGGGCGGAACCCTCACGCTGGATGGCGGATCGAGCCAATCGGCCGCCGAGCTCTTCGCCGCCGAGGCTGACCAGCAGACGGTCGACCGGTACTTCCCGCACGGGCTCAGGGACACGTTCGCGCTGGGGTTCCTGGACTTTCTCAACGCCATCAACAGCCGGCGGGACCCCGAGGCGAGCGGCAGGGAGGGCCTGTTGGACCTGGCTGCCGCGTACGCCATCTGCGAGTCGGCGGCACTCGGGCAGCCGGTCAGCGTGAACGAGGTGCTCGGCGGCCGGATCGCCAGCTATCAGGCCGATATCGATAGCCACTACGGACTGCGCTAACACCGGCCCGGTGCGCGTCACCAGGCGTTGATCTACACTGGCCGCCGGGATCACGGGAGGCGCGCACCCCGAAAAGGGCGAGGAGTAGATGGAATGGACTCTGGTCACCTGATCAGTCGACGACGCTTTCTCGTTACGAGCGCAGTGGGCTTTACGGGATCGCTGCTTGCCATCAGCGCGGCGGCGGTGCCCGCGGCGGCGGCGGCCGGGCAAGCGCGCGCTGTTCGAGCGCAGCAGGTTCCGGAAGTACCGCGCAACCGCACGCTCATCATGGCCGGCCTCGGTGGCGAGCATTTTGGCGGCTTCACCGACCTGGGCAACTTCAACTCGTTCCAGCCAGGTATCTCGCGCAGCGGCTGGACGCAGGCAGCGACGGAGGGTCTGTTCTACTACAACATGCTCGGGGACGACTTCATCCCCTGGCTCGCCGAAGGCTACTCGTACAACGCCGATTACACGCAACTGAACGTCACAATTCGCGCCGGCGCCGAGTGGAGCGATGGCCAGCCGTTTACGTCCCGCGACGTGGTGTTCACGCTCGGGCTGCTGCAGCGGAACCCCGATCTGAATGCCGCGGCCTCCGACATTGGCCGCCTGGTCTCAACGGCGCAAGCGGTCGACGACCGTACACTACAGATCAATCTCACGCAGCCCGCGCCGCGCTTTCACTGGGACTATTTGACGTTCCGAGCCGACGTCGGCATTCCCATTGTTCCTCAGCACATCTGGGAAGGCCAGGATCCGAGCAGTTTCACGAACTTCGATCCGTCGAAGGGCTGGCCAATCGGCACCGGACCGTACAAGCTCGTGTCGGAGGACGTGCAACAGCGGATCTGGGACGTGCGGCCCGACTGGTGGGCCGCGAAGACCGGTTTCCGCCCGCTGCCGCAGGTGTCGCGCCTGGTGTTCCTGCCAGGTATGAACGAGATCACCATGGCCCAGATGATGATCGCCAACCAGATCGACATGGCGTTCTCATTCACGCCCGCCAACCTGAAGCTGGTGCAGGGGCAGAACTCGAAGGTCATCACCCACTACGACCGGCCGCCGTATGGGTTCATGGACTGGTGGCCGATCGGCCTGGGCTTCAACACCGAGATCAGGCCGTTCGACGATCCCGATATTCGCTGGGCGATGAGCTACGCCATTGACCGCGACGAGATTGTGGCGTTTGCCTTCCAGGGCTTCAGCCAGACCGCGGCGCTGCCATTCCCACCGTACCCGGGCCTGCAGAAGTACATGGATGGCGTGGCCGACCAGCTGCAGACGTACCCAACCTTGAAGTACGACCCGGCCCAGAGCGAGGCGATCATGAGCCGCAAGGGCTACAGCAAGGACGGCGAGGGCCTGTGGGTGGACGGCTCGGGCCAGCGCATCTCGTTCCAGATCGTCACATTCCCGCAGCACCCCTCGGCGACGCCCATTGCACCAATCGTGACCCAGCAGCTCAAGCGCGGTGGCTTCGACGCTTCGTTCCTGCTACCCGCTGATTTCGTCAGCCGCATTACGACGGGCGACGCCGCCGCGTTCCTGTGGGGCCACGGCGGTGCGATGAAGGACCCGTACAAGACGCTCGATCTGTATAACGCGCGCTACGTCAAACCCACGCCCACGCCCATCTTCTTCACCAACATGTACCGATGGTCCAACTCCGCGTTTAGCGACCTCGTGGACCAGATGGGTCGGCTGCCGGAGGATGACCCTGGCGTGATGCCGCTGTGGCAGCAGGCGATGCAGAACTGGCTGCCTGAGCTGCCTGACATCCCACTCATTCAGACGGTTATTGCCCTGCCGATGAACTCCACCTACTGGACCAACTGGCCAGAGGGTGACCACCCATACATCCATGAGGGCTTCTGGCACAGGACGGGCTTGCACATCTTCCTGAATCTCAAACCGACGCAGGCCTAGACCCCCTGGCGGGGCGACGCGTAGGGCAGAAGCTGCCGCCCGCGTCGCCCCTGGCGGGGCAGCCATCCGGGAAAGAAAGAAGGTGGCGGGCGACTGTGGCGCAGAAGGTCGCTGCGCACGCGTCAGCCCTGGCGGGGCAGCTATTGGAGGAAGCCGGTTGGGTACGCGTTGCCGCTGGAGTGTGAACGGGAATCGCGGAGGTTAGCTCGTCGGCGTGCTGGCTTCGGGCGCGCGCTTGGGCGTGACCAGCACCTCGCCCAGGTTTTCGCTGCGCAGGGCCGGCGCGTGGTCATACCGATAGCAGGCCGCCACGCGCCGTGGCTCGGTTTGAAATAGCGGTGGATGGGCCGAGGTGCAGACATCCATCACATAAGGGCAGCGGTCCGCGAAGCGGCAGCCCGTGCCGGCAACCGCCGCCACCTCGGATGGGTCGGCCACGACCACGTCGCGCTGCCACGGGTGGTGCGGGTCGGGCAGCGGAATCGAACCGACCAGTAGCTGCGTATACGGGTGTTGCGGATACTTCACCACGCGCTCGACGTCGCCCGCCTCGACGGCCGAGCCGCGATACAACACGACGATGTGATCGCTGATCTGATAGGCGGTCGTCAGATCATGCGTGATGTAGATCAACGAGATGCCAAATCGCCGCTTGAGCTCCTGCAGGCTTTCCAGGATCGTCGCCCGCAGCGACGCGTCGACCATCGATACGGGCTCGTCGGCAATGATCAGCCGCGGCCGCATGAGCACCGCCCGCGCGACCATGACCCGCTGCCGTTGACCGCCACTTAGCTGGTGCGGGTAGCGTCCAAGGGTCTCGTCAGGTCGCAGACCCACACCTTGGAGCGCTTCTTCGATCAACGCTCTGGCAGCCGGTCGGGACGAGGCCAGGCCGAGCTTCCTGATCGGCGTCTCGAGCACGTGGTCGATCTTGTAGAACGGGTTGTAGACCTCGTAGGGATCCTGGAAGATCACCTGCACCTCGCGCAGGAACGCATGCCGCTGCTCGCGTGATAAGTGCTGCAGGTCGGTCCCGCGGTAACGGACTTCGCCGCGCGTTGGTGCGGCCAATCCGAGCAATGTCCGCGCGAGCGTGGTTTTGCCGCTGCCACTCTCGCCGACGATCGCGGTGATCGAGGGCGGCTCGACCTCTACCCCGAGCGTGAACTCGAACAGGGCGATCGTGACGTTTTTCTTGTGCAGCAGCCCACCGCCGAAAACCTTGGTAACGTGCCGAGCCTCGAGCAGCGCGACCACGGTGACGTGTCAGGCCGTGCGCCGCAAGCGCGGGTTTGCGTAGCGGTCGAGCCCCTGCGCAATCAGAAACAGCGACATGAATACCAGGATCAAGACCACAATCGGCGGCCCCCACCACCACCACATCCCGCGCAATGTCGCGCCGTAATAGATGGCCCAGAAAATGGTCATGCCCAGGGTCGGCTTGTCCTGTGGCCCCAGGCCAAGCGCTTCGAGGCCAATGCCGGCCAGGATCCCGGCTCCGACGGCACCCACGAAACTGGCGGCCAGGTATGGCAGCAGGTTGGGCATCAGCTCGCGAAAGATGATGTCCACATGTGTCTCGCCCGAGAAGCGACCGACTTCGACAAAAGCTCGGTTGCGCAGCGACATGACCTGGGCGCGGATCGTCCGCGTCGGGTACATCCACGCCAATGAGGCGATGACGAGCGCCATGATCTCCACGCTCAGCAAGGTGTGGATAGTCGAGGCGATGACAACCAGCACAGCCAGCGCTGGAATGGGCAGGATGACGTCGGCGGCGGTGCGAATGATGCTGTCGACCGGTCCGCCGAAATAGCCTGCGCTGAACCCGAGCAGCGCACCGATCAGCAGTCCGACCCCACCGGCGAGCAAACCGATCTCGAGGGTGAGTGGAATGCCCGCGATCAGGACCGGTAGAAGCTGCCGACCGGCACTGTCGGTGCCCAGCAAATAGCGAGCTGAAGGCGGTTGATCAGGCGGCCCAGAGATCGGGACGGCCTTGGAGGTACCGATCGTCAGAACACCGACGAGCCAGAACAGCAACATGCAGCTGATGAGTGCGAGCCCGACGGTGATCCTCGGGTTTTGCCATAGAAAGCGTCCAAACTTTTTCATCAGCCTTTGCTGTAACGAATGCGTGGATCGAGGAGCGGATAGACAAGATCCAACACGAGTGTGGTGAATGCGACGCCGACAATGATGAAGAAGACAACGCCGTAGATGGTGAAGTAATCGAAGGCGCTGACGGCTCTGAACAATACTGCGCCCATTCCCGCATAGTTGAAGACGACTTCGACGAGCAGAGCCCCCGACAGGATTGTGCCCAATGACAATGCCAAGGTCGTCGTCTGCGGCAGAAGTGCATTGCGCATCGCGTAGCCCAAGAAGATGCGCTTGCTCTTCAAGCCTTTGGCGTCGGCGAAGAGCATGTAGTCCTCACCGGCGATGCCGACCATCATCGCTCGCATCCCCAGCGCCCAAAATCCCAGCGATGCAAGGATGATCGACAACGCTGGCAAAATCGAGTGGTACACGACATCCCAGAGGAAGGCCGGCGAGATCGAGACTACGGCTCCGTACTGCGAGTTGCCGCTCATCGGAAAGATGCGGACCTGGAAGGCCAGGATGTACACCAGGATGAGTCCGAACAGGTAGTACGGGATCACCGAGAACATGAACAGCGGTGGCAGCAGGTACTGGATGGCCTGTGGTGCGCGCGGCCAGGCCAGCAAACCACCGAGCAGCGTCCCCAGGCTGAACGCGATGACGGTGGAGACGGTGAGCAGCCCGATGGTCCACGGCATGGAAATACGGATGACGTCGATCACCTTGGTCGGATACAGCATCAGCGAGTACCCGAAGTCGAGGCGGGCCAGGTCGGCCAGATACGTGACGTACTGCTGCCAGAGCGGCTTGTCGAGCCCGAACTTGCTTTCGTAGGCCTCGACCATGGCCTGAATATTCCCGGTGTTCACGCCGCCGGTCGCCATCATCATGCCGATGCGCTCGACAACGGGATTGCGCCCGGGCGCCATCTTGGGCAGGAAGAAGATCAGCGTCGTCGCCGCCCAGACCACGACGAAGAACAACAATACGCGCCGAACGACGTAGGCCGCGCTCACTACCGCCCTCCCGGTGCGTAAGCGTACCCGCCCTTGGTCCTGACGCGAAGGTGCCTACAATCTGGTGCACCACGCCCGAGTGGGAGACCAGGGCATGGACGGTGGTTGGGTGATGACATGAAAGTTCACGGCCGAGACCTCGACCGACCGACGCTGGCCCGGTTGGCCGGCGACGTGAGCGCACTTGGCGGCGTGCGCAGTGTAGTGCTCGATAACGGGGTCGAACGCGGCGTACGCGCGCTTGAGTTCCGCACAGGGACTGGCCTGGCCTTCGATGTCCTGGTCGATCGCGCCATGGACATCGGTCCGGCCGAGCACGGTGGTCGGTCTTTTGGCTGGCGCTCCGCAACCGGCTTTCGGCATCCCGCGTTGCACGAGTACCGCGATGAGGATGGCCTCGCGTGGCTGCGATCCTTCTCCGGCCTGGTAGTCACGGCGGGCCTCGACCACACCCTGTTCACCGCCGAGGTCGACGCGAGCCAGTATCGCTATCCGTTTCGCACGTCCGTCTGGAACGGTCTTCATGGGCGCGTCGCCAACATACCCGCGCACCTGCTCGGTTACGGCGAGGAATGGCGGACTGAGAACGCGTGCACGTTGTGGGCGGAGGGCGAGGTTCGGCAGGCGGCAATTTTCGGCGAGCACCTGCGCTTGCGGCGGCGCATCGAGGCGGACCTGGGCGGCAATCTCATTCGTCTTATCGACATCGTCACCAATTGCGGCTTCGATGCAACGCCGCACATGCTGCTCTACCACATCAATCTGGGCTGGCCGCTCGTCGACGACGGCGCCCGGCTGGTGGCGCCCATCGCTCGGACCCGGTGGTCGACTGACAGCGTGCGTGAACAGCGCGTGTCCTATCAGCGGTTTCCGACACCACGCTCGGGGTTCGTCGAGCAGGTTTATGCGCATGACCTGGTCGCCGACGACGATGGTCGCGTATGCGCCACCGTGGTCAACGAACGCCTCGGCCTGGCGGTCCAGGTCGAATGGTCGGCCGGGGAATTTCCGTACTTTTTCGAATGGCTGCACCTGCGCGAAGGCGCGTATGCGGTCGGGCTCGAGCCATCGACGCATGATGTCGGCGGTGAGGCCGCGGCACGCGCGGACGGGTCGATGATCTGGCTCGGAGCGGGTGAATCACGGAGCTACCACACGACGTTCAACGTGCTCGACAGCGCCGATCAGATCGACCAGGTCGTCCAGACCATCCAGGCCCGCCAGCGGCAACCAGCGGCAGACGTGCCGGGCTAGCCGCGCTCACGCGGCCGGCCCGGAGGGTGCCTTCCGGGGCATATGCAGGCGGGGGCCCCGTCACGAGCCCCCAATCCGGCCGGCCTCCGCTGGGTGCAACGTGGCCCCGGCAAACGCCGCGCCGAGCGACTGTCGGCCGAGCTAGGCTACATCGGCCAGGCCATCACGAACGGGCGGTCAGCTCTAGCAACGGGGTGACGCTGGCCGCGTTGCGTAGGTCGTCGATGGGGTCGACCTAGGTGTCGACGCGGGCGCGAGGTCGTAGACACGGCGCTGCGCAGCGTGTCGAGCCAGGCGAGGGCCATGGCTAGACGACGCCTCGGGTACGCAGGTCCGCGACGTGCTCCTTGGCCAGGCCGAGCTCGCCCAGGATGGCCTGCGTGTCCTGGCCGAGGCGTCGGCCCGACCAGCGCACTTTGCCCGGCGTGCCGAGCATGCGGAAGAGGACGTTCTGCATCTTCAGCGGCCCGAGCTCTTCGTCGGGCACGCTGATGATGCTGTCGAGCGCCGCGTATTGAGGGTCGCGCGCGATGTCGGCGGCATCGTAGATTGGGGCAATCGCCGCCTCGGCGGCTTCGAACGCGTCGATTACTTCAGATTGGTCGCGCTCGGCGATCCAGCTGGCGACGTAGGCGTCGAGCTCATCGGCGTGTTCCGCGCGCTCTGTACCCGTGGCGAACCAGGGCTGGTCGATGACTTCGGGGTGGCCGACCAGGCGCATCACCCGTTCGGCAATCGACTGGGCACTGGTCGAAATCGCCACCCACTTGTCGTCACGTGTGCGGTACGTGTTGCGCGGGGCATTGTTGGCGGATCGGTTGCCTGTGCGTTGCTGAACGATGCCCAGCTGGTCGTACACCGAGACCTGCGCGCCGAGGATGGTCAGGATTGGCTCGATGATCGCCAGATCGATGACCTGACCGGTGTCGTGTTTGTCCCGTGCGTAGAGGGCCATCAAGATCGCCATTGCGCCGGCCAGACCGGCGATGCCGTCGGCGAGGCCGAAGGGTGGCAGCGTGGGTGGACCCTCGGGTTGACCGGTGATCGCGGCGAAGCCGGACAGGCTTTCGGCGATCGTGCCGAAACCAGGTCGACGGGCGTACGGCCCGAACTGGCCGAAGGCCGTCGTACGCAACACGATGAGCTTGGGATTGTTGGCCAGCAGCTCTTCGGGGCCCAGGTTCCAGCGTTCCAGCGTGCCCGGCCGGAAGTTTTCGATGAGGACGTCAGCTGTGCAAGCAAGTTGTTTGAGCAGTTGTTGGCCAGCGGCGTCCGAGAGGTTCAAGGTCAACATGCGTTTGTTGCGGTTGACCATCTTGGCCCACAGGCCGGCGCCGTTCTTCGCGTGGCCGTGACCACGGATTGGATCACCTTTCGGGTGCTCGACCTTGATCACGTCGGCGCCGAAGTCGCCCAGAAAGGTTGCGGCCAGTGGCGCGGCGAAGAGTGTGGCGACGTCCAGGACACGCACGCCCTCGAGCGGCGGCTGCGTCATGCGCCGACGCTCGCCTCGGTACGCGTGGTTGGCTGACGCAACTGGCCGAGCTTTTGGTACTCGGGCAAGATCGCCTCCATATACGCCCACGTGCGCATCGGGTCTCCGCTGCCAGGCGCCTCGACCTTGATGACCTCGGCGCCGTGATCGGCGAACAGGTGGCCGCAGAACGGCCCGGCGATGAGCTGGCCGGTTTCGACGACGCGAATGCCGCGCAGCGCGCCCTCACCGCTGGGGAGAGTCATGGGCCGAGCCAGGGTATCAGCGGTATCCGTGTTCGGGTCGGGGAGCCTGCGGCCCCCCGCCGCCAGTCACTGCTCCGCTCGCAGGCTCGCTGCGCGCTCCTTCCCGCGGCGACCCCCGCAACAGGGGCGTCGCCGAGGTGACCGTGCGCAAGGCCCGACATGTCTGTGGCGCGACGCGGTTTGACGGCGGCGCAAGCTAGAGTCTGCGGAGGCGCGGATCGAGCAGATCGCGGACGCCGTCGCCGAGCAGGTTCAGGCCGAGCACGGCGAGCATCAGGGCGGCGCCGGGGGCCAGCATGGTCCAGGGCGCGCGGGCGAGGTACTGGCGGGCATCGCCCAGCATGTTGCCCCAGCTTGGGATCTCGGGCGGGGTGCCGGCGCCAAGGAAACTGAGGCTCGCTTCGCCCAGAACCGCGTCGGCGAATATGAAGGTCGATTGGACGATCAGAATCGCCATGCAGTTGGGCAGGATGTGGCGCATGAGCAGTCGCGGCGCGCCGACGCCGATTGCCTGGGCTGCCTCGACGTACTGCAGCTCGCGTAGCTGGAGCACGGCGCTCCGCATCACCCGCGCCAGGCGCGGCGTGTACACCACGGTGAGCGAAAAAATGACATTTTCGACCCGCGGGCCGATCGCGGCCATGATCGCGATCGCCAGAATCACGCCTGGGAAGGCCATCAACCCATCCATGACCCGCATGACCACACTGTCGAAGCGGCGATAGAACCCGGCCAGCAAGCCGACCGTCGTGCCGATCAACAGCGTCAGGACCGACACGCCAACCCCGACCAGGAGTGACAGCCGGGCGCCGAACACGACGCGGCTGTAGGTGTCGCGTCCCTGGTTGTCGGTCCCGAGTGGGAAGGCTGCGTTTGGCGCCTGGAGCCTGACGTCGGCATCGAGAAAGAGCGGGTCGTGCCGCGCCAGGATCGGCGCGGCCAGAGCCACCAACAGGATGAGGCCGACGATTGTTGCCCCCGCGACCGCGCCGCGGTGGCGGAAGAAGGGCACGACGCGCCGCTGCGCGAGCTGACGCCGGACCGGTAGCGGGCTGTGGAGCGCAATGGCGTCGGCCATGCGAGCGAACGCCTAGCCGCCCTTGACCCGCAGGCGCGGGTCGAGATAGCCGTACAGCAGGTCGACCAGCAGGTTGATCAGCACGTACAGACCAGCAACGATCATCACGACGCCCTGGACCACCGGGTAGTCGCGGCGAGCCACCGCCTGGATGAGCATCCGGCCCACGCCCGGGATGTTGAAGACCTGTTCGGTGATCACCGCCCCGCCCATGAGCGCAGCGAAGATCAGCCCGATAACGGTCAGCAGCGGAATCGCCGCGTTGCGGAAGGCGTGGCGCATGACTACGGCGTGCTCGGCCAGGCCCTTTGCCCGCGCCGTTCGCACATAGTCGTCGCCGAGCGTCTCGAGCATCATCGAGCGCGTCAGCCGCGCCAACAGTGCCGCCTGGAAGAGCCCGAGTGTCACGGACGGCAAGATCAGGTAGCGCAGGCTCTCCCAGAGCCCGCTGCTCAACGGCTGGTAACCGGCCACCGGCAGCCAGGCGAGCAGGACGCCGAACACGAAGATCAGGTTGAGGCCCAGCCAGAAGGTGGGCATCGACACGCCGCCTATGGCGATCAGCATCGCGCTTGTATCCTGCCAGCGCCCGTGCCAGAGGGCCGCGAGCAGGCCCATGGTCAGGCCGAGCGTGACCGCGACCAACGTCGCCAGCGATGTCAGTAGCAGGGTCGGCTCGGCGCGGCTCATGATCGCCTCGATTACCGGGCGGTTCTCGAAAATCGACTGTCCGAGATCGCCCCGCAACAGGCGCATATACCAGTTTCCGAGTTGCACGTAGACGGGCTGGTCGAGCCCCAGCCGCGTCCGCAGCTCGGCGACCCGCTCCGGCGTGGCGTCTGGCCCGAGAATGACCGCCGCTGGATCACCCGGCGTCAGGAAGAGCAGCAAGAAGACCGCTGTGGCAACCATCACCATGACGGGAATGGACGCCAGCACGCGCTGGATCAGGTAGCGCGCCATTCAGATGTAGCAGCGAGAATGCAGGACGACGAGCCGGCCTCAGGTCAGTGCGACGTTCCAGAAGAAAGCGTCCGTCTTCAGGTCGTAGCCCTGGAGCTTCTTGCTTGCGGATTGCAGCTTGCCGTATTCGCACACCTTGATGCACGGCACTTCCCGCCACTGCAGCTCCTGCAGCTTCTTGACCTGATCGACCACCTTCGCCGGGTCCGGCTCGGCGAACATCGCCGAGACGATCTGGTCGCGCTCGGAGTTTTCCCAGAAGCCTGGCCAGCTTGACGCGAGGTACGGCTGCAGGATCGGGTGATTGAATGACTCATGTCCCGTCACGAAGACGTCGTACTCCTTCGGGTCCGAGCGCCGCTTGACCAACGTCGCCCAGTCCATTACCTGGAGATCGATTTTGAAGCCGTTCGCTTCGAGCTGCTGTTTCGCGGGTAGGGACGAGTTGTAGTTGTAGAAGTACTCCTTCGTCGACATCCAGCGGATCGGCGTGCCGTCGTAGCCGGCATCCTTCAGCAGGGTCTTGGCTTTGTCCGGATCGGGTTTGTTGTAGACGTCCGCGCCGGCCTCGGAGTTGTGCCAGGCGACTTCCTTGGCTGAAATGTCCGGGCCGAGCCGCCAGAACTCTTGCGGACCGACACCGGCCTTGGCCAGCGGCTCCATGCTGAGGGAGGCCAATATCGCCTGGCGCAGCTTGAGCCCGTTTGGACCGGCGAATATCCCTTCCTTCTTGTTGAAGTGATAGACCAGCCAGTAGTACGGCATGACGATGACCGGAGTGACATTCGACTGGCCCTTGACGCTGTCGACCTGGTCCGGATTGAGATCGTCGGCGAAGTGGTACTCGCCCGTGCTCACACCATCGGCGCGGACGGTCCCCTCGGGCACCGGAATGAATGAGATCTCGTCGACGTACGGGACACGCTTGCCGGCTGCAAAGTCTGCAGGTTTGTCGAGCGGTTGATACTTCTCGAAGCGCTTCAGCTTTACGAAGCGGTCGGGCTGATGGTCCACGAATTCGAACGGGCCCGTACCGATGTACTCGGAGAGCTTGTCCTTGGGGAACTTCTCGGCAATCTCGGCCGGCATGACGAAAGAGCTGCCCTCGGCGAGGAAGCTCAGCAGCGTCGCGCCCGTCGGCTCTTTGAAGGTCATGACCACGGTGTAGTCGTCTTTGGCGGTGATGGTCTCGAGCCGCTTGGCGATGACCTGGCCGCGGGCGCCCATGGTGCCCCACCGCTTCAGTGAGGCCACCACATCGGCGGCCTTCATCTCCTTGCCGTTGTGGAATTGGATGCCCTTGCGCAGAGCGAAGGTCCACGTCTTGGCATCACTGGACACATCGCCCTTCTCGGCCAGAAATGGCTGAGGCTCCATCTTCGAGTTGGGCGCGTACAGCGTCTCGAACATGTGCCAGGCGGTGTTGCGGGTGACCGTAGCCGTCGTGAACATGATGTCGAGGGCCGGCGGCTCGCCGAGAATAGCCACCTTGAGCGAGCCGCCCTTTTTCAGCTCGCCGGCTTGCTGAGCGACTGGCTGGGCGCCGGGCGCAGCGGTGCCCACGGGCTTGCCCGCGGCCGCCGGCTGGGTTGGCGCCGTCGTCGGGGCCTGTGACACTGGCCCGCAAGCGGAGGCCAGCGGTAGGACCGCCCCCACGGCTATGGTCGCTGCGAGCCCCTTCAGCAGATGTCGCCGCGAGATCGGCTGCTCCAGAAACCCCTGTCCACCTGGCTCAGGATGACGCTGTCCGCCCATCAGTGACCTCCTGCTTCTGCCGCGGCTCTCGGCGGCACGCAGCCTCAGCGACGCGTGGCCCGGCAACAGTGATCGTCAGTGTAGCTGCGCTCCACCCCACCTTCAACGACTCGGCAGAACGCTGTCGACTCCGCTTGCGACCCCGATTCCCGACTGGTGACGGGCAGCCGCGGGCCGTAGTCTAGTGCGACCAGGCACGCTTTGAGACATACCTTGCCGGGCTGGTTGCGCTACCCAGGGGACATCGTCGTCATGGGCGTGCTTGTCGCTGCCTGTGGCGCGCCTCGGTCAATCGAGCCGGTGCCGACGGAGTCGGTCGAGCCTGCGCCCACCGTTCACGTCACTGCGACTTCGCCTGTGCTCAGTCTGGCAACACCCCTGCCGACGACGGCCCTGCCGGCTGCGACGGCGGTCTTCGCGACAGTGGTTGCCACGCCGCGGGTCAGTGCGCCGACCTCGACGGCGACTACGTCGCAGGAGCAGGTCCGCGCTCCAGATGTTGCCAACGAGATCACGCTGATCGCCGTGCAGTTCGAGGCGGCCCTCAACCGGGGTGACGTCGAGGCAGCGATGGCCATGTTCGAAGAGCAGGCCGAAGTGAAGATTCCGCCGGATGTGTACGTCGGCGAGGCACAGATCAGAGGCTGGCTCGAATACCTGGCAGCCAATCAGTTCGCGGCCGAGCCGGGCTTCCGCCGCGCGGCGGGTAACCGGATCACATGGCCGCTGGCGATACGCTCCAACTATCTAAGCCGCCTGGGACTGCCCTCCCTGGACGGCGCGGCGACGCTGGCAGTGCGCAGCGGACGGATCGCGAGCTACACCTTTGTCCTGAGTCGTGACTCCGCGGCACGCCACCGGGCGGCGCAACTCGCAGCTAGCCAGGTGCTCCAGGATCCCGTCATTGTCGGTCAGCTATCGGCCAACATCTACGGGCTCAACGACGTTTTTCGCGATAGCGGCGGTACGTTGATCAGCTATCGGGACGTGCTGACTTCCGAACCGGGCAGTGGACCGTTCTTCGACCTGGGCGGTGAGCCAATCATCGTCAGGTCCGGCTTCTAGGAGGCTGCCCAGCGCGGCGTGCGCTGATGGTTGGGCACAGTCGCATACGCTGGAACCATGGCTCGGGCACATATCGCGCTGATCAACGACGACACTGCGTTTCTCGAGTTGATGCGCGAGCTTCTTGAAGCCGACGAGGGTTATCAGGTCAGCATCTGTAAGGAATGGGACGGCGCGTACGAGTTCGTCAAGCGTGTTCAACCCGACCTGGTGATCCAGGACATCACCATCGGCGGCGAAGAAAAGGGCTGGACGATCCTGAACCTGCTGACACTCGATCCCGCAACTCGACAGATCCCGCTCATCGTCTGCTCGGCGGCGATCCAGTCGTTGCATGAGCATCAGCCGATGCTCGACCGTTTCGGAATCACAGCCCTGCCGAAGCCATTCGATCTAGACGAGTTGCTCAGCACCATCGAGCGCGCTATCGGGCCAGGCCCGGCGCGGCAATAGTAAACCGCACGATCGCGTGCCGAAGGGCATGCCACAGTGTTTACTGCCG
>WNFV01001199.1_pt1 | contig 41515 bp, 40 predicted proteins | sample 5400101 | NCBI WGS metagenome assembly WNFV01 (sample SAMN13153361, study PRJNA577476) | soil metagenome | isolation source: 115 cm soil or saprolite under grassland replicate 1 | place: USA:California | collected 2016-06-15 | reverse complement strand
CGCGACTGGGGCAGCGGCGAGCTTTAATGTCTCGTTCGGTGTCGCCGCCGACAGCGCGGGCAATGTCTATGTGGCCGATACGGGCAACAACACCATCCGCAAGATCACGCCCGCAGGGGACGTGAGCACGCTTGCCGGCACGGCGGGGACTGTAGGCAGCACCGACGCGACTGGGGCAGCGGCGAGCTTTAATGTCTCGTTCGGTGTCGCCGCCGACAGCACTGGCAACGTCTATGTGGCCGATGAAGACAACAATACCATCCGCAAGATCACCCCCGCCGGGGAGGTGAGCACGCTCGCCGGGACGGCAGGCGCTTCCGGCAGCATCGACGCGACCGGGGCCGCCGCGCGCTTTAATTTCCCGCGGGGCGTCGCCACCGACAACGCGGGCAATGTCTATGTGGCCGATGCCGGCAACCACACCATCCGCAAGATCACGCCCGCAGGGGACGTGAGCACGCTCGCCGGTACGGCAGGGGTCACCGGCAGCGCCGACGGTACCGGGGCTGCCGCGCGCTTTAATTTCCCGTTCGGTGTCGCCATCGACAGCGTTGGCAATGTCTATGTGGCCGATACCAACAACCACACCATCCGCAAGATTACGCCCGCCGGAGACGTGACCACGCTCGCCGGGTCAGCGGGCATAAGGGGCAGTACCGATGCCGCCGGTACCGCGGCGCGCTTTAGTTTTCCGCTCGGCGTCGCCACCGACAGCGCGGGCAATGTCTATGTGGCCGATGTCGGCAACGACACCATTCGCAAGATCACGCCCGCCGGCGTTGTGGGCACGCTTGCCGGGTCGCCTGGCACTACAGGCAGCGCCGACGGAATCGATGCCGCTGCGAGCTTCAATCACCCGAGCAGTGTCGCCACCGACAACGCGGGCAATGTCTACGTGGCCGATACCTTCAACCACACCATCCGCAAGATCACGCCCGCAGGGGACGTGAGCACGCTCGCCGGTACGGCAGGGGTCACCGGCAGCGCCGACGGTACCGGGGCTGCCGCGCGCTTTAATTTCCCGCGGGGCGTCGCCACCGACAGCGCGGGCAACGTCTATGTGGCCGATACCAATAACAGCACCATCCGCAAGATCACGCCCACAGGTGTAGTGACCACTGTAGTGGGAGTGGCGGGGCAGGCGATCTTTGTGCCTGGCGCGTTGCCGGGGCTGTTGGCGTTTCCGCAAGGCGTGGCTGTTAGCGGCTCTTCGCTCTACGTCACGCTCAATAACGGCGTAGCGGTGGTGCAGAACCGGCCGTAGATCAACGTCCACTCGCAAGGAGAATTGTCATGCCGATGCGCATGGGACAGAACGCGGCCGACTCGGTGCTCGATTCCAGCGGCGAAGCGAGATGGGTGAAGCGGCTGTTCGTCGCCGACAACTCGGCGCTCGCGAACGGCCTCGGCGGCCCCAACCCGACGCTCACCACCCAGGCGCTCGCCACCCGCACCGCCGAGAAGATCTTCGAGCGCTATTTCGGCGGGGACCGGTGGATAGGGAAGGAAGAGCCGGTGTCTTCGATCGAGCCCGCGATCACCCAGGCGATCGCCGAGGGAAGCCTGGAAATGCACCACGACTCAGTTCCGAGCGGCATGGGGCTGCAGGTCTTCGGGGGCGCCCGACTGATGACTAATAAGGAGCGAAGGTTCTGATTCATTTCATAGGAGGAATCATGCAATCGAATAGCGGATTACGCGCTGCCGGAAAGCGCGGCAATGGCTTGCCGGCGTTCGCGGCGAAAGCATCGCTCGTGGCTCGGGCCATCGCGTTCGTCGGCCTGTTTATTTTCGCCCCAATCGGCTGGGCCCTGCCAGCGTCGGCGGCGCTTTCGGTATTAGAGCACCCAATCACCTCGTCATCTGCGATCGAGACCACGCCGACCGTGGGCAACGACGGCACCAGCAGCTTGGTGGTGTACACGGTGCGCGCGTCCTCGGGCAGCCAGGGCGACATCTTCTACCAGCGCTTGGCCGCCGACGGCAGCGCGAGCGGCCCGGCCGTGCAGGTGACTACGTCGAGCACCGACGACCAGCTCAACGACGTCAGCGGCAATCACATCGTTTACACGGCTTTCGACAGCACCATCAGCTCCAGCGGCGACGTCATCGTCTACGAAATCTCCTCGGCGATCGCGCAGTCGATTGGCAACGCCGCGCAACTGTCCGGACCGCGCATCCACGGCAACAAGGTGGTGTGGACCGAGGGCACCAGCACCGGCACGGTGGTCAAGCTCTTCGACCTGTCGTGGATCGGCACCGCCCAGGCCGCGATCGTGATCGCTGGTCCCTTGCCCCCGGCTTCTGAAGTCCAGATTGGCGATCGGTTCGTGGTGTGGTCCGAGTTCGTCGGCGGCCAGTCGGACATGGCGGCCTATGACCTGACCCTAGGGACGCGTTTTGTCGTGGCCGGCTCGGCCACCATCAACGAGCGCCAGAGCGCGACCTCGGGTCCCTGGATCGTATGGCAGTCGCGCAACGTCGGCGCCGCCAACAGCCGCATCGAGGCGCTGAACGTCGACACCGCCGAGGCGCGGCTGATCGTCAACGACGGCGCGCTGCCTCGCTTGCCCAGCATCGACGGCGACCTGATTGCCTACGAGTCGAATGTCACCGGTAACTTCGACATCTATGTCCATCGCCTATCCACCAGCGAGACGTTTGCCGTGACCAACGCGCCCGGCGATCAGCTCTTGAACAATGTGCATGGCAACCTCGTCGCGTGGATGGACGCCTCGGCCGGCAACGGCGACATCTTCGTCGCGCGCCTCGGTTTCGATCGACTCGTGACCCCGGGGTTTCAGCCGAGCGGTCTGGCCTATGACGGGACGTTCCTCTACGTCTCGGAGCTGAGCGGCCTGCGCCGGATCGACAAGCTGGATTCCCAGGCGGGCGCGCTCCGGGGGTCCTTCCTGGCCCCCAGCCCCACCGGTCTGGACGGTCGCGGGAACCCGAACGGCCTGGCCTATGACGGCGCGGGTCATCTGTTCGTCAGCGACATCGGCGCTTTCGGGGCCGGGATCGTGTATGAGATTGACACGGCGGGAACGCGAATCCTCAACTCGTTTACTGTCCCCTTCCGGGGCGGCGCCATCGCGTTCGACGGCACGAACCTGTACATCGCGGATCTCGATGGCGGAACGGTCCTGGTGAGCGACCGCTTCGGGACGCCCATTCGGACGTTCGACTCACGGCTGCGGCCCGCGGATATGGTTTTTGACCCCGCAACGGGCCACCTCTGGGTGATCAGCGAGTTCGACACCAAGATCTCGGAAATCACGACGGACGGAAGGCTGATCCGATCCTGCGAGGGGCCCCGTCAGCCTGGCATCCAGGGGCTCGGGGGCGTGACGCTGGTGGGTTCCAAGCTGTATGTGGCGGAGGTCTCGGACCCTGACCCGTTCAACCCGCCCGAGGTGCCTGGCACCATCCATATCGTTGATCCGAATGCCCTCGTGTGCCACCTCGTCGCCGACACCAGCCCGCCGGTCCTGACAGTCCCAACAGCCGTCACGGCTGACGCCACCAGCCCTCAAGGGGCCGTCGTGTTCTACCAAGCGTCCGCCACCGACAACGTTGATCCCGACCCCGTGGTCGCCTGCGCACCCCCCTCCGGCAGCACCTTCCCCATCGGGACGACGACAGTGACCTGCACCGCCACCGATGCCGCCGGAAATAGTGCGAGCGCGACATTCCAGGTGACTATCAGAGGATCGACTGATCAGCTTTCCAACCTGATTAACGAGGTCCAGAGCATCAACGCCAAGCAAGGAGTGATCAACAGCCTCGCTGCAAAGTTGCAGGCAGTTCTACGTGCCGTGAATGCAGGGAACGCGGATAACCGCGCGGATGCCTGTAACAAGATCGATGCGTTCATCAACGAGGTACAGGCCCAGTCAGGCAAGGCGATCACGGTGGATCAGGCCAACAACCTGATTGCGGACGCCAACCAGATCAAGGCAGTGCTCGGATGCGTGTGATGGAAGTGGACAGGCTCCACTGGCCGGCGGATTCCCGAAGTTGGGTATTCGGGTTGAGGGTCGTCGTTTTCGATAAAGGAGTCGATTGCCTTGACGGACCTCACCGGAGACGGACTGTCGGCCGAAGGAACGTTCGCGAACCGCCGCCACACCTACGCCTACGAGGGGCGGCGGCACACGTCGCCGTGGATCCGAAGACCGGACAGGTGGAAGTCATCGACTATGTGACGGTGGAGGTCTCGGGCACCACTCCCGGATTGTCTTCGCCGGAGAGAACCACCAGAGGCGCGGCGGGAATCGCCTCGCGCAGCGCCGCGAGCGCGTCCAGGCCGGCGACGCCCGTCATCTTGAGGTCGAGCAGGACGAGCTCGTAGCTGCGCTCGGCCGCGTGCTCGAGCGCCTTGCCGCAGTCGCCCGCCCTCGTCCACCTCGAGCGCGGCATCGAGACTGCACAGCGGAAATTTCAGGCCCTCCCTGAACAGCGCGTGATCGTCGATCAGCAGGATGTTCATGGCGCAATAAGCATACGCCGGCGGCCGCGCCCGTGAACAGGCCGGCCGGCTATGACTTCCGGCCAATGCGGCCTCCGTCGTTCGGGGAATTTCCTGCCCGCGGCATCGCGCCCAGAATCGGCCTCATAACCGATGACAGGGGAAACGCCATGAACACAAAACGCTTGAACTTTCTTCCGCTGATTCTCGCCGTCCTGATGCTCGGCGCCTGCGGCGGCGGCGACGGGACGGCCGCGCCCCCGCTCGAGGTGCGTTACTTCTCCGCCGTCAGCGACGGTGTCAACGACTTCGAGCTTTGGAAAACCGACGGCACCGAGGCCGGCACCGTGCGGGTCAAGGACATCAATCTCGGGCCGGGCGGCAGCGATCCTTTCGGTTTCACCGTCTTCAACAATGCGCTGTACTTCGCCGCGAACGACGGCACGAGCGGGCATGAGCTTTGGAAGACCGACGGCACCGAAGCCGGCACCGTGCGCGTCAAAGAGATCAATCCCGGCGCGATCGAAAGCGCCCCCCGCGGCTTTGCCGTCTTCAACAATGCGCTCTACTTCTCCGCGTTCAACGCGACTAGTGGGTGGGAACTCTGGAAGACCGACGGCACTGAGATAGGCACGGTGCAGGTAAAGGACATCAACACGACCGCCCCGGGCTCGGGTTCGTTTCCGGTCAACTTCACCGCCTTCAACAATGCGCTTTACTTTTCCGCCAACGACGGCACGAGCGGGCATGAGCTTTGGAAGACCGACGGTACCGAGGCCGGCACCGTGCGGGTCAAGGACATCAACCCCGGGGCGGGCGGCAGTGCTCATTTCAGCTCCTTTGGCCTCACCGTCTTCAACAACGCGCTTTACTTCCTCGCCAACGACGGCACGAGCGGGATGGAGTTCTGGAAAACCGACGGCACCGAAGCTGGCACGGTGCGGGTCAAGGACATCAATCTCGGGCCGGGCGACAGCGATCCTTTCGGTTTCACCGTCTTCAACAACGCGCTCTACTTCGCCGCCAACGACGGCACGAGCGGGATCGAGCTCTGGAAGACCGACGGCACTGAGATAGGCACGGTGCAGGTAAAGGACATCAACACGGCCGCGGGCGGGGGCTCCCGTCCCATTGAATTCACCGTGTTCAACAACGCGTTGTATTTCGCGGCCCACGGCGGCGCCGCCGGCTACGAGCTGTGGAAGACCGACGGCACTGAGATAGGCACGGTGCAGGTAAAGGACATCAACACGACCGCCCCGGGCTCGGGTTCGTTTCCGGTCAACTTCACCGTCTTCAACAACGCGCTCTACTTTTCCGCCAACGACGGTACGAGCGGGGCCGAGCTTTGGAAGACCGACGGTACCGAAGCCGGCACCGTGCGGGTCAAAGACATCAACCCCGGGGTGGACTTCGGCGGCCCCTGTCAAAGACATCTGCCCCGGGCCATGCAGTGGCACAGATTGACGAGCGCGCGCGCCGGCGGGTGAGTCGGCAGGCCGGCGAACAGGGCAACCGTACCGATAACAGGGGAAACGCCATGAACACAAGTCTTGCGAAACCGCTTCCGCTGCTTCTCGCCGTCCTCATGCTCGCCGCCTGCGGGGGCGGCGGAGATGGAGGATACGGCGGGGGAAGCAATGGTGGACCTCCTTCCTCGGACACTACGGCGCCGACGGTGAGCTCGGTAGACCCCACCGCTAATACGGAAGGCGTCGCCGTCGATGTGGCAATTTCGGCGACATTCAGCGAGGCGATGGACTTTTACTCGATCACCACCTCCACGTTTACGGTTTCATCGGGAAGCGCTCCTGTGGCGGGCGCTGTCAGCTACAGCGGCGCGACGGCGACCTTCACGCCGTCCAGCAGTCTCGCCGCTGACACCACCTACACGGCCACGGTGACTACCGGCGCCAAGGATCTGGCGGGGAATCCCATTGCGGCGGCCTATTCCTGGAGCTTTGCCACCCGCGTATGGAACAGAATCTTCGTCACCTCGGTGACCGGCAACGGCAACTTGGCGAGCTGGGCGGACGCCGGAGGCAATACCGGACTCGCCGCGGGCGACGCCGTGTGCCAGGCCCGGGCTGCGGCCGGGGGATTGAGCGGAATTTTCAAGGCGTGGCTCGCCGATGATAATGACGACGCCTATTGCCGCGTCCATAACCTGACGGGCAAAAGATCCGCGAACTGCGGACAGGGTACCCTGCCCGTCTCCGCCGGGCCGTGGGTCAGAATGGACCGCTTCCCGTTCAGCGCGACCATCGACCAGCTCGCGCAGCTTAACGGCAAGGTTTATGCCTCGGTAAAGTACGATGAATCCGGCAACCCCGTATTAACGACAGGAATAGCCTCCGCCTACTTTACCGGCACTATCCCTACTGGGAGTTTGCATCCGGCCAACCCTTCACCCTGCTCTAATTGGACCAGCAGCACCGTGGCGTCATTCACGGCCCTCGGGAGCGCCGATGCGACCACGGGAATGTGGTCCACCTCTTCTTCTGATAGCTGTGGATCGACGCGCCCGTTGGTGTGCCTGCAGACCGGCGCCGGTCCGGCGCTGCCGGTCTTCGCCTCGCCGGGCAAGAAAGCGTTTCTCACATCGGTGAGCGGCAACGGCAATCTCGCAAGCTGGGCGAGCGCCGGCGGCAACACCGGCCTGGCCGCGGGCGACGCCGTGTGCCAGGCCCGGGCCGCGGCGGGAGGACTGAGCGGAACCTTCAGGGCTTGGCTCGCGAGCAGTACCGCCAACGCCGTGGACCGCCTCGTCAGCAACGGCCCCTGGGTGCGGATCGATGGCGTCAAGGTAGCGGACAACAAGGCGGATCTCACCGACGGGACGCTCTTTTCCGCGATCAACCAGGATGAGTTCGGCCTCTATTACGGAAACTACGGCGTATGGGCGGCGCGTTATGACGGCCTCAACACCGCCCACAACTGTAACGAGTGGGCGGACGGGACTGCCGCCTTCATGGGGGCTTTCGGAATTGCGGCCGCTACCGGAACGGGCTGGGCCAGCGGCAGCGGCTCGAGTTGTGACGTCACCGCGTTTCATTTGTATTGCCTCGAGGATTGAACGCGGACGCGGAGGGAAGCGATAGACGAATCGAGCGATTAAATCGAGGAGCTGCCATGCGACACGCAGCGTATTCGCGCGCGCGACCGAAGCGCGGTCGTGGGTTGCTGGGGAACTAATCCGCGGGCCCACGGCGCTCCTTGAGCCGCTCATGGTCCTCGCATGTGGATGGAGGTGCTCTTCGTGGTGGTAGCGTTGGATCCAAGTAAGGAGGGTTCGTCATGTTTGAGAAGTTCAACAGATGCATAAATTCCCTGTTTGTCATTCGATACCACCTACGCGCCGCCCCCCTGCGACCGATGCCAGGCGCGATTCACTCGCGCGCATTTTTTCCTCTTCTCTTCGCGTTCTCGCTGCTGCTCACCGGCTGCGCGACTATTGGGGGCAAGCCGTCGGAGCGGGTTACATTCACAAGTCGAGACACGAGTGTGAAGCTCACGCCACGGGAGCGCGTCGCTACGGTTACGCGCGAGACTCCAGAGCGCCTTGCGAATCAGGGATACGCTGAACTTGGCGACCTTACGGTGGCTTATACAAAGGAACGTTGCTTTGGGAACCACTGCGATCCAAAGTCGCACAGTAAAACGCCCACTGAACGGCTATTGCGCGAAGCTGCGAAGCATGGCAGCGACGTCGTGATTTTGCGGCAGGACAACGTGTCCAGCAGTAAAGGGGTGACGAGGCAGGGGCGCTGCCTAAGAAATGAGAGTGTCTGGACCTCCGTACCTTACTGGAAGTGCGACTACAGGAGTGTATGCGACCGTAATGGTTTCTGCCGCAGTGAGCAGACCAATTGCAGGACGGAGTATCGGTCGGGGTATGAGCTGAAGTGCGCGGCGTACAACACCGAGGTCGGCAATGAGACCGTGGTCGAAAGCGTAGGTACAGTATGGCGTTACGATCCGGACCTCGCAAAACAGGCAAAACAGATGCGGCTCGGGAAGGAGTTTTTTCTCGCCGCCTCCCGGGGTGACCTGCGAGTGGTCCAAGACGGCCTCGCCCAAGGGCTAAGTCCGAACGCTGCCAATCCGGAAGGGCGCCCCCTGTTGGTTGCCGCCGCGAGCAATGGCCAAAAGACCGTCGTCAGTCTCCTCATTGAGAGAGGGGCGGATGTCAACGGCCGAGATAAGCAGGGTGCTACCGCCTTGTATGCCGCGGCCGGGGCTGGCCATACCGAGATAGTGAAGGCGCTTTTGGCCCGCGGTGCCGACGTAAATGTGAAAAACAACTGGGGCTGGACCCCTTTGTTTACCTCGGCCTATTCTGGCCATACCGAGACAGGGAAGGCGCTTCTGATCAGCGGAGCCGATGTAAATGTGAGAAATAATGGAAGTTGGACCCCCTTGATGACAGCGGCATCGCATGGCAAAACCGAAACCGTGAAGGTCTTGTTGGCCCATGGCGCAGATGTGAATGCGAAAGACAAGGATGGCGCGACCGCCTTGATATCACCGGCATCCAGCGGCAAAACGGCCACCGTCCAAGCCTTGCTCGCCGGAGGTGCCGACATGAATGCGAAACCCAATGATGGACAGACTGCATTGATCCTTGCAGCAGAATGGGGCCATACCGCCGCGGTGCAAGCCTTACTTGCGAAGGGCGCAGACGTGAGTGCGAGAGACAAGTACGGCGGGACCGCGCTGATGTACGCGACAAAGAAGGGCCACACCGCCGTTGTCAAGCTGCTCAAGCAGGCCAGCGCGAAGGAGTAGTTAGGTCCAGGATCGAGAGGGCGTTTGGACTATCCCACGCCGGTCTTGGCGGTGGCTCACTACTACCCATTCGCCGGGCAGGATGATCAGGTGCTGGCGCGCGACGCGGGTTCTGCGGCGGTCCTATGCCGTTGACGCAGGCACCCCGAGCGCCCTCACTCGTACGCGTTCGACGAGGAAGATGAGGCTGCCCCGCTATTCGCGCCCGTGCTCGACAATCTCCGCGAGCTCGCGCCCGTCGGATTTTCATGCCCGGCGCTTTTCCCGCGGCCCAGCCGGGCCATCTCGGCGGTGGCGACGGGGCGGCCCGCGCCCGCGCTTCAGCGGGCATCGAGGGGCGGCTTTACTTTTCTTCACTCATCTCAAAACGCGTGCATGTATTGCACGCCCACGACATGAGCGGCACTCTTGTAGCTCCCGATGACATTGCCGTTGACCTCGCCGGCCGCCGGGTTGTTCTGAATGTTGTTGATGGGGGCATCCTTGACCTTCACATACATGTAGCCGAAATCGACCGTGCCGGCGGCGGATGGTCTGTACTTGGCGCCGAAAGAGAAACTGGTGCGATCGTTGTCCGGCAACCGTACGCTTCGGGCCTCCGCGCCCGGTACCGGGGACCGGTCGAGCGCCAGGCCCATCTTCAGGGTCCAAGCCTCGTTCATCTGGTAGTTCGCGCCGACCGAGTAACGCATCGTGTTCCTGAAATTGAAAATGAACGTGCTGACGGTTTCCCCGGTATCGCGAACCAGGGGCAACGACTGGATCTTGCTCCAGCCGGTCCATGTCGTGTCGGCGAGGACGGTCCAGTGCCGGCTCGCTTGATGGGCGAGGCTGATCGACAGGGAATCCGGAGTCCTTACCGAGAGATTCGCGTTACCGTCGGCCGTCCCGGCAGCCAGCGCGGGGCTGGCCGCGAACGCGCCGGGCACATTCGAGAAGCGGGTCGTGCCGCTCAGCGTGTACTTGAGGGAAGAGCGGTAGGCCACACCCAAGCGCGTATCCGGGTCGAGATCGAACAGAGCGCCGAAGTTGTAGCCCCAGGCATCGCCCTCGATATCGATTTGGTTCTGCCCTTCCGCATCGACGGCCACCGCCGGGTCGAGCGCGGTGCCGGCGACCAGACCCTTGTAATTCACGCCGGTCAGCAGGCTCACCTTGCCGGTCTGATAGTTGACTCCAAAACCTAAGGCCATCGTGTCGCTCGCCTTCCAGGCGATCGAAGGATTGACGTTGAGGGTCTCGATCTCCGACTTGATGCCCTGGAAGCGGCCCAGCCAGGACGGATCGTATTCGGTTCTCGAACCGAACGGCACGTTGATGCCGAATCCGAATTTCATGGTCGGGGATAAGTCCATGGTGAAATAGCCGCTGGGGACGAATCCCGCGCGCCCCGCGTCGCCGCCGGTATTGCCGAAATCGGTGCGATTGATGCCGGCCGCGCTGCCGCGATCGCTGAACCTGATCGAAGGCACGAAGTAATGGACTGCTCCGACGAATTGCTTGCCTGCCGGCAGCTTCGACATGCCGGCCGGGTTCCAGTAGACGGTGCTGGCGTCCTCGGCCGCCACTCCGGCGCCGGCAAAACCGTTTCCCATGCCGCTTGCGCTCTGCTCGACAAGCGCGAAGCCCGAACCGAAGGCCGCACCTGCCCAGAATCCGGCGGAGCTCGATGCAAGCGCGATTGCCGTCGACGAGCGACGGAATGAAGCCGGGTTCATGGTTGTCAGTCTACTTCCGAAACCGACCACCGCGTCGCTCCTCGCCCTCGGGCTCGAAGGCGAACGCGAGCGTTCGTAGCGGCGTGCGGCCGCGCGCCTGCATTGGCCGGACGGCTATGACTTCCGGCCAATGCGACATCTGTCGTTCGGGGAATTCCCGGCCCGCGGCATGGCGCCCAGAATCGGCCTCATAGGCGATTAGAGGAGAGACGTCATGAACGATAATTCCTCGCGCCGATGCTGCTCAACGAATACCAGAAGCAGCAGCGCACGATCGAGGCGCAGACCGCTCGTATCGCGGAGCTGGAGAAGCAGGGATTGGAAATCGCCGAGCTCAGGCAGCAGGTGGCGCGCATGGCCGGGCTGCTTGCGCGGCTGGAACGGGCGGGGATGATCACGACCGCACGCCGGTGAGCCGAAGACGCGATGAGGGACTACGCTAGGAGGAAACGATGAACGCAACGACGAAAACGATTCTCGGCATCTGCAGTGCGCTGGCGCTTCTCGGGGCGATCGGCTGCTCCCACACGCATCGCTTCAACCCGAATCCGAAAGTCGGGACTCTGGAGCAGCACAAACTGAGCGGGCATACGCTGGCGGTTGATCTTTCCGGGGTACCGGAGACTTACAACGACCGGGCTTCGGGCCACAAGTATCAGATGACCGGCATCCGCGCCAACGTCCACAGCGTTGTCCGCAAGCTGTTTGCCAAGGAACGTTGGGTGGAGGACCCAGCCAAGGCCGATTATCTGCTGAAGCTCAAGCTCGATTTGCGGATGGGAGCCACGCTGATGGGCACGCGCTGCGAGACCAAGGCGCAGGTGGAAATCGTGCGCCGCGACAAGGTGGTGAGCACGGGGACGGGCAGTGACGCAGCCTCCATCCCAACCACCGGCGTCGGGGGCGCGAACTGCGAGATCGCTTCGCTCAAAGCGATCTCGCAGGCGCTCGATGACGCGCTGGGTCGGATGTGAAACGTCGCTACGGACATGAAGGAGACAAAGTGAATCGACCGGACGACGTCGCGAACGCTCATGCGCGTACAAGGCATGGCTCAAATAACTAGCCCTTGCCCGTGCTCCCGAAGCCTCCAGCGCCACGCTCGCTCGCGGCGAACTCCTTCACCACGTTCAGCTTCACCTGCACCACCGGCACGACGACGAGCTGCGCGATTCGGTCCATGGGTTTGATCGTGAACGGCTCTTTCGACCGGTTCCACACTGACACCATCACCTCACCCTGATAGTCGGAATCGATGAGGCCGACGAGATTGCCGAGCACGATGCCGTGCTTGTGCCCGAGCCCGGAGCGCGGCAGCACCACCGCGGCGAGCCCTGGGTCAGCGAGGTGGATGGCGATGCCGCTCGGGACGAGCTCGGCTGCACCCGGCGCGAGTGTGACCGGCGAATGGATGCAGGCCCGGAGGTCGAGTCCCGCCGCGCCGGCGGTGGAGTACCGCGGGAACTCCTCGCGCACGCGAGGGTCGAGGATCTTTACGTCGAGAGTCTTCAAACGAAGAGCCGCCTAGCGCCGCGGCAGCAGCTTCGCGATATGCTCGATCAACTGGCGCGCCAGCACGATCTTGGGCGCGAGCGGCAGCTCGTGCACGCCGTCCTCGTCGAAAAGCGTGAGCGCATTGGTGTCCTTGCCGAAAGTCTCCTGCGCGAGGTTTGCGGCGAGAAGCGGAATTCCCTTTTTCTTCCGTTTAGCCTCCGCATTGGCCTTCAAGTCTTCGGTCTCTGCAGCGAAACCGACGCAGAACGGTCCCTTCGGAAGCGCCGCGACCTCGCCGAGGATGTCGGGGTTCAGCGCAAGTTCGAGCTTGAGGTTGCCGTTGCCGCGCTTGATCTTGTGCGGCTTAGGATCGATGGGGTGATAGTCGGCGACGGCGGCGACCGAGATGAAAATGTCGGCCTTTTCGGCGCGCGCCATCACCGCCTTGTGCATGTCGCGCGCAGTGGTCACGTCCAAGCGCTCCACGCCCGCCGGAGCGGCAAGCGCAGTGGCCCCGGATACGAGCGTCACCTCCGCTCCGGCTTCCAGCGCTGCTTGAGCGACCGCATAGCCCATTTTTCCAGAACTCTGATTGGTGACTCCACGCACCGTGTCAATCGGCTCATAGGTCGGTCCTGCCGTGATCAGGACTTTTTTTTTGGAGAGTGCCTTGGGACCGAGCGCAGCCGCGACTTCCGCGAAGATCTCCTCGGTCTCGAGCATCCGCCCCATGCCGCCCTCGCGGTCGGCATGGTCGCCCGCTGTCGGGCCGAGGATGCCGACGCCGTCGGCGCGCAAGCGCTCGACGTTGCGCTGCGTCGCCGCGTTCTGCCACATCTCTACATTCATCGCCGGCGCAACTATGAGCGGGCAGCGGCGCGCGAGGCACAGGGCCGAGAGCAGGTCGTCGCCGAGCCCGTTCGCGACCTTTGCAAGGAAATCGGTCGTGGCGGGCGCGACCACGATGATGTCCCGGTCGCGCGAAAGTCCGATGTGACCCATGCTGTCGGGCACGCGCGTGTCCCACATATCCGTGTGTACCGGCTGGCCGGAGAGCGCCTGCAGCGTCGCCGGCGTAATGAAGCGGCACGCGGCTTCGGTCATGACGACGCGCACGTCGGCACCGGCCTTGATGAAAAGGCGCGTCAGCTCGGCCGCCTTGTAGGCGGCGATTCCGCCGGTGATCCCGAGCAGAATGCCCTTTCCGGAAATCTCGGTCATCGCGATTCGGCCTGAGGCGTTAAACCGCAAAACGAGGATTCTAAGCGAATTCCATGGCCATTACAGACTGGCCCCTTCAGGAGCGTCCACGCGAACGGCTGCTTGCGCTCGGCGCCGCCTCGCTCGCCGACGCGGAGCTGCTCGCGATCCTCCTTCGTACCGGTATCAAGGGAAAGAGCGCGGTCGACCTCGCACGCCAACTGCTCGGGCGCTTCGGCTCCGTCGGCGCCCTGCTCGATGCCGGGTCCACGAACCTCGCGGAGACCCCAGGTCTGGGGAGCGCCAAGCTCGCGCAGCTCCAGGCAGCCCTCGAACTGGCGCGCCGTGCGCTCAAGGAGGAAATCTCTTCGCGGGATGCGCTGTCGTCGCCGCGGGCAGTGCGCGATTATCTGCGCCTTACGCTCGCCGGGCGCGAACAAGAGGTGTTCGCGGTGCTGCTCCTCGACGCGCAGCATCGCGTCATCGCCTGCGAGGAGCTGTTCCACGGCACGCTGACTCAAACGAGCGTTTATCCCCGCGAGGTGGTGAAGTGTTCGCTCAAGCATAACGCGGCAGCCGTGATTTTCGCGCATAACCACCCTTCCGGTGTCGCCGAGCCGAGCCATGCCGACGAGATCCTCACCCGCTCGCTGAAAAGCGCGCTCGCTCTGGTCGATATTCAGGTGCTCGACCATTTCATCGTCGCGGGGAGCCGCACGATGTCTTTTGCCGAGCGCGGGCTGCTGTGATGATCCTCTGCGGATCCTTCGCTGCGTTTAACTTTGAGCTTGAACGCGTGCCCTGTTTCGACCTATAATGCGCCCCTTTCTTGCGGAGCATTCCATGGCGCGCGTCTGCCAGGTAACGGGCAAGAAGCCCCAGGTGGGACACCACGTTTCCCACGCCAACAACAAGACCATACGCCGGTTCTACCCGAACCTGCAGTACCGCCGTTTCTGGGTGGAAAGCGAAAAGCGCTGGGTGAGGCTGCGCATTTCCAACGCCGGCGTGCGCATCATCGACAAGAAGGGCATCGACGCGGTGCTCAAAGAGCTGCGCGAGCGCGGCGAGATCTAGCCTGAGGAATCGCCACCATGCGCGAAAAGATCAAGCTCGAATCCACGGCCGGCACCGGCCATTTCTACACCACCACCAAGAACAAGCGCAGTACGCCCGACAAGATCGAGATGAAGAAGTACGACCCCAGGGCGCGCAAGCACGTCATCTACAAGGAAACCAAGATCAAATAAAAGCGGACGGCCAAGGCCGCCGCTTTATTTCCGCACGTTGGAACGGACACAAAGTGCCGTTCAACGTGCGGTGAAAAAAGCCCGCGAATGCGGGCTTTTTGTTCAGGCAGGCACGCTTACTTCGGCTGCGGCTTGGCTTCCCCGGTCGTATCGCGCGGTGCGTCCGCAACGCCGCGCTTGTAGACGATCTTGTTGGTACCGCCGTCGCAGGTTCCCACGACCTTGCCGTCTTCGGCCGCATCCATGCCCACGACCGTCAGCGTAAAGACTTTCACGCCGTTGTTCCTGATCTTGGTTTCGATCTCGGTCTTCAGTTCTCCACAGTCCTTTCTTTGCGGTTGCGATTGTGTTTGCGGTTGCGATTGTGTTTGCGATTGCGGTTGCGGTTGCGGTTGCGATTGCGGTTGCATTTGCGGTTGCGGTTGCGCCAGAGCCGGAGAAGCCGCCAGCGCCAAAGCAACGATCGCCACTAGTGTTCTCATTTCGGATACTCCCTCGTCATTTGAATGGAAAGCACCGCCTGAAACCTTCGTGCATAGGCGCCGGACTCGCCGCACTGTCGCTGAATCCCGGCTGAACCGGCATCTATTAGGCGCCATTGTCCGTAGTTATGCCGCGGAATCAAGGGACGCCGCGCGGGCGGGCCGCGAGATGAGATCTCCAATAGGGATAAGTGTTTGACGGACAATGGGATTCGTCTGGCGCATCCCGAACACAAAGTCCGGCCGACAAACAAAAAACCCGCCAGCCGGCGGGTTTTTCGAATTCCCGCTCAAGCGGGAAGGCGAAACTCGCTACGCATAGCAGCGCAGCCTGCGCGAGAACTCCACCAGCGGGCGGATGCCGCTCGCTTCGGCGCGGTGGCACCAGTCCTGCAGCTGCCGAACGAGCTGCTCGCGGGAAGCGCTGGAACGCTCCCATAGCGAAGCGAGCTCCGAACGCATCGAGTAAACAGTATGCAGCGCGCGCGACTTCGCCAGTCCCTGCTTGAGGTTCGCGCGCTCGGTTTCGCACAGTGATTTTTCGTCGCGGTGCAGCCAGCGCTTCAGGCTCTTCAGAACGTGCGCGTCGTGCGGCGCGAGCCGGCGCAGCTTGCCGAGCTCCTCGGCGTAGGTGCGTTTGAGCGACTTGGCGTATTTCGCGAGCACGTCGTAGCGGTGCGTGATCACGGCCTGAAGCGTCTCGGAGTCCACCGCGGGCTTCGCCTCGGTGAAGCGCGGCGTCGGCGCGACTTTCTTCACCTGTGCAAGGCCGAGCGCCTCGAGCAGGCAAATGTACATCCAGCCAAGGTCGATCTCGTACCACTTGTTGGAAAGCTTCGCCGAGGTGGCGAAGGCGTGGTGGTTGTTGTGCAGCTCCTCGCCGCCAATGACGAAGCCCCAGGGAACGATGTTCGTGCTCGCGTCCTCGGTCGACCAGTTGCGGTATCCCCAGAAGTGGCCGACGCCGTTGATGACGCCCGCCGCCCAGAACGGGATCCAGGCGATCTGCGTGACGAGGATCAGAGCGCCCGGGACGATGCCGAACAGCATGACGTTGGCCGCACCCATCAGGGTGATACCGAGTATCGAGAAGCGGGAATAGATGTTGCGCTCGAGCCAGTCGTCGGGCGTGCCGTGGCCGTAGCGGGTCATCGTCTCGCGGTTGTAGGATTCTTTGACGTACAGGAACACGCCGCCCCAGAGCACGCGGTTGATTCCGACCTGCTGAGGGCTGTGCGGGTCTTCGGCGGTTTCGCACTTGGCGTGGTGCTTGCGGTGAATCGCAGCCCACTCCTTGGTCACCATGCCGGTGGTCATCCACAGCCACAGGCGGAAGAAGTGGCTTGCCAGCGGATGCAACTCGAGCGCGCGGTGCGCCTGGTGACGGTGCAGGAACACCGTCACGCTGACGATGGTGATGTGGGTGAGACCGAGGGCGGCAAGGATATAGCCCCACCACGGCAGGTCGAAAACACCAGAAAACAGGACGCTGGATTCCATCAAGATCCCCTCTGTTGAGGTTCCGCCGATTCTACGTGAATCCGCACAAAGGGCAAGGACATAATCCCGAGGCCGCGGTCAGGGATTTCCTGATCCTATTCATGTCCTTGCAAGCCGGTAAATCCACAGGGAATTCTCTTCCGTGACGTAAGATTTTCACACCGGATATGCATGAATGATCGTGCGCGAAAGCCTTGGTTCCTGCTTCATGCTGCACGCTCGAGCAGCGCGGCGAAGAAGCCGTCGGTGCCATGCCGATGCGGCCACAGCTCGAGATATTTTTCTATTTGGAGCCGGATGCCGCCTTTTTCAAGCACTTCCCCCGCCGGCCGCAGCGTGAATTGGGCATTGCGCAGGAAATCCTCGACAATCCCGCGGTTTTCTTCCTCGAGGATGCTGCAGGTGGCATAAACGAGCCGCCCGCCCGGTTTCACGAGCCGCGCGGCGGCGGCGAGAATAGATTTCTGCTTTTCCACGAGCTCCGCGACATCCTCGGGCATCTGGCGCCATTTCATGTCGGGATTGCGCCGCAGCGTCCCGAGGCCGCTGCAGGGCGCATCCACCAGCACGCGGTCGATCTTGCCCGCGAGGCGCTTCACGCGCGCGTCGTTCACGCCCTCGATCCGCTGCGGATGCACGTTCGACAGTCCCGACCGCGCAAGTCGGGGTTTCAGCCCGGCGAGCCGCTTCGGGGAGATGTCGAACGCGTAGAGGCGTCCCGTCGAGCGCATGAGCGCCCCGAGGGCGAGCGTCTTGCCGCCCGCACCTGCGCAGAAATCCACCACCATCTCGCCGCGCTTGGGCGCGACCAGATGGCAGAGCAATTGACTTCCTTCGTCCTGCACCTCGATGCTGCCTTCCAGAAACAGGGGGTGCCGGTTGATCGCGGGCTTCTCCTGGAGTCTGATCCCTTCGGGCGAGTACGGCGTCGCAGCAGCGCGAAGCCCGTCGGCCGCGAGCCGTTCGAGCGCCGCTTCGCGCGAGATCTTCAGCGGATTCACGCGCAGGTCGAGCGGTGCGTTCTGCAGCAGGCCCTTTGCCAGCGCGAGCAGCGCGCTTTCGTCGTAGCGGGCACGCAGGCGCTCGATCGCCCAGTCGGGAAGCTCGCACTCGACTTCGAAGGGCTGCGACGTGGCCGCTTCGCGCTTGACCGAGGCGAGCCACTCGGTCTCGTCACCGCGCAGCCAAGGGTCAAGCTCGCGCAGGTTCGCACCGAGGAGCGCGGTCCAGGTCGCAAGCACAAGACGCCGCGGGCTCTGCGTCGCCGCGACGCGCTCGAGAAGCCGCCGGCGCCTGAGCGCTGCGTACACCGAATCGGCGATGGCGGCGCGGTCGCGCTGGCCGATCTTGGGGTGGCTGCGGAAAAACGCCGAGAGCGTCGCATCGGCGGGTTGCTCGAGCGGCAGCACCGCCGCAAAGGCCGCCGTGCACGCATCGAGCAGTGGGCGCGAGAAGCGCGTCACTTGCCGATGCGCGTGACGACCTGGTCGGAGTTCGTGCCGTCCGTGTCCACGACCAGGACGCGCACCGGCAGGAAATCGCGCTCTGCGGCGAACCAGATGTCGGTCGCCTTGTCGTCGGGTCCGTCGCGCAATTTCGCGATGTGAAGCGTCTGCATCGCGCCGGCGGGCGTGGCGAGCTTCTCGGTACCGACGACGGTGAAGCGGAATGGAGTCAGCCCGCGCCCGTCGGCACGCGTCACGTCGTATTCCTTGCCCTTGGGCGGGACGAATGCAAAGTTGTAGGCAAGGCTCAAAGGGTCCTGAGCAGTGCCCTGCATCGGCAGCGTCTCCGACTTCCCCTTGCGCTCCTGCGTTACCGAGCGCGCGTCCCAGTCGAATTTCGCCGAGACCGCCCAGCTGCTGCCCCGCTCGTCGCGGAATTCATCGGGCCGAAGCCCCTGCGGCGTGATGCGACCGCGGCTCGTGCGCTTCAAGACACCGAACAGCGCCAGGATTCCCCTCCCCCTCCCTTCGGAGGTGATCGCGTAGGTGCGGCCGTCGTGCTCGAGCGTTTCCGAAACGTCTACAAGAACCGTGCCGTTGCGTTTCAACTCGTAGGTGAGCGTGATGCGCTCGGGTGGGGCCGCCTGGACCATGGCGGCCCACAGAGCGAGCGCCCCAACACCTGCTCGGCGGAACGGACTTGAGATCATTCTTCGGCGAGTATTGCCTGTCGGGCGTCCGGCCCGTCAACGCGCACGATACCGTTCTCGACGGCGAGCCGGCCCTCGACAAACCAGCGTATCGCGAGAGGATAGACACGGTGTTCCTGGCGCAGCACCCGCGCGGCGAGCGTCCTTTCGGTGTCCCCGGCGTATACGGGTACCGCGGCCTGCGCGATGATCGGGCCGTGATCGACCTGTGGCGTGACGAAGTGCACCGTGCAGCCGTGGAGCTTCACGCCCTCCTGGAGGGCGCGCTGGTGCGTGTGTAACCCTGGAAACGCCGGCAGCAGGGACGGATGGATGTTGACCATCCGACCCGAGTAGTGCCGCACGAAATCGCGGCCGAGGACGCGCATGAACCCGGCGAGCGCGACGAGCTCGGGCGAATGCTGTTCGATCACCGCCTCGAGCGCGGCGTCGAACGCCCCGCGCGAGGAAAACTCGCGTTCATCGACCACTTGCGTGGGAATGCCCGACTGCGCGGCGAATTTCAGGCCCGCAGCGTCGGCACGGTTGCTGATTACGGCGGCGACCTTCGCGGAGAGTCCCGCGCCCACGATCGCCTCCATGTTGCTGCCGCGGCCGGAGATGAGGATCACGACCGATTTCATGGCGCTATTCTAGCGCGGCCCCCTTCTCCCCACCCTCGGCCGCCGCGCACCGCCGATTTACCCCTGCCAGGGTCTTTTGGCCTAATCTTGCTATGATCCGACTGGCGCGTCGGCAACCAACATCGGCTAGGGCGGAGTGCGCTTGGCTATTGGCATTTCAATGGAGTTTTTTTGCACCAGGAGCTAGCTCATGTCCATCCACAAATTTCTGATCAAATACCCGGCGGCCGCTGCAGCGCTTTTTTTGACCGGCGGCGCCATCGCCCAGATCGGGGTGACGGCGGACAAGATCATAATCGGACAATCGGCCGGCTTCACCGGCTCGATAGCCGGAACGGTCAAGGAACTCACCGCGGGGGCCAAGGCGTATCTCGACGCAGTGAACGCCAAGGGCGGCGTGCATGGCCGCAGGATCGTGCTCGAATCCATGGACGATGGGTTCGACCCGAAAAGAACGCCTGAAGTCATCCAGAAGCTGATCCAAGAGAAAAAGGTGTTTGCCCTGTTCCTTTCCCGCGGCACGCCGACGAACGAGGCGGCGATACCCGTCGTCGAGAAGTACAAGGTGCCGCTGATCGGCCCCTCGACCGGGGCCATGTCGATGTACGAGCCGCCGCACAGGTATCTTTTTCCGGTGCGCGCCAGCTACCGCTCCGAGACGTTCAAGATCGTCGATCAGCTGGTCAACATGGGGATCGCAAAGATCGCGGTGGTGTACACCGACGATTCGTTCGGCAAGGACTGCCTGGCCGGGGTCCAGCAAGCCATGAAAGAAAAAAACATCACGCCCGTCGCCGTCGCGAACCACGCGCGCGGAACCATAAAAGTCGAGGAGGCGGTCGCAACGATCGCAAAAGCTCAACCGCAAGCCGTCATCATGACTGTCCTGGCCGACGCGGGCGTCGCATTCGTCAAGCAGATGAAGAAGACCGGCCAAAGCCCGCTGTTCCTGACGCTCTCGAACAACAGCTCGAACGCCTTCATCAAGAACCTCGGAGAAGACGGACCCGGCGTTGCCGTCAGCCAGGTGTCGCCCTATCCCTTCTCAGCCACGATACCGATCGTCAAGGAATTCCAGGACTCCATCAAAGGCAAGCTGGATGTTGCTGCTTCCTATGCCTCCATGGAGGGATTCATCGCCGCCAAGGTTCTGGTCGAAGGCCTGAAGCGCGCCGGTCCGAAGCCGACGCGGGAGAAGCTCGTCGCGGCCCTGGAATCCATGAATCGCTTCGACTTGGGCGGCCTCGACGTCACCTACGGGCCGGGAACCAGGACGGGCACGAGCTATATCGACATCACCATCGTCAGCAAAACCGGCAAGTTCATGCGCTAGCGGGCGAAGCAACGCAGCATGGCGCGTTGCACGCGCGGGGGCCTGCGTGATCAAGCGCCGGCGCGCGGAAATCCCGGCAGCGGCTGCAAGCCGTCGGCTTCGAACAGCTCCTGCAACTGAGCGGCGGCCTCCTTGGAAGTCTGGATGAGCTGCGCCTCGTCGTGCTGGACCGCGTACTGCGCTTCGAGCCGCTGCTCGTCGTGCTGCTTGAACAGGGTCACGGCGCGCTCGGAGGCGGCGATGCCGAAACCCAGGGAAAGCAGCGAGTGCCGTGCCAGGTCCAGGCTCGCCGAAAAGGTTTCGCGCCAGATGAGCTTGACGCCGAGGTCGCGCAGCCGGAAAAGATGAACGCGGTTGCGCGCGCGAGCGAGGATCGGAACGTGCGGGAAATGCCGGCGCACGACCGCGGCGGTCTTCACCGAGGCCTCGACGTCGTCGATGGCGAGCACGAAGAGCTTGGCCTCGCCTGTTTTCGCCGCCTCGAGCAGCTCCACGCGGGAAGCGTCGCCGTAATATACCTTGCTGCCGAAACGCCGCACGAAATCCACCTGCTGGTAGCTCACTTCGAGCGCGGTGAACGGCACACTGCACATGCGCAGCACGCGCGAAACGATCTGCCCCACGCGACCGTAACCGGCGATGATGACCGGATTGCCGGGCCCGGCGATCGTGTCGAACTCGGGGGCGCTGTGACGCTCGAGCCAGCGGAAAAGGAATCGATCGTGCAGCTGGAACACGAGCGGCGAGAGCAACATCGAGACCGTTACGACCACTATAAGAAGCTCGGCCGTGCCGGTATCGAATATGCCGAGCGCGCCTGCCGCAGCGAAAAGGACAAAGGCAAACTCTCCGCCTTGCGAAACCGCGATCGCCAGACGTTGCGCGGTTTCGTTCGGCGCGCGGCCGATTCTCGCGATCGCGTACATCAAGGCAAACTTCGCGATCGTGAGTCCCACGGCGAGCCCGAACACCGTGAGCGGCCGGTTCCAAACCAATGCGAGGTTGGTACTCATGCCCACTGCGATGAAGAAAAGCCCGAGGAGCAGACTCTTGAAGGGCTCGATATCCGCTTCCAACTCGTGGCGAAACTCGGAGTCGGCAAGCAGCACTCCGGCGAGGAATGCGCCGAGCGAAGCGGCCAGGCCGATCTTCTCCATGATGAGTGCGGCCCCTACCACGAGCAACAACGCCGCCGCGGTAAATACTTCGCGCCCGCCATAGCTTGCGACGGCCTTGAGCACGGGACGAATCACGAGGCGGCTTGCCGCGATGACTACGGCGATGACCCCCAAGGCTTTCGCCGCTGAAGTCCACCCGCCTGCGGCGTGCACTCCGGAGTCGCTCAAGAGCGGCAGCAAGGCAAGCAATGGGATCACCGAGAGATCTTGGAACAAAAGCACCGCGAAGGCCTCGCGTCCATGGCGCGAGGCGAGTTGCTTGCGCTCCGCGAGAGACGCCAGCACGAGCGCGGTGGAGGACATCGCCAGCCCGAAACCGGCCACCAGCGCGGCCTGCCACGAGAGGCCGAACCCAAGCCCCAAAGCGGAGAGCACCGCACCGGTCGCAAGCACCTGCGTGCCGCCGAGGCCGAACACGGGACGGCGCAGTACCCAAAGGCGGCTCGGCTGCAGCTCGAGGCCCACTAGGAAAAGCAGGAGCACCACGCCGAACTCGGCGAACTGCAGGGTGGATTCGACGTCCCCGATCATGCCCAGGCCCCACGGGCCGATCAGCATGCCGGCGCCGAGATAACCGAGCACTGCGCCGAGCTTCAGGCGCTGGAAGAGCGGCACGAGCAGCACCGCGGTGAGAAGAAAAACGGCAGCCTGTTGGAGAAGATGCATGGCACGATCCGGGGGACGGGAATGCGCTGCATTATGCGCGAGCGGCGCGGCGCGCGAAACAGGATGCCGAGAAGCCGTCTCTCGCTACCTTGCAGGCGTCCCCGCGACCGCCGTCAGCATGCTGACCGAGCCCAGATCGTAGCCGTCCACGACGAAGGACATCGGTTCGTCATCGCCTTGCAGCGCGGCAACGTAGAGGAGCGGCAGGTAGTGCTCGGGCGTCGGCACCGATAAGCGCGCATCCTCGCCGAACTTCTCGAAATCGACGAGCGACCGGTGATCGCGGGACGCAAGCGCTTCGCGAATCTTCTCGTTGAAGCGCACCGCCCAATCGAACGGCGCTCCCCCTGCTCGCTTCATGAGGCGCAAGTTGTGCACGACGTTGCCGCTGCCGGCGACGAGCACGCCCTCATCGCGCAGCGGCGCGAGTCGCTTGCCGGTTTCGTAATGGAATTGCGGCGGCTGAGTGCCGTCGATGCTCAGTTGGACGACGGGGACATCCGCATTGGGGTACACGTGTTTCAGGACCGACCAGGTGCCGTGGTCGAGTCCCCATGACTCATCCAGCCGCACCTCCGCGGGCGCAAGCAGCTCGCGCACCCGCGACGCGAGCCGTGGGTCGCCCGGCGCTGGATATTGAACGTCGAACAGCGCCTGCGGGAAACCGTAGAAATCGTGGATGGTTTTCGGCTTGTCCATCGCTGTCACCGCAGTCCCCTCCGTATACCAATGCGCGGACACGCACAGAATGACTTTGGGCTTCGGGATCGACTTGCCGAGCCGCTGCCAGGACTCCGTATACTGGTTGCGGTCCAGCGTATTCATCGGGCTGCCGTGGCCGAAGAACACGACCGGCATTCTGGATCCGTTGCGCTGCATTAGGGTGCGTTCACGCGAGATCGAACAGCAGGACCTCGGCGTCTTTCCCTCTATCGAGGGCGATTTCGGCGGCGTCGACGGTTCTCAGCGCATCTCCCGCTTCGAGCGGCTGGCCGTTCACCGTAAGCCTCCCGCGCGCCACGTGCAAGTAGGCGCGCCGACCGGCCTGCAAATTGTGGACGGCGCGGTCCGCACCGTCCAGAAGGGCAGCGTACACGAAGGCGTCCTGGTGGATCGTCACGGATCCCTCGCGCCCGTCGGGTGAGGCGACCAGCCGCAGCCGCCCGCGCTTGGACGCCGCGTCGAAATGCTTCTGCTCGTAGCTCGGCGGGATGCCGGTAACGCTGGGCTCGATCCAGATCTGGAGAAAGTGCGTCACGTCCTGAGCGTGATTGAACTCGCTGTGCAGCACGCCCTTCCCCGCGCTCATGCGCTGCACGTCCCCCGGAACGATGATCGAGCCGTTTCCCATGCTGTCTTTGTGGGCGAGCTCGCCCTCCAGCACGTAGCTGATGATCTCCATGTCACGGTGGCCGTGAGTACCAAAGCCTGTCCCCGGCTGAATTCGGTCCTCGTTGATCACTCTGAGGTGGCCGAATCCCATGTGCTCGGCGTCGTAGTAATCGGCGAAGGAGAAGGTATGGTAGGAGCGCAACCAGCCGTGGTCGGCGTGGCCGCGGTCCTCGCTTTTGCGGATTTCGATCATTGCGGGCTTTCGTGTCGATGGGATATGGGGTTGCGCAGGCGATTCATCAAGGGCTGATGATCTTCATGTTGAATGCCCGCTCGACGAGCCAGATTCCCGCGACTGCTGCGATGGCGATGGACCCTCCGACGAAAACCAGGCGCCGGTAGAACCAGCTCGCGCGCAGCGCGTACGCGACCGGTAGGAACATGCTCACGATCGCGAGTTGACCGACCTCCACGCCGAGATTGAAACCGACGAGCGCGATGAGCAGCGCGCCCTGGGGCAGTCCGAGGTTTCTCAGAACGCTGGCGAAGCCGAAGCCGTGAATCAGTCCGAAGGCGAAAGCGACCATCCAGCGCCGTCCATGTACCACGGGAAAGACGTTGTTCAGCGCGGCGAGCACGACCGAGGTCGCGATCGCCGATTCCACCAGCCGCGAGGGCAGCGAGATCACCCCCAGCGCCGCGAGGCTCAACGTGATCGAATGAGCCACGGTGAACGAAGTGACGATCTTGAACACGTCCCAGAACGCCAGGGGAAACCGCGTGACCGCCTGCCAGCGTCTCCCTTGGAGCACGAGGACTGCGGGCAGGAGCAGCGACAGCAGGAACAGGATATGGTCGAAGCCGATCCAGATGTGCCATACCCCCTCGCGGCCGTAGTCGAAGAACTGCGTCAACGCCGAGATCTTGGCAAGGTCGAATGCCTGAGTCGAGCGCTCCGGACCGAAGATCGCAGTGCGCGTGGCGACCCCGTGCTCGAGCCTCAGCAAGCCCCTGTGCTGCGGATCGAGGTCGGCGAAGAGGCTGTAGCTGATTTCGAGGGTCGTCACCTCTTCAAGACAGGTGGCCGCAAAGCGCATCACCGAATAAGCGCCGTCGCTGTGGTCGTCGACGAGAAATTCACCCGCGCGGACGGGGCAGTCGGCCGCTCCCGAGCGCAGCTTCAATCTCGCCAGAGCATAGGCAGCGATATCCGCGTGATGCGCCTTGACCTCGCCCCAGGTGATATCGCCGTCTCCGCTGTCGTCCAGGCCGATCGCAAAATCGAGATCGCGCAGCGCGATGTCCCACTGTCCCGTGATGTTCGCGCCTTCGACGCTGATCGCAAGATAGCTGTCGCTCGGTTTGTGGGCGAGCGCAGAGGAAGCGACCAGCAAAAGGAGCGCAGCCGGCAGCCCTTTCATCGCTTGAGCGCTTTCAGCTTTTCGGCCGTGCGGCGCAGGGCCGGATCCTCGTGCACCGAGCGCTCGAGCCAGTCGAGCGCTTCCTGCGCGGCCTTCGGGTCTTTCATTGCGAGGGCCGTTTCGAGCAGGATGCGCGCATCGCGCGGCTCGCGCTGCAGTTTCCAATTCTCTTGCGCCAGCGCGAGTGCCTTTTCCTTTTTGCCGAGAAGAGTGAGGTTGAAGCGCGCCTCCTCCTGCTGATGTAGCTTGTCGCCGCGCAACGCCGCGGCGTCGAACCGGGATCCGAGCGCCTCGATGTGCTCGCGCGCCTTCGGCGACTTCAGAGCCTGCTCGGCAAGGGCGAGCCGAAGGAGCAGGATGTCCGACTTCACCCAGTCGACGAGCAACGGAATGACTTCGTCGGGGCGTCCCTGGTCGAGCAGAAAGTCCGCGTAGGCCGCGAGCAGAAACTGGTCGTTGATCGGTTCAAAGTACGCTGCGCGGAAATGCTCCTCGGCTTGCTTCGAATCACCCTGTCGCAACGACATCTCGGCAAGGCGCGTCAGCACCCAGACCTTCACTTCGGGCGGGGCGTCCGCGTTCTTGGCAAGCGCCGCAGAGAGCGCGCGATGGGCGGCGGCGGCCTTGCCCGTGGTGCCGTCGAGGTAGGCCATGCAGCCGACAGCGTAGAGCTCGGATTCGAGCTTTTGCAGGGCCAAGCAATCTTCGCGTGCCCTTTCGTAATCGGCCTGCACCATGTGGATCGCGGCGCGCCAGGACCAGGCGCGTGCGTTCTTGGGGTCTTCGCGCGTCGCTGCTTCGAGGTCCCGCATTGCGCCGGAGAAATCGTGGCTGTACTGCTTGAGGATCGCGCGCATCACGAGAATGTCCAGCGGCGGAGCGAGCATGTCCCACCAAGGTTTGAGCGCCGCCTGCGCGTAGCCTACGTAGCGAGGGTCCCCTTCCGAGCTGGCAAGCGCGAAATAGCGCTCGGCGAGCCGGACAGCCGTTTCCTGTTTTTGCGGGTTAGCGGTCAGCTCGGCACGCAACTGGCGCAGCTCGCGAGCGACCGGATCGCCCGGCCTCACGGGCAACCGCTCGAGCAGCGTGGCGTCATCCGTGGGCACGTAAGGCGCGGCGTGCGCCGCCACCGCGAGCGACGCGAGCGCCAGAGCGCGCAGGAAATCAGTGACCGTGCCGATGATGAATGTCCGGGAAGTGCGCATGGCTGTGGCTGAGGGGGCCATGCTCGTGAGTGTGCGAGTGCGGCTCGGCGCCGTCCCACGCAAAATCGTGCTGATGGCGATGATGCTCGTCGTGCGTGTGGGGATGAATATGCGTCAGCGCCTCGTGCCGGTGCAGGTGCCGGTGGCGTTCAGCGAGATGCAGTGCCACGCCTGCTGCCATCAAGACCGCTGCGACCCAGAAAAACGCATCCGGCACCTCGCCAAGGAGCGCAAACGACGCGGCGGCACCGATAAAAGGCGCGGTTGAAAAATAAGCGCCGGTCCGCGCGGTGCCGAGCTGCCGCAGCGCCACCACGAAAAGAGCAAGGCTCACTCCATAGCCGAGCAGTCCGACCAGAGCAGCAGCAGCGGCAACCTCCGACGCCGGCAGCGCCGCTCCAAAGGCCGCCGCCACGCAAAGGTTGACCGTTCCGGCCGCCAGACCTTTGATGGCGGCGATCTTGACGGAGTCCCCGGCAGAAATCTTGCGCGTGAGGTTGTTGTCGAGCGCCCAGCACAAGCAGGCACCCGCCACCCCGAACGCGGGCCAGGAAGTCGCGATCTCCCCCGGTCGCCAGCCGAGAATCAGGCCGCCGCAGACGATCAGAGACATCCCCAGCACCAAGCGTCGGTCGAAATTCTCTCGAAACACGAACCAGGCCAGGAGAGCGGTGAACACGCCTTCAAGGTTTAGCAGCAACGACGCGGCCGAGGCGGAGGTCGCAGTAAGGGCGAGCATCAGAAGCGCGGGGCCGACGACCCCTCCCGAGATGACGGCGCCGGCGAGCCACTTATAATCGCCGGCCGCGAATCGAGGCCGCTCGGCCGCGGGTCGAATCAAGCCGCGCACGGCAAGCCACAGGCCGAGCCCCGCTCCCGACCCCGCATAGAGAAGGCCGGCGAGCATGACCGGCTCGATTTCTCCGACGAGGACTTTCGCAATCGGGGTGCTCGCCCCGAAGAGGGCGGCGCCCAGCAGGGCGTAGGCGATGCCTGTATTCACCTGCCGATCCGCGCAAGCGGCGGGGGGGCCGAGGAATCCCGGTGTGCGGTCAGGCCCGTGCCCGGCGAATCCTTCGCACTTTCAACGATATATGCTAGGATACCCCGCGGTTGACCGGTTTCCGGCGACCGGATCATTCTAATAACGCTCAGAGGAGACATTGAATGAAGAAGCTATTGTCGCTGTTGGTGGCCGCGGTCTTCGCGGTGTCGAGTGGCTTTGCCGCTGCGGCGTCCCACACCGGCGCGCCGATGAAGAAAGACGAAATGAAGAAGGGCGACGGCAAAGACGGAAAGAAGGCCGCGAAGAAGAGCGCGAAGAAGGACGATAAGAAGGGCGCGAAGAAAGACGACAAGAAGTAAGCTTTCCTAACCGCTAGAAAAGGCAGGGAACTCTTTCCCTGCCTTTTTTATTTCCCTTGAGCGCGACATGGCACCGCGCCAAGGCGGCAGTGGTCTCGTCCGTCAGGCCCGCGAACCGGATTCTCGATTGGCGAGTTCCTTGTGCACTACCGCCATGTCGAGCTCCCTGCCTTGGGTAATGACCTGCTCGAGCGCCGAACCCGGGAGCGCGCCCGCCTGAGAGAAGAGAATCACCTTTTCTCGGAAAAACACCAGGGTCGGGATCGAACGGATGTTGAACGAGGCGGCCAGCTCCTGCTCATCGTCGGCGTTCACTTTCCCAAAGACGATATCGACGTGCTTTTCCGAAGAGGCTTCGAATACCGGCGCGAAGCCTATGCACGGCCCGCACCAGGGCGCCCAGAAATCGACGAGGACCATGCCGTTACCGTTCACGATTTGCTCGAAATTGTCCTTGGTCAACGCGATCGTTGCCATGCGGGAATCTCCGGAATTCGTCGAGAGCTGCGATTATAACAGGGGCGTTTGCGTCCCCTAGCGCAGCGCCTTCAGAAAATCCGCTATCGAGCGCCAGTATTCGGGCTCACCGGAGATGCTGTCGTGATCGGAGCGGGGAACTTCGTGCCATGTCTTCGTGCCGCGCCAGGCCTCGAACAACGCGCGCGAGTGCGCGGCCGGGATGACCCGGTCTTCAGTCGCAACAAGGCACAGCAGCGGCGTCTCGATCTGCGGTGCACGGGCGAGCGAATCGAAGCGGTGCCGGAGCATGAGCGACACGGGCAGAAAAGGATAGTGGCGCTTTGCCACTTCGACGATACTGTCGTAGGGCGACACGAGTATGACGCCCCGCAAGGGGCGATGCGCCGCCAGGTGAACCGCTACACCGCTGCCCAGACTGCGGCCCATTGCGACGATACGTTCGGAATTTACGTCAGGACGCCGCTTTGCATAGTCGTGGATCACGAGCCCGTCTTCGAGGAGCTCCTTTTCCCCAGGTTTGCCTTCGCTCTCCCCGTAGCCGCGAAAGTTCACGAGCAGCAGGGACCAGCCCACAAAGTGGTCCGCAACTTCGGCAAGCCACGAAACCTCCTCCGCGTTGCCGCCGAAGTAGATGACGAGCGGCGCTGGCGCCCCGTCGCCCTTCACCAGCCAGCCGCGGAGCTTCATGCCATCTGCGGCGACGATGCTCACCTCCTCGACGTTCGGGCGCAGCGCAGGGCGGGAGTCCAGCGCGCGCGGGAAGAACAGCATCCGCTCCTGGAAAAACCACATCAGCAGCGGCACGCCGATGGCGACGCCGAGCACGATCTTCACGATCGAACTGATCATCAATGCAGCTTAACGCTCGGCTCGGTGCCACGTTTGAGGAGCCGCGCCAACGTATCGAGCGCGACGCCGATCGGACCGTGGAGCGCGTACAGGTGCATCTTGTAAAGCGACAGGTACATCAGCCGCGCGAACCATCCCTCGACGCGGTAGCTCTTGCCGGAGAGAAAACCCATCAGCGATCCGATAGTGCTGTATTCGCCCAGCGACACGAGAGAACCGAAGTCGCGGTAGCGGAACGGCGCGAGTGGCCGCCCGCGCATACGCAGCGCGATCGACCCGAGAAGGTGGGAAGCCTGCTGGTGCGCCGCCTGCGCGGCCGGTGGCACGGGCAGCCGCGTGCCTTCGCGCGGGAACGCCGAGCAGTCACCCAGAGCGAAAATGTCCGGATCGCGCGTCGTCTGCAGCGTCGGCCGGACCACGAGCTGGTTGATCCGGTTGGTTTCGAGTCCGTCGAGATTCCTGAGGAGATCTGCCCCTTTGATTCCCGCCGCCCAGACCGCGAGGTCCGCTGGGTAGGATTGGCCGCTTTTGGTTTTCACCTCGCTTGCCGTGATCTCGATGGCCTGCTCGGAGCACGCGACACGCACGCCCAGGTCTTCGAGCGCTCCGGTCACGGCCTTGGCAATACGCTCGGGGAGCATCGGCAGGATTCGGGGGTCGGCGTTGAGGAGGGTGATACGGAGGAACCGCTCGGGGTCTATGTTTTGGAGGCCGTATCCGGCGAGCACTCGCGTGCTGTCGTGCAGCTCGGCGGCGAGCTCCACGCCGGTCGCTCCTGCGCCGACGATCACCACGCGCAACTGGGCCGGCGTGTTTCCGGGCCGATAATTGGCCTGGATGCAAGCGTTGACCAGGCGCCGGTGGAAGCGGTCGGCTTCGGCAGCCGACTCCAGCGCGTAGGCGTGCTCCTCGACGCCGGGGACGCCGAAGGTGTTCGCGACGCTGCCGATTGCGATCACCAAGGTGTCGTAGCTCAGCGTGCGACGCGGGATGACCTCGACGCCGCGCTCGTCCACTGTAGGCGCCACCGCGATCTCGCGGCGCGCGCGGTCGATACCCTCCATCGCACCGCAGCAGAAGGTGAAGTGGTGCCAGAGGGCCTGCGCGAGGTAGTCGAGCTGGTGCGCGTGAATGTCCATGCTTCCGGCGGCGACCTCGTGCAAGAGGGGCTTCCAGAGATGGGTCTCGTTCTTGTCCACCAGGGTGACGGTGGCGCGTCCTCTGCGCCCGAAGCGGTCCCCTGCCCGGGTCGCGAGCTCAAGCCCGCCCGCGCCGCCGCCGACGACAACGATGCGATGGGGATCGGTCATGAATTTGGGCTGGCCGGGAAACGCTGCTATGATTTTCGTCCCAGATTATGCATGACTCGACGAGACCCTATCGGGGGCGCTTTGCCCCCTCCCCGACCGGTCCGCTGCATTTCGGCTCCCTCATCGCCGCGGTCGGCAGCTATCTCGAGGCGCGCTGGAACAGAGGCAAATGGCTGGTGCGCATGGAGGATCTCGACCGGCCGCGTGAGGCTCGGGGGGCTTCCGGGGCGATTCTCCGGATGCTTGAGGCATACGGGTTCGAGTGGGACGGGAAAATCGTGTTCCAGAGCCGTCGCGACGCGGCCTACGGAGCGGCGCTGAAACGTCTCGAGCATGAGCATGCGGTGTTTCCCTGCGCTTGCACGCGGCGGGAAATTTCCGATTCGACCTTGCTAGCAGCGAGCGAGCCCATCTATCCCGGCACCTGCCGCAGGGGGCTTGCGCCGGGACGCCCGGCTCGAGCGATGCGCGTGCGCGTAGACAACGCAATGATCGCGTTTGAGGACCTGCTTCAAGGCAGGATCGAACAAAACCTGGCTCGAGAAGTCGGCGACTTCGTCGTGCGACGTTCGGACGGCCTTTTTGCTTACCAGCTCGCAGTAGTGGTGGATGATTTCGAGCAGAGCATCACCGACGTGGTGCGCGGCGCCGATTTGCTCGCCTCCACGCCGCGGCAGATACTGCTGCAGCGCTTGTTGGGTCACCCGACTCCGCGATACATGCATCTTCCGGTCGCGACGAACCAATACGGTGAAAAACTCAGCAAGCAGACACGCGCCGCCCCTCTGACCGTTGCGGAAGCCCCGGTTCGCCTTTGGCAAGCCTTGAGCTTTCTCGGCCAGGAGCCGCCAGCGGAACTGGCGGCGGGGAGAATTGCGGGGATTTGGAACTGGGCGCTGGCGAACTGGCGCATCGAAAGAATCCCGACTCGACGCAGCCTCCGGGAAGGCGAAGCAGGCTGAACGAGGCGGACTACGCTGCCGGGCGCCGCGGCAGGAGCACGGCCGCCAGAGCCGCGACGACCAAAACAAGGGCGGCCAAATCGCTCCACTGCGGACGCTCGCCCAGCAACAGCATTCCGCTGAACACACCTATGATCGGGATCATCAGCGTGGAGAGCGAGGAAACGCTGATCGGCGCGTGCGTCGCGATCTTAATCCAGGCCCAGTTGCAGAAGATCGAGCTGACGAGCACGTTGTAGACGAGCCCCCAGAAGGGCCAAGTCGAGAGCGCGAGCGGCGAAAAACTCCCTTCCTCGAACAACAAGGTGCCCGAGAGAATCGGCGCGAGGGCGAGCAGCATCTGCCAGCCGGTAAAAGAAGTAGTCGGCAGATCGACCGGCCAGCGCTTCATGATGGCGGTGCTGACCGCCCAGCTGATCGCCGAAGCGATGAGCAGCAGCGCCCCGATCGGTGAGCGCCCCACGGCGTGGATCTCGTCACCGAGAAGCACCAGCATCCCGAGTACGCCCAGAACCACGCCCGCGAGCCGGCTTCCGGTCACCGGCTCGCGCAGGACCCACACGCCGAGCAGCACGCCCCACACCGGAAAGGTATACGCGAGGATCGCGGCGCGCCCCGATTCCATGAACGTGACGCCGTAGACCGCGAGCACATTCCATGCCGCGACGTTGAAAAGCGTAATCACGATCAGCCTCAGCCAGGCTCCTGGAGGGACGCGGATCGGCAAGCGATTGGCCCGAGCGATCGCGAAAAGACCCGCCGCCCCGACCGCAAGACACAACGCACGGAAGTGCAGAGGCGGCATTTCGACCATCACCACCTTCATGATCGGCCAGTTGACCCCCCAGCCGAGGGTGAGCAGGACGAGCAGGGTAAGGATTGATGACGGCGGTACGTAGGTGCGCGTGCTCACGATTCGCTCGCTTTCCCGGGCCCTCCCGGAAAAGGCGCGGATCATTTAAAAACAAAGAGTTGGAGGTAGGTGTCTACTGACTTCCGACGCCATAAATCCAGATGTTTATATGGACTTTTATCTTTATCGGCCCTGAACTCTATTGCGTTGCACAAATAATTCTTGACATCGATTGTTATCCTTGTAGAATCTTACGTGTTGCGATGCAACAAATATGCGGAGTAGCACTAAGGCACCACAGGACAAGAGCACTAACCAAACGGCAAGCATTCCAACCTTTACGGAGATGATCATGAACTTCACGCCCGAACAAATCGCCAGCACGAACAAGGCTGGCATCGAGGCCATCCTAGGTCTCGCGCACACGCAGTTCGCCGCTTTCGAGCGCCTGTCCGCGCTGTATTTCAATGCAACCAAGGCCGCATTTGAGGAAGGCGTCGGCCACGCTAAAGCACTGCTCAACGCCAAAGACCCCCAGGAATACCTCAACCTGAACGCCGCGGCGACCCAGCCGACGATGGAAAAAGCCATCGCCTACTCGCGCAGCGTATACGAAGTTGCCGCCCAAACGAACAGCGAATTGGCCAAGTTCCTCGAAGCGCAAGCTGTCGAGTTTAACAAGAACCTGGTCGGTCTTCTCGACAAGGTTTCGAAGAACGCGCCAGCCGGGTCCGACGTCGCCGTCCAAGCCGTGAAGTCTGCGCTCGCCGCAGCCAACACCGCCTACGAGAGCTTCAACAAGGTCGCAAAGCAGGCCACCGAAATCGCCGAAGCGAATTTCGCCACGGCGACTTCATCCGCCAAGGAATCCAAGAAACAGCGCGCGGCAGCCTAACCTACAGGCTTCGCGCCCACGGCTCCTCCTCCTCCTCTCCGTGGGCGCCCTAAAGCCCTGGCGCGAGCCAGGGCTTTTTGTTTTGGGGACAGACCACGTTTTTCGTCGAGCCGGCGAAGGGAAAAAACGTGGTCGGTCCCCGGTTTACTGCTTTTCTTCCCACCTGCCGCCGAGCGCAGCCACCCCAAGCTTCATCTGCTCGATAGCTGGCGTCACTTCTTCCGGCGCACCCCGCACCCCGAGTTCGATGTGACGGCGCACGCCTGCCTCGCCCATGCTGGGAAGGCTGAACGACTTCAGGCCGCGGTAGCGCTGCTCCACTTCGATCATCAGCGGCGTGACGGTCGATTCGGGAAGGTCATAGACGACGACGGAGGCCTCGGCCTCGGGCGTGCGGTGAAACAAATGCGCATAGCGTTGGTCGAGCACCCACTCGACCATGGGCCAGGCCATCACCGGGAATCCAGGAACAAAATGGTGGTCTTCCAGGGAAAACCCGGGGATGCGGTTGTACGGATTGGGAATGATGCGTGAGCCTCGCGGAAATTCGCCCATTTTGAGCCGTTGCGGCGTGATTTCCATGTCCGTGCGCGAGCGAATCGCCGCCTCCGCATCGGGGTGTAGGACTAATTCAAGGCCGAGCGCGTCCGCCGCGCACTGGCGCGTGTGATCGTCCGGCGTCGCGCCGATGCCGCCGAAGCTGAAGACGAGGTCTCCCGAAGCGAACGTGCGCCTGAGTGTCGCGGTAATGAGCTCGGGGTTGTCGCCGAGGTACTGGCACCAGTCGAGCCTCATTCCGCGGGCCGCGAGAATTTCGGTGAGCTTGGAAAAATGCTGGTCCTCGCGCTTGCCGCGAATGATCTCGTCGCCGATGATGATCGCCCCGATCCCCATCTCACACCCGAGTCGCAGCACCCTCGATCGGCTCGCTGCGCAGCTCGTCGAGGCGCTCGAGGCCGTAGTGGATGAAAGCGAGCCCGCCGTACACCGGCATGAAGAGCCCGAGCACGGGGACATGACCGATGATCGCGAGCGCGACGCCCAGCAGGAACAGCTCGCCACGATGACGGCGCACGATCTCGGCGATCTCGGCGGCGGTCGCGTGCTCCGCAAGAGCATCGTAGCGGAATACGCGCTGGTTGAAATAGCCGAACAAAGCGATGGGCAGCACCGGCCACAGCAGCGGAACCAGCCATAGCGGCAAGCTGACCGCGAAGAGCAGCGAAAACAGTATGAGCGCAGCGAGGGCATTCCAAAGGCTGCCAGCGAACGTGCCCCCCTTCCGGCGGGTGAGCCCCGGGTAGTCGCGCCCGCCGACATGAGCGACCATCGCCGGCATGGAAACGACGCTGATGATCAGCACGGCCGTGATCAGAACCATGGGCACGAACAACAACAGCAGGAGGATCCAGCCGAACCATGCCGAAATGAGCTTGAGGGGCCAGACCGAGACCGCCCATTCGTACGGCGGCCACTGGTGCAGCTGAGCGGCGATCCACTGCGCGGCCTCGCCCCAGTAAAACACGGCGAGCGTCACCCATAGGATAAGCGCGACGATCACCGGCCATACCATGAGCCAGAGCATCTTCGGATGCAGCAGGCTGGCAAGCGCCTTTAACAGCGCAGCAATAATCCTTTCCATTCCTCTCTCACCCGCGCATAGTCTGCCACATCTTGGTGAGGCGCTTGACCGAAACCGGCACCGGCGTTTTCAGCTCCTGGGCGTAAAGCTGCACGCGCAGCTCCTCGAGCAGCCAGCGGAATTGCTCGAGCCGCGGATCGGGCGCCCCCGACTTCGCCTGCTTCACACGCTCGCGCTGCCACTGCGCAAACAGCGGCGCAAACTCCGCGGCGAGGCGCGCATCGCGCTGCGGATCCGCGCGCAGCTTGTCGAGCCGCAGGACCGCGGCCTTCAGGTAGCGCGGGAAGTGCTGCAGCCGCTCGTAGGGCGTCTGCTCGATGAACCGCTTGGAGAGAAGTCGGGTCGTGCTCTCCTGGATGTCGCGGCAAGGCTCGGGAAACGCCTTGGACGTCTGGTGCAGCCTTTTCTGCAGCGCTGCATGCTCGGCGAGAATCGTTCCCGCGAGTCGCGCGATCTCCTGCGCGAGCAGCGTGACGCGCGAGCGTGCTTCGTCGCGGCGCCGTTCAAACTCGACCCGCGAGCGCGGCCAAGGCTCCTGCATGCAAGCACGATCGAAAGCCGCGGCAAGCAGCTGCTCCTTCAGCTCGGCGACCTCGCCGAAAGCGGCGAACTGGAGCGCCATCGCCTGCGACCCGGGAAGGTTCTTCTCGATGTGGCGAGCCTGCTCCTTCAATTGCAGCCTGAATAGTCGCCGCAGCCCCGGCCGATGCGCTTCTCGCGCCTTCTCCGCGGAATCGAAAACCTCGAGACTGGCGGAATCTTCGTGGTCCACCAGGCCCGGATAGCCGATGAGCGTCTGGGTGCCTCGCCGAAGCTCCATTACGTCCTCGAGATCGCCGAAATCCCAGGCGGTGACTTTCGCTGTCGGCCCATCTGCCCGCGCGAGCTCGGCGAACTGCTCTCCGGCCTTTTGGCCTAGCTCGGCGCGCAGCTGGGCGAGGTTGCGACCGGTCGCGAGCTGCCGGCCGTGCTCGTCGACGACGCGGAAATTCATCGAAAGATGTGCGGGCAGCATTTCTTGCCGGAAAGCATCGAGCGGAACGGCGAGGTTCAGCTCGCGGCGCGCGTAGCGCGCGATGGCCTGCGCAAGCGGTGCATCCGCGCGCTCGTTCGCTCGAAGGAACGCGTCGACGAACTCCGGCAGCGCGCCCAGCGGGTGGCGGAGCTTCTGCGGCAGCGACTTGGCGAGCCGCGTGATCTTCTCGCGCGCAAGACCCGGCACGAGCCAGTCGCACCGCGCCGCATCGACCTGGTTCAGCGCGAGAAGCGGCACGATGAGCGTCACCCCGTCGCGCGGCGAGCCCGGCTCGTGATGGTATTCGAGCGCGAAGCTGCGTCCCGCCATCTCGAGCTGGTGCGGAAACTGCTCCGTCGTGATCCCCGCCGCCTCGTGGCGCATCAGGTCCTCGCGCTTGAGGAAAAGCAGCTTCGGATTTTTCGCTTCCGCCTCGCGGCGCCAGCGGTCGAAATCCGCGCCGTTGTGGATGCCTTCGGGAACGAGGCTCTGGTAAAACGCATGGATCAGCTCGTCGTCCACTAGCACGTCGGGCCGGCGCGACTTGTGCTCGAGCTGCTCGATCTCGCGGACGAGCCTGCGGTTGTGCAGAAAAAACGGCGCGCGCGTATCGTAATCACCCTCGACCAGCGCCTGGCGGATGAAGATTTTTCTCGATTCGACCGGATTCATCGGCCCGAAGTGCACGCGGCGCTTTGCATACAGCAGCAACCCGTAGAGCGTTCCGCGCTCGAACGCGGCGACGCGCGCGGGCTGCTTCTCCCAATGCGGCTCGTACTGATGCCGCTTGACGAGATGCGCACCGATAGCCTCGAGCCACTCGGGCTCGACGGTAGCGACGCAGCGCGCGTACAGGCGCGTGGTCTCGGTCAGTTCCGCCGCCATGACCCAGCGCCCGGCCTTCCTCCTCACGCCGGAGCCGGGATGAATCCAGAGGCGGATCCCGCGGGCACCCAGATAATTTCCTTCCTCGGTCTTCATGCCGACGTTGCCGAGCAGGCCCGCGAGCAGCGCCTGATGCACTTGCTGATAGGTGGCAGGCGTCTCGGAGATACGCCAGCCGAGCTCGACTGCCAGCTCCTTGAGCTGCCCGTGAATGTCGCGCCATTCGCGCATGCGGTTGAAGGACAGGAAATGCTCGCGGCAGGCCTCATGCAGCTTGCGGCCGGATTTCCCGTGGGCAAGCGATTCCTCGAAGAACTTCCAGAGCTTCAGCCAGGAAAGGAAATCGGACTTCTGGTCGTTGAAGCGCTTCTGCGCTTCATCGGCGGCCGCAGCCCGTTCGTTCGGCCTCTGGCGGGGGTCCTGCACCGAGAGCGCCGCGGCGATGACGAGCACCTCGCGGAGCGCGTTCTCCGATTTCGCCGCGAGCACCATGCGACCGATGCGCGGGTCCACCGGCAGCTTCGCGAGTTGCCTTCCGATTTCGGTCAAGTCGTTGGCTTCGTCCATGGCACCCAGCTCGGCGAGCAGCGCATAGCCGTCCTGGATCGCTTTGAAGGCCGGCGGATCGAGGAACGGGAATTCCTCGACCGTGCCCAGGCCGAGCGACTTCATTCGCAGGATGACGTTGGCGAGCGACGAGCGCAGCACTTCCGGATCGGTGAACGCCGGGCGCGAGTTGAATTCCTCCTCGGCGTAGAGGCGGACGCAGACCCCGCTCGCGACCCGGCCACAGCGGCCGGCGCGCTGCTTGGCCGAGGCCTGGGAAATGTTCTCCACGCGCAGCTGCTCGACCTTGCTCCGGTAGCTGTAGCGCTTGACGCGCGCGAGACCCGTGTCCACCACGTAGCGGACGCCCGGCACCGTGAGCGAGGTCTCGGCGACGTTGGTCGCGAGCACGATGCGCCGGCCGCCATGCGGCTTGAATATGCGCTCCTGCTCTTCGGCCGAGAGCCGCGCGTACAGGGGCAGGATCTCCGTGTGAGGCGGGTGGTGCTTGCGCAGCGTCTCCGCCGCCTCCCGGATCTCGCGTTCGCCCGGGAGGAACACGAGGACATCGCCCTGACCCTCGCGCGCGAGCTCCTCCGCCGCGTCGCTGATCGCCGCGTTGAGATCGTAGTCCTCGTCTTCCGACTCGACCGGGCGGTAACGGACTTCCACCGGATAGAGCCGGCCGGAAACCTCGATGACGGGTGCACTGTCGAAATGCTTCGAGAACCGCTCGGCATCGATGGTCGCCGAGGTGATGACGAGCTTGAGATCCGGCCGCCGCGGCAGGAGTTGCTTCACATAGCCGAGCAGGAAATCGATGTTGAGGCTGCGTTCGTGCGCCTCGTCGATGATCAGCGTGTCGTATTGCCGCAATTGCCGGTCGCCCTGCGTTTCCGCGAGCAGGATGCCGTCGGTCATGATCTTGATGTAGGAACGCGGGCCGACGCGGTCGGTGAAGCGGATCTTGTAGCCGACGGCGCCGCCCAGCTCGGTCTTCAGCTCCTGTGCAACGCGGGTGGCGGCGGCGCGCGCGGCGATCCTGCGCGGCTGGGTGTGCCCGATGAGTCCTTCAATCCCGCGACCCAGCCCGAGGCAAATCTTCGGCAGCTGGGTGGTCTTGCCCGAGCCGGTTTCGCCGCACACGATGACGACTTGATACGAGGAGATGGCCTTTGCGATCTCCTCGCGCCTCGCGCAGATCGGCAGCTCGAGCGGAAACTCGGGGCGCGGCGCAAGCGCGCGGCGCTGCTCGATGTCGGCCGGGGAAAATCCCATCAGGAGTGCGGTCGCGGCGCCTTCGCCCCCGCCTATTTGCGACGGAGCAGGCGCTCAGCGTAGCGTGCGAGAGGGTCCACTTCCAGGTTGACGCGGTCGCCCGTCCGAAGATGCTTGAGCGTGGTCACGGCGAGCGTGTGCGGAATCAGGTTGACTTCGAATTCGGCGCCCCGAACCGCGTTCACCGTCAGGCTCACGCCGTGCACCGCGATCGAGCCCTTGCGCGCGATGTAGCGCGCGAGAGCGCGCGGCGCCCGTACCCGAAGAAGGCGATTCGCCCCTGCCCGCCCGAAGTGCGTGACCTTGCCGACCCCGTCCACATGCCCCGAAACGAGATGGCCGCCGAGCCGGTCGGACATCCGTAGCGCTTTCTCGAGGTTGGTTTCGCCCGGCTCGTCGAGCCCCACGGTGCAGTGCAGCGTTTCGCGGGACACGTCCACGCCGAAGGTTTTCCGAGCGCGCGCGACGACGGTGAGGCATACGCCGTTCACGGCGATGCTGTCGCCGATGGCGACATCGCGAAGTTGGAGCGTGCCGGCATCCACCGTGAGGCGCAAGCCCGCTTTGCGCCGTTCCGCTTTCCTGATCCGCCCCGTCGCGGCGACGATTCCGCTGAACATTTTCCCGAGATAACGGTCTGTTGGAATCAGACAGAGCCGGATTCTACTTGGCTTTGCAACCACGTATCATTCGCGGAGGAGAATCGTTCGGGGAGTCGGGCAATGAAGCTCCAGTACTGCATCATGGCCTGCGCAGCCGCGGCGGCTATTCTCGTCGCCGGCATCCCCAGCGCCAAAGAAGAAAGCGTCAAGGAGGACGCGCGCAAGGCGGGGCGGGCCGTCGGGTCGGCCGCGCGAGAAGTCTGGCAAGGCGCGAAAAAAGCCGGCAAGGAAGTCGGCCACGAAGCGAAGAAGGCCGGCCAGGCCGTGGGCGGGGCAGCCAAGGAAGGCGCCCGGGAACTCAAGCGTGCGTTCAAGGGCGAGAAATAACTCTCCGCTCCTTCAGAGCCGCGCCAGAATGCGCAAGTCCGCACCGATGCGCTCGACCTCGCGAATCTTCAACACGGTCGCCTGCGACAGTTCGGTGAGCTCGGGCAAATTGAACATGCCCCGGCCCGAGTCGCCGATCAAGCTGGGAGCAAGGTAGACCAGCAGCTCGTCCACCACGCCCGCCTGGAGCAGCGAGCCGTTCAGCTTCGTTCCGGCTTCGACGTGAATCTCGTTGAGCTCCCGCCGCGCGAGCTCCTCCATCAGCTTGAACAGCTCGACCTTGCCGCCGTCGTTCGGGATGATCACAACCTCGGCCCCCGCCCCTTTCAGCGAGGCGATCCTCTTCGCCTCGTTCACCGCGCCGACGACGAGCGTCTTCCCCTCCTTGAGGAGGCGCGCGGAAGGGGATATCTCGAATTTCGAATCGACGACGATCTTGAGCGGCTGCCTTGGCGTATCGACGCCGCGCACGCTGAGCTGCGGGTCGTCGTCCCTCACCGTGCCGAAGCCGGTGAGGACCGCGCAGGCGCGCGCCCGCCAGCGATGCCCGTCTGCGCGAGCCTGTTCTCCGGTGATCCACTGGCTCTTGCCGTTCGCGAGCGCGGTGCGCCCGTCGAGGCTCGCCGCGATCTTCATGCGCATCCAGGGCCGGCCGCGCGTCATGCGGGCGACAAAACCGATGTTGAGCTCGCGCGCCTCGTCCTCCATCAACCCGTGTTCGACCGCAATCCCCGCTGCGCGCAGCCTCGCAAAGCCCGCACCTGCGACCAGCGGATTCGGATCCTGCATCGCCGCCACCACGCGCTCGACGCCGGCATCGATGATCGCGTCCGCGCAGGGCGGAGTGCGGCCGTGATGGCTGCACGGTTCCAGGTTCACGTACAGCGTAGCGCCGCGCGAGCGCGCCCCGGCTGCTTTCAGTGCCAGCACCTCGGCGTGCGGCATGCCGGCCTTTTCATGCCAGCCCGTGCCGACGATCGCCCCGTCCCTGACGATGACGCAACCGACGCGCGGATTGGGTGTCGTCGTGTAGAGGCCGCGCCCGGCAAGTTCGAGCGCCTGCCCCATGAATTCATGGTTGGCGGCCGTGAGCATTACTTCTCGGTACGGCGCGCGCGCTTGGTGCCGGGCTTCTTCACCTCGAGTATCGCGTCGCGGAAGTCGTCCACGCGCTGAAAATCCTCGTACACGGAAGCGAAGCGGATGTAGGCGACGTCGTCCATCTTCTTCAGCTCGCGCATCACCATCTCGCCAATCACGCGGCTCGGGATCTCGCGCTCGCCGAGCGCGAGAATGCGCTGCTCGATGCGGTTGGTGGCCTGCTCGACATACTCCGTGGGAACCGGTCGTTTATGCAATGCGCGCATGAAACCGGTGCGGATCTTCTCGCCGTCGTAGGGAACGCGGTTTCCGTTGGTCTTCACCACCATCGGCATCGACAGCTCGACGCGTTCGTAGGTGGTAAAGCGCTTTCCGCACGCCTCGCACTGGCGCCGGCGGCGCACGCTGTCGCCGTCCTCGGACTCACGCGAGTCGATGACCGCCGTGTCCTCGGCCTTGCAGTACGGGCATTTCATCGGCGTCCTAGACGGCAGCGACGCGCTGCGCGGGCTCCCCAGTGCGGTACACC
>WNFV01001308.1_pt1 | contig 41574 bp, 31 predicted proteins | sample 5400101 | NCBI WGS metagenome assembly WNFV01 (sample SAMN13153361, study PRJNA577476) | soil metagenome | isolation source: 115 cm soil or saprolite under grassland replicate 1 | place: USA:California | collected 2016-06-15 | reverse complement strand
CGCTGAAGCGCGACGGGAAGTGGAGCGGAACACTCCATCGTTCCGACTACGACTACGAGTCGCCGTACAACACCTACCTGCACGAAGGGCTGCCTCCCGGCCCCATCTGCAACCCGGGGACGGATGCGCTTGCCGCCGCGGTCACTCCCGCGCGGACGGCTTATCTCTATTTCGTCGCGGATCCGACGAACGGCGGCCACACGTTCTCCGCCACGTTCGAGGACCACCTGGTCGCGGTCGCGATAGCGAGGCGGGCGCGATCCACTGCGGAGGCGGCTGCCGGTCAAACGCCCGTGCCGTTCGGGACTCCGGCGGAAGCGACGGGGACGCCGGCTCACCGGACGGCTGGAGGAGACTAGGAGAAATCCCTTGCTTCGCTCCGGAAGACGTGCCCGCTCGGGCCCGTCATTTTCACAGGGGCCTGCCGGGAAAGCATCATCTTTCGTAGGCGATCGTCTTCAGCCTCGGGAACTTCGTCCTCAGGAAGTCCTCCATGACCTTGTCCTCGACCCAGTTGATCTGGGTTCCGTCCACGAAATAGGTCGGCGTCGAGTTCACGCCCAGCCGATATCCCTCCTCCATGTCTTTCCGCACGCGATCGAAGCTGTCGTCGCGCAGGTAGCACGCGAGGTAGTCGGACCGAGAGACCCCCTCCCCTTCCGCGGACGTGATGGCAAGCTCGTCGATCGCCGAGACCGAGAGGTTTTCCTGCCGGCCGTAGACGAGCTCCTTGAATCGGAAGAGCGACGGCCCGCCGGCCAGCCGGAAGAGGCAGTCTCCGGCGGAGGCGGCCTTCATCGACCACGCGTGGTGCGACCAGAGCGGGAAGAACTTGTAGTGCCGCCGCACGCTGGCAACCCCCGCGTTTGCGGCCAGCAGCTTGTCGAGCTGCCTTCCGCGGAAGCGGCAGTACTGGCACTCCATGTCCGCGTACTCGACGATCGTCACGGCGGCGTCAGCCGGACCGGATGCGCGCTGGGCCGTCAGGTCGATTCGGCGGCGGCGCTCGACGCGGGGATCGGCCTGAAAGTCCCAGAGCGTCCCGGCGAGATACGTGCTGCCGTCGGGGGTGACGAGACCCGGGGCCTGCACCGGACCGAACCCGCTCTCGAGAACGACCGACATCCCCTTCAGTCCCGCTGCGTTGCGCTCGGGCACCAGCTGCCCCCGGACCTTCGAGCCCAGCAGTTGCGCGTATTTCGACGTGATCCAGCCGACATCCGCCTCGGATGTGACCAGCTTCGGGCTCGGGTTCCGGAACGAGTCCCCTTCGAAAAACCACTTGCCGTCGTTCGAAACGAACACGACCGCGTCGGCCTTCAAGTTTTCAAACCGGCCGGTCCGCTGGATTCGCCACGCCGTGAAGCCGGGCAGCTTCAGGTCCGACTTCCCGACGGTGATCTTCGTGTCGGGATCGTAAGCAAGGTAGAGCGCCGCGTACTCGACGAGCCGCTTCTCGACGCCGCCAGCCGCGGCAGGCGCCCCGACCGGAGTGACTGTGCGCCCCGGCGCCCGTTTCGACTTCGCCGGAGCGAGCCCGGCAAGTGAGAGAGCCGCGAGAAGCATGGCGGCCGCATTTCGTTTTCTCATTCGGTCAATTCTCTCCCGTTCTCGAGATACCGCGGCGGACGATGGTCAGCGAACGGACGACGGCCGGCTGATCCGGCTTCCGCTTCAGCGACCGCTCGAAGAGCGCGACCGCCTCCCGCCGCCGCCCCAGGCACGTCTGGAACAGCCCGAGCGCGTTCAGCGTGTCCGGTTCCTCCGTCTTCGACTCGAACCGGGAAAGAGCCTCCCAAGCTCCCGGGCAGTCCCTCCACTTCTGGAACCTCAAGAGGGCGAGCTCGCGAGCGAACAGCTCGTTGTCCGGAAAGCGCTGGACGGCCTTCTCGAGGAGCGAGCGCGTGGCGGCCGGCTTCCCTTTGTGCTCGTACTCGCCGACCCAGTCGGCGATCGTCCGCTCCGGCTCCGCATGACCCGCATCGAGCGAGTGCAGCAGCCACTCCTCCGCCTTCACGTCTTCGCCCTTCATGCGATAGAGCACGGCGAGGTTGAAAATCGGAGACGCGTAGTTCGGATGCAGTTCGAGCGCCTTCTGGAGCGCGGGCTCGGCCGCGCGCAGGTCGCCGACAGTCTCGCGCAGATAGACTCCGAGGTTGTTCCAGGCGCCTTCGGTCATTCCGGGCCGGTCTCCTCCGCCCGGAGCGACCGGCCGACTTTCCCCTCCGGTCAGATACCCGAGGGCGCGCAACTTCTTCGCGTATTCGCTCGCCTGCTCGGCGGTAATGGATTCCGCGGCCACTCGCCGAACGGTCACCGTCGAGAAGACGTCCTTCTTCGGAAGAGGGCGGATACCGTCGAAGGCGGCGGTCAGCGGCCTCCCGGTCATCCGTCGGTCCGCGGGGAGACCGATCAGAGAGAGCACGGTCGGAGCGACGTCGAAGACTGAAGCTTTCGCGCGGGCCTTCGACGGGCGGACGCGCGCCCCCCATGCTGCAAACACGCCGCTCAGACGGTGCCAGTACGCCGCAGTAGCCCAGTTCAGGGACGAGCGCGCGCAGGTCCGGTCCGCCCCCCACTTGAAGCCGTGATCGGAGTGGACGATGAGCGTCGCGCCGTCCTCCTTCGCGCGCCGCATCCATTGTCCCAGCATCTTGTCGACGACGCCGTAGTACGCGTCGACCGCCCGGTGGTACCGGTTGAAATCCTCTTGGCTGGTGCAATCGAGCCGCGGCGGGGAGTACGGGGCAAAAACATGACCGATCTCGTCGGTGCCCTCGAGGTAGAGCGTCATCAGCTCGGGCCGGTTCCGGTCGTAGAGCTCGCGGGCGATGTGATGGTTGACCCGCGTCGCGCCGAGGATCCGGGCAAGCGCGACGACCGGATTCTCCATGCCGGCGCCGCTCGCGCGCGCCGCGGAGATGTCCGCCGGAGGAACGTCGACGAACCTCGAGAGCTCGGCGTCGGAGACGGCGCCGTCGCGCGCGACGATCTGCTCGACTCCGGGCGCGAGCGTCGCCGGATACGCGACGCCGGCGCGCGGGAGATCGCCGAAGAGAAGCGGGCTCGCCCGGTCCGAGACGAAGAATCCGTTGACCTCCTCGGCGGGATGGGTCGCCCACCATCCGACGACCCCGACCTTCTTTCCCGCCGCCGAGGCGATGTTCCACACGGCGGGGACGGCGCGGGAGAGGCCCGACACGGGCAGCTTCGCGCCGGTCTTCGGATCCGTCTCCTGGAAATCGAGGACGCGGTGGACGTCGGGTCCCACGCCGGTCGCTGCCGTCGTCCAGACGATCGGCGAGAGAACCGGGTAGAAGCTCGCGAGATCCGACGTGAATCCTTCCGACGCGAGACGTGCCCAGTTGGACATCTTGCCTTCGCGCGAAAGACGGTCGACGATCTCCCAATCCAGACCGTCGAGACCGAGCCAGATTACGTGCGCCGATCCGCCGGCTGGACGCGGAGAGCGGGCGGCGTCATCGGCGTCCTCGACCGGTGCCGCCGCGACCGGGAGCGTGCCGCTCGCACGTGAAGCCGCCGCGGACGACGTCGCCGTCTGCTCGCTCTTGCGGCAGGCGGCGGCGGAGAGGACGAGCGCGATTGCGCAGAAGTACCGGGCGCGGCTCGGACGCATCGTCAAGACGGAAAGGCTATCGGACCGCCGGCTTCGACGAGGCGGCCGCCTTCGGCGCCGGTAACAGCTTGTCGCGCAGGTAAGCCTCGAGGAGCTCCTTCTCCCCCGAAACGAAGTTACCCTCGTGGAAGAACGAAGGGGTTCCCGACAGGCCGAGCCGCATCGCAAGACGGATGTCGCGGACGACCCGTTCCCGCGCGCGACCGCCTGCAAGCTCGCTCGTCATCCCTTCGCGGGAGAAAAGCGTATCTTCGTACTTCGGATAGAGCGCCGGGTCGACCGCAGCGAGCGCAGCCGCGTATTCCGCGGCCGGGAAGGCCCAGTTGTGGACCTTGCTGAGTGGAAAGAGACGCACGTCGACCGCTCCCCCCTTCTCCGCCACGATCTTCTTGACCTCCGGAGCGCGCACGCGACATCGCTCGCACTGAAAGTCCAGGAACTCCGTGACGTAGAAGTCGCCCCTTGCGGGACGGATCGCCTGGCTCTCGCTCATCAGGCGCCGGCGGACGGACTGCGCATCGGCCGACAATGGCTGGAACTCCCCGATCAAGAGCGAGGCCCCGTCGTCCGAGACGAACCCCGGAATCGCGACGAGGGCGTTCTCCGTTTGCCGGATCGTGATCGTGATCGGCTTCAACGGGCCGCGTGCGCCCTCCTCGATCTTCACTTTGACCGAAAGCCCATACGCCTCGGTGAGTGACCCCTCGATTGGCGGCAGGTCGCCGGCGGGATCGAACGGACGCTTCGCCATACGGCGCGCGAGATCGTGGAAAACCTCGCCGACGAACACCTCGTCCTTTGCGTGGTCGACGAGCGCGACGTTCGATTCCCGGTGGAGCTTCGAGTCGCAAAAACGATTGACCCGATAGGTTTCGAAGCCCGCGATCTCGACCTCGCGGCTGTTCCTCACCTGAATGGCCGTGTTCGGATACCAGGAATACCAGCCGCCGAAGAAGTGGATCAGGCGGTCGCGCGTCTCTTCGTCGGCGTGGGCGGCGGAGGCCGCGGCGAGCGACAAAACGGCCGCCAGGAGAGCGGTTTTTCGCACGGCGCGAACGTTAACACGCAGCTCCGGCAGCAGATTTCCGCCGTGGGGCCGGCGCTCCGCGACGTGCGGCCGCGCCTCGTTCGGCTACGCCGCGGCCTGCCTCAGGCGCGCCTTCGCCTTCTCCAGAGTGTCCAAGACCTGGGTTTCCCGCTGGAGGACGTTCTCGCCGTATCCCTTCTTGGTCACGAACTCGAAATCCACTTGAAGGTATGGGATCCCTCTCGGGAGAAGCTCGTGCCGATAATGCCAGACCTCGCGCCAGTTGGATGCGGCATCGTTGGTTTTCGATCCCGGCCCCGTGACCCGGTCGATTCGCGCGGCGCGCTGGGACGTTGTACCTCCGGGTAACGACGCAGCCTTGACGTCCGAGGGGCGATACTGGAAGAGCGCCGAAGAATCCGTCGCGTCCTCCCCAGAGGTGAGAGGCTTTCGCCCGACATAGGTCGGCGGGCCGAGTAAGATGAACACCATTCCCCGGTCCGTCTGACTTCCCCTCGTTTCCCCCTGTGCGAAGCGCGTGTCGGCGAACGCAACTCGCTTCTCGAACTCGTCGCGGAATTCGTTTTCATTCGTCTCCGGCTTCGGATCTCGCGCCTTCCAGAACGCGGTCACGAACTCGGAGCGCGCGACGGAATCCAGGAGCCGCGAGAAGGCGCGTTTCTCGTCCGGGGTCATGAGGAATCGGACTGGCCCTTCGGCCCAGTCTTCTCCAAGCCCGTCGTTACTGCGGAGCGGCTTGGGAAACGCGATATAGGCGAGAGTGAGCGAGCCTTTCTCCTCCGGCTGGTTTTCAACGTGTGCCAGGCTCTTTCGCGCTTCTTCGAAGGCGGCGATGATCTTCTTCGAGTAGATCGCGGGATCGAGAGCCGCATTCGGATGGGACGCGAGATACGTCTCGAAGCGCGAGCGCGCCTCCGCGCTCTTCCCCAGGGCGGCATAACACGCCCCCTCGTAGAAAACGACGGCTGGTTCCAGAGTGGGACGAAGCTCCTCCGAGCCGGGCTTCCGGCTTTCCGCCTCCAGCTGGGAAAGGGTCTGCAAAGCTTTGTCGTAAGACCCGAGTCGAAACTCTTCCTTCGCCCGCAAAAAAAGCTGGTTTAGAGACGGCTCGCCGGCGGCCAGGGCGAGAAAGATCGCGAGAACGGGAGAAGAGAGAGCGAGCGGCATGCCGGGCATCCTGATTTCGGTCCCTCGTGATTTTATCGAAACAGAACGCCCCCCAGGAGAAAAAAGAGGGAGGGCTGGGCGCCCTCCCTCTTTCAAGAGGTATCAGAACGAGAGTTTCAGGCCCACCCGGACTTCCCGGGGCGACTGTCGCAACTGAGGAGCGCCCCAGTTGTCCTGGGGCAACGGATCTCCAAGCTGCAACGTCCCGAGGCGGTCGAAGTTCTTCTGGCTGTATTCCGGGGTGTTGGCCGGCGTGCAGCCGGCGGCGTTCTCGCAGAACGTGCCATCCGGGTTGAAGCGCTCGTCGATCTTTATGACCCCCTGCCGGTTCAACACGTTGAAAACGTAGATCGCCGGCGTGATCGAAACCGGACCGACTTTGACGGAGTAGCTGAGCGAAAGGTTCGCTTCGTACTCGAAAGGCAGCCGGGCGCCGGAATAAATGGCGCTGTCCTCTCCCCGCTGCACGAGGTGGAGCAGATCCGGATAGAAGCTGTTGTAGTACCCGGCGCGAGAAACCGGCGCGCCGCTCCGCAGGTACGTGCCGAACCCAACGCTCAGACCGAACGGCGCCGTGTAGAGCGCATCGAGCCGGAGCTGGTGCGGCCGATCCAGGAAGAGCCGGCCGTCGGCGTTCTTCAAGAAGAGCGGGTAGTCGTAGTCGGCGTTGATGCCGGGATCGGTCTGGCCGGAGGCGACCCGGACTGCTCCGTCGTAGTTTCCTCTCAGCGTGGAATAGAGATAAGAGAACTGTACCCAGGCGTTCTGGGTGAAGCTCTTCCGAGCAGTCAGCTCGACGCCCTTGAACTTGCGAGTTGCCTTGGGGACCTTGGGAGCCCCGCCGGCGAAGCAATCTCCCGCTGTGGGAGAAGTGAATTCGGACTCCGCAGCGTCGCACCAGCCGAATGTGCTGTTCGGTCCGCCGTCCCAGAATCCGCCGGAGCCGGGATTGATGATCGCGCAGGTGGACTCCTGGTTGACCGGATCGGAGTCGTCGAGGTCGCACCGGTCCTCGATCACGCGGCCGAGCTTGCGGTACATCCCCTTCACACCCACCGCGAACGTGGGTGCCAGCGCCATCTCCGCCCCGAGGTTGAACTCATCCTGGTACTGCCCTTTGATGCCCGGTTCCGTCGGCTCCGAGGTCGCTCCTTGAACCAGGGTTCTCCGGTTCGGAGGCCCGGGGACACCAGCTCCGCCTGGAGTCGTGTCGGTAATCGAGTAGTTGAAGGTCTGTGTCTGGAACTGGTCGCCGTAGTTGCGGACTCCAGTCGTAGATGAGTCCCACGCGGGGCTGCCACTCCTTGTTCAAGTCGATGGTCGTTTCATCCCTCTTGTTCTTGACCTTTTCGATATCGAGCCGGACGCCCGCATTGACCGTGAAGCGGGGCGTGACGCGCCAGGTGTCCTGGAAGAAGCCGGAATAAGCATTCGTCGGAGGCGACGAAACGCTCTGGTCAAGAATATCGAAAGAGCCGAGCGTGGGGGCATAAAAGTCGTGCTGGAAGTAGACTCGCTTCGTCTCGCCGTAGAAGTTCGTGATGGTCACACCCTCGCCCGGCGGACAGTAGTCGCCCCCGAGCTTGAATTCATGACTTCCAAGGTAAGCAGTAAACGAGCCGATGTACTCGTCTCGCTTCCCCTCGTTGTTGAGCCTGTACCCCGGGACCTGCCCGAAGCCCTGGAGATAGGGGAAGTTCGGGTAATCGGTGGGATGCGTCCGATCCTGAATTCCGATGATGTCCGGGTGAAGCGGCTTGAAGAAGTAGCGGTCGTTGTGCTTTGCGTACTGGAGAGTCAGCACGCCCACGGAACCAAAGAGCTGGTTGAAACGCCCGGAATAGTCCTCCGAGCCGATGTCCCGGCGCCCCTGTGATTCATCGATGTTGGTGCTGATCGGCGTGAAGATCGCGCCGTCATGGTGTTCCGGATCCCGAAAGTAGGTCCCGACCAGAGTCGAGCCCTGGGTGATGTTCCATGTCAGTTTGCCGGAGAGAAGGTTGTATCGGATGTTTTCTTTGGAGCCCTCGTTGTAGACGCCGAAAAAGCGGGACGAGGGCGATTTGGGAACGCGGTCGCGATCGCCATCCGAGTAGTTGTACGCGGTGAAGAACCAGAGGCGGTCCTTGAGGAAGTAGCCGCCGAGGTCCGCCCCGTAATCGGCCGTCTTGACGTTCTCGAAAGTGCCGAATCGCGCGGCGACCCCGCCGTCGTCCAGGAGAGCGTCGTTTGCTTTGAACTGCTGCTCGGCGCGGAAGCTCTCGGGAGCGTAGTTGGCGAAGACGTCGCCATGAAACTCGTTGCCACCGGACTTGGTGATGACGTTGATGATGCCGCCGGTGGCCCGGCCAAACTCGGCCTGGTAGCCGCCGGTCTTGACCTCGACCTCCTGGATGAACTCACTGTTGATGATCTTGCCCTGCACGCCGCGCACGACGCTGTTCGTATTGACGCCGTCGATGACGAACTGGTTTTCCGCGGATGTAGACCCATAGACCGACAGTGCCAGACCGCGCCCCTGTCGGTCGCCGGTGTCTTCCTGCACGCCCGGCTGAAGGCGGACAACGGCGGCGTAGTTGCGGCCCAGCGGAAGCTTCTCCATGACTTTTGCTGAGTAGTTGGAGCCTGTCGTCGTGTTGGAGGTGTCCACGACCGGCGCTGTTCCGCTGACGATGATCTCTTCCTTCTGCGAGATCTGGAGCATCTGGTTGGCGGTCGCCGTCGAGCCGAGCGTCACGTACGCCGTCTTCTCGGCGGTCGCGAAACCTGCGAGCGAACAGATCACCTTGTAGGTACCGGGTGGTACGCTCGCGATGCGGTAGTTTCCGCTGTTGCTGGTGATCGACGAGCGCGATCCCTGCAGCGCCGGACTCGTGGCGGTGCAGTTCACTCCGGGCAAGGCGGCGCCGGAGCTGTCGGTGACGGTGCCGGTGATGTCTCCCGTGGTCTGGGCGAACGCCAGGCCTCCCGTCGCCGCGCCGACGACCGCGATCGCCAGCAACGGCAGGAAGAACCTTCTAAATCGACTCATAGACCTCCTCCTCCTCTGTTATTTCCCGACGCGTAGTGGGACTTGCTCTGTCTGAGAAGTTCGAATCGCAGGACGAAGACACGAAGCCGTAGGATGACACGCGTGCGTGAGAGAGCAATCAAACTGCCAATCGCGCGGGTGTTGCGGCGAACTCTAAGTGTCTGCCGCTACGGGGTCAAGGCGATTTTGGTGTCCCTGACCTGCTGGTCAGCGATTCGTCTTTCGGTACATCTGTCCAGAAATTTGGATAGGGAAGCCCGAAGACCTAGGTCCTAGGCCCTGGACTCGTGGTCCCTGACTTTGGACTTTGGGCCATGGACTTCGGACTTTCATCGGGCTCCAGACGGAGAAGCAAGGCCCCCGCTTCGACGGGGTCGCCTGCCGCGCATCCGATCCGAGCCACTCGCGCGGATGACTCCGCACGGATCTCGTTCTGCATCTTCATCGCTTCCAGCACGATCAACGTCGTTCCCGCCTCCACACGGTCTCCCACCGCGACGCGCACCTCGATCACCCGGCCGGGGATTTGCGCGCGCACTTCCGCCGACGTAACGGAGGACCGGATGCCTGCCGCGGCGCGGTCCCGCAGGGGGTCGGCCAACTCCACGGAAATGCGGCGTCCGCGAACCCACGCTTCGAGGCGGCCAGCAACCGCGCGACCCGTCAGCTGGCGCCCCGACGGCAGGAGAACGCTCAATCTTCCGTCGGGAAGCGGCGCGTACTCGGCGAGGGTCTCTCCTTCGTCGTCGCCGACGACGACCTTTCCCTCCCGGCGCGTTTCGATCACGAGCTCGATTGGAACGCTGCCCTCCCGCCGCCAGAGAAACCGGCGTCGCAGATTCACTGGTCCGGCGCCCCCCGGGTCGCAGCCGTGCGAAGCGCCTCGACGCGTGCCGCCTCCCTCCAGCGCGTCCGATGACGAGGCGGCTCGAATGTTCGGGCGCCGTCGAGAGTGAGGCAGACCGCCGCGAGCAATGCCTCTTCCGCCGTCGCTTCGCGGGCTCCGAGTCGCGGAGACGCAAGCCACTCGTCGAGCCACTGGGTGTGGAAACGTCCGGCCCGGAAGTCCGCGTCGCCGACGAGCTCGCGGAAGAGAGGAAGCGTCGTCTCGACCCCCGCGATCTCGTACTCTTCCAGCACCCGGGTGAGCCGACCGATCGCCTCGTCGCGATTCCGGCCGCGGACGACGAGCTTCCCCAGCATCGGATCGTAGTCGATCGGAACTGTCGAACCCGTCTCGATTCCCACGTCGTTGCGGACTGCCGGACCTTCCGGAAGGCGCAGGCGGGTCACGACTCCGGGGGACGGAGAGAAGCCGCGCCTCGGATCCTCGGCATAGATGCGGCACTCGATCGCGTGGCCGCGGGGAGTCAGGTCGGCCGGACGAATCGAAAGAGGCTCGCCGAGAGCGATGCGGATCATCTCGGTCACGAGGTCGACTCCCCAGACCTCCTCGGTGACCGGATGCTCGACCTGGAGTCTTGTGTTCATCTCCAGAAAGTAAAAGGACCCGTCGGGCACTACGAGGAATTCGACCGTCCCACAGGAGTCGTAGTTGACCGCGTCCGCCGCGGCGATCGCGGCGGAAAACAGCCGGGCGCGAAGCTCCGGGCCGACCGCCGGGGAAGGGCATTCCTCGACGACCTTCTGATGACGCCGCTGGATGCTGCACTCGCGCTCCCCGACGGCAACGCGATTGCCGTGACGGTCTGCGACGAGCTGGACTTCGATGTGGCGGGGGCGCTCGAGAAGCTTCTCGGCGTAGATCGACCCGTCGCCGAACGACGCCTGCGCTTCCGCCGCCGCGCGCGAGAACGCCGCTGCGAGATCCGGAGCGTTCTCGACGCGCCGCATGCCCTTTCCGCCGCCACCGGCGGAAGCTTTCAGGAGGATCGGATACCCCGAGCGGCTCGCGAAGTCCTCGAGCTCCGTGGCGTCGCGCGCGGGCTCCGTCGTCCCGGGCACGACCGGGACTCCCGCTCTTTCCATGAGCTGGCGGCTCCGGGTCTTTGCTCCCATCGCTTCGATCGCGCCGGGAGAAGGTCCAACGAAAGTGAGCCCCGCAGAGGCGCAGGCACGCGCGAAGTCGGCGCTCTCCGCCAGAAAACCGTAGCCAGGATGCACGAGCGACGCGCCGGTCTTTTTCGCGGCGTCGACGATGCGGGGAACCGCGAGATAGCTCTCGGCCGAAGGCGAAGGACCGACGCGAACGGCGTAGTCCGCCGACGTCACGTGCGGCGCTGTGCGGTCCGCGTCGGAGTAGACCGCCACGGTCTCGATCCCGAGATCGCGACATGCGCGGAAGATGCGCAGGGCGATCTCGCCGCGATTGGCGACGAGAAGCTTCATGTTCCTCTTGTCATTCCGAGGCCGGAGGCCGAGGAATCTCGGTTTCCCACCCGCTACTGAGGTCCTTCCAAAGCGGATTACCCCTTTCGATCAGAGCGACTTTCTTGCTCCTTCTCCAACTCTTGATCTGCTTTTCCCGCTCGATAGCAGAAAGCACGCTCGGAGTCGTCTCGAAGAAAACGAGTTTGTCGATCCGGTACTTGGCCGTGAAACCCGGAACGAGTTTCTGTTTGTGTTCGTAGAGCCGCCGCTCCAGGTTATTTGTCACCCCCACGTAGAGGGTTCGCGTACGATTCGTCATGATGTAGACGAAGAAGCTGCGGAACATCTCGAAAGCAGATTGTCACGACTAGAGTAGATCCCTCGCCGCCGGCTGGCGGCTCGGGATGACGAGGGGCCGGGGATAAGGACGGCTCGGGATGACCGGGGGAACTCATAGCGGAATATTGCCGTGCTTCTTGGCCGGCAGGCTCGTACGCTTCCCCTCCAGCAACGCAAACGCCGTCACGAGCTTCTCCCGCGTCTCCGACGGCTCGATGATCTCGTCGATGAAGCCGTGGCGCGCCGCGACGTACGGGTTCGCGAAGTTCTCGACGTACTCCGAGACCTTCTCCGCACGCGCGTCCGGTCCGGCTTCCTCGAGCTCGCGGCGGTACAGGATGTTGACCGCGCCCTGCGGCCCCATCACCGCGACCTCCGCCGTCGGATAGGCGAAGTTGAAGTCCGTGGCGAGGTCCTTGGAGGCCATCACACAGTAGGCGCCGCCGTATGCCTTCCGAGTGATCACGGAGACCTTGGGAACCGTCGCTTCGGCGAACGCGTAGAGCAGCTTCGCGCCGTGCCGGATGATCCCGCCGTACTCCTGCTGCGTGCCGGGCAGGAAGCCCGGCACGTCCTCGAACACGAGAAGCGGGACGTTGAACGCGTCGCAGAACCGAACGAAGCGGGCGCCCTTGATCGAGGCGTCGATGTCGATCACGCCGGCGAGGTGCATCGGTTGACTCGCCACGACGCCGACGGAGCGTCCCGCGAGCCGGATGAAGCCAACGAGAAGATTTCGGGCAAACGAGGCGTGGACCTCGAGAAACTCGCCCGCGTCGGCGACCGCCCGGATCAGCTCCGCCATGTCGTACGGCTTGTCGGGCTCCTCCGGGATGAAGCGGTCCAGGTCTCCCCTTCCCGCGGGCTCGCGGCTTTCGCGCCGCGGCGGATCGTCGAGGTTGTTGGAAGGGACGTAGGAAAGGAGCTCGCGAATCGCCAGGAGCACGCCAGCATCGTCGTTCCGGACGAAATGCGCGACTCCGGAGACCGCGGAGTGCGTGCGCGCGCCGCCGAGCTGCTCCTTCGTCACTTCTTCGTGGGTGACGGTCCGGATGACGTCCGGGCCGGTGACGAAAAGATAAGAGGTCTTCTCGGTCATGAAGACGAAGTCGGTGATCGCCGGCGAGTACACCGCGCCGCCGGCGCAGGGACCGAGGATCGCGGAGATCTGCGGGACGACCCCGGAGGCCCGCGTGTTGCGCAGGAAGACGCGAGAGTAGCCGGCGAGAGAGACCACTCCTTCCTGAATGCGCGCCCCGCCCGAATCGTTCAGCCCGATGATCGGCGCTCCGTTGACGACGGCGAGATCCATGATCTTGCAGATCTTTTCGGCGTTCGTTTCCGAGAGCGAACCGCCGAAGACCGTGAAGTCCTGCGCGAAGACGTACACCGGCCGGCCATCGACCGTCCCCGCCCCGGAGACGATTCCGTCCCCGGGGATCCGCGTACGCTCCATTCCGAAGTCCTGAGACCGATGTTCGACCAACCGGCCGAGCTCGAGGAACGAGCCGGGATCGAGAAGCAGCTCGATTCGCTCGTGAGCGGTCAGCTTTCCTTCCGCGTGCTGCCGTGCGATCCGTTCCGGACCGCCCCCTTGAAGGCTCCTCTCGCGGAGTGCTTCGAGATCGGCCAGGCGCTTCTCGATCGTCACAAGAAATGATCTACAGGACGATCCCGCGCTGTTCGGCGAGCTTGCGTCGGATCCGCCGGAACAGCTCCTGCCCATCGACTCTTCCCGAGGCGATCTCGTTCCTTGCGCCTTCCATCATCCGGCGCGCTTCTTCGTCGAGGGTCCGCTCCTTCTCGGCCTCGCCCGCGAGCGCCGCGACCACCGCCTCGCGAAGGGCGCCGGGAGCTTTCTCTTCGAAGAGCTTCCGCGAAACGAGGCCGCGCGCCGTCCGCACCGCAACGAAGTCCTTTTTTCGGTCAGCGAGGCCCATCCGGTCTCCTGTCGTCGCGATGTTACAGCGGGAAAAACGATCACACATAATCGCCACGGAATGGAAATCGACGACGTTCTGGTGGCTCGCTGGCTCGAGCCGCTCGTGGCCGGCCGCGGCGACATCGCCGAAGTGTTCGCCGAGACGCGCCGGAAGACGATCGTCGAGTGGCGGGATGCGGAGCCCGGCGAAGCGCAGGTGTCGGTCGAAGCGGGGGTCTCGGCGCGGCAGCGGCGGGGCGGGCGCGAACGACTCGCCTTTGTCTCGGGATCGGGCGAGGCAGCCGTCCGCGAAGCTGTCCGCGCGCTCCAGGCTTCCGCCGGAAAGTCGGCTCTTCCCAGCCGGCCCGCGCCCGCTCGCTCCGAGCTCGAAGCCGACTCCTCCACCGAACGGTGGGTCCGACGCCTCGAACCGATCCTGGCACGGCACGCTCCCCGCCACCGATTTCGCTGGTCTCACGAGGAGATCTCGCGGCTCGTCGTTCCGTTCGGATCCGCCGCCTCGTCCTCCGCGCGGCGGCTCTTCTCTCTCGAGGGGACATTCACCGCCGCCTCGCGCCGCGGCGATGAAAACCGCTCGTTTTCCTTTCACGCTCCGGAAGCAGATGCAACCGCGGACGAGCTCCGACAGGCGCTCACGTCCGCTGCCGCGGCGCGCGAGCGACCGGTCCCTCTCGGGGACGGCATCGCGGACGTCCTCTTCTCCGGCGCGACCGCCGCCGTTCTGTTCCACGAGATCCTCTCGCACGCACTCGAGGCCGACACGGTGGAAACGCCGCTGTCGAGACTCGCCGCGGCCCGGATCTCGGTCTCCGACCTGGAGGTCCGGGACGATCCGACGCGGCTCGACCTCTTCGGCGGCTACGAGCGAGACGACGAAGGAACGCGTCCCCGGCCGATCAAGCTGCTCGACGCAGGTCGCCTGGCCGGGAGACTGACCGACCGCGCGCACGCCGAGGCGCGCGGCTCGAGCGGACACGGCCGCCGGGCGGGGCCCGCGGACGTTCCGCTTCCGCGAGGCTCGAACACGGTCGTCTCCGGCGGCGCGGCGACGTCGGAAGAGATGATCCGGCGGCTCGGAAACGGGCTGTGGATCGACGAGATCGGGTCGGGAACGATCGAGCTCTCGAGCGGCCATTTCCGGCTGGCGTTTCCGCGCGCGCGACGCGTGCGCCGCGGACGGTTCGCGGACGAGATCGGACCGGGGCTCCTCGCCGGAGAGATCCTGCCGACGCTCTCGGCCGTCGAGCCGGTGATCGGACGCGAGGTGCGCGCCTGCCGGTCTCTCGGGTGGTGCTCGCGCGGGGGGCAGGTCGTCCCCGTGCAGGGAGAGGCGCCCGAGATCATCGTCCGGCGGCTGTCGATCAGGAACCGATGATCGACGAAGACCTCGAGAGAGACCTCGAGCGGCGTTTTCCCGGATCTTGGGAGCTGTATCGCAAGATCGCCGAGAGCCGTGAGCTCGAGATCTCGGCGACGAATCGCGGCGAGGCGTGGCGGCGCGAGGAGGGCTGGGCCGTCCGCTGGTGGGAAGGAGGTCTTCGGTTCGCAACCGGCTCGGACCGCCGGAGGCTGGCCGCGGCCATCCCGCTCGCTGCGAAGCTGCCGGCGCGCGACGAAGCGGCCCCGCCGCTTCCGAGCCGGGAGGCGCTGCAGCCGGCGGACCCGGCGGGGGCCGTCGCCGCGCCTCCGGACCTCTTCTCCCCGCTCGCGCAACAGGTCTCGGAAAAATCCCGCGGCGAAGCGGTGCTCGCCTCGTTGACGTTGCGGCGCGGCCGGGCCGTCGAGGAGATCCGGAACTCCGCGGGAGGCCGCGTCCGCGTGGAGTCGTCGCAGCTCGACGGCGTTGCGCGAGCACTCGGCCGGCGCGGGCCGCGCGCGTGCGAGAGGCGGTCGGTCTTCCGCTGGGACGGAGATCCCGATCTGCAAAGCCTCGCCGGCCGTCTCGCCGATGGAGCGACGCTTCCGCTCGCGCCCCACGGCCCCACCTTCTCGCGGGGGGCGTGGCTCCTCGATCCGGCAGTCGCGGCCGCGCTCCTCGCCGCGCTCGCCCCGCTCTTCTCCGCGGATGCCTTTCCGCGCTGGGTCAAACGCGCCGAGATCGCCTCGCGGAAGGTGACGGTTGCCGATGACGCATCGGCGGACGCGCCCAGCGACGGCGAAGGCACCCCGACCCGGCGGATCCTTCTCATCGAGGACGGCGCGCTCGTGTCCCGTCTCCACGATCTCCGGTCGGCAGCGCGGGCGGGCGTTTTTTCGACCGGCCACGGCGTGCGCCCTTCCTACCGCAACCCGCCGCGCCCCGGAGGCAGGCGACTCTTCTTCGAGACGGCGCGCGGGGTCTCACCGCGGGACCTGCTCGGCGGCGTCGCGCGCGGGATCTTTGCGCGCGCCTTGACGGCCCCGGTCTCCGTCGACGTGGAAGGGGACCACTACGAGATCGAGTTCACCGGGGTCGCGATCGTCGGCGGTCGCGCGTCGGAGCCGGTCGCGGGGGCTCGCGTGTCCGGCCGGATTTCGGACCTTTTGGGGCGCATCGCCGAAGTGGCGACCGACAGGCAGTTCTTCCCCATGCCGTATCCGGTCGGAGCACCGACGATCCTCGTCGAGAAAGTGAACTTCGAGTAGTCGGGATCCCTCTACGGACGCGGCGTGGGCGGCGGGGTCGGAGGCGGCGGCGCGCCGGCCGGAACGAGCGGCGGCGTTCCAGGCGGGAGTCCCGACTGCGGTCGCGTCTGACCGGGCTGGAGCGGCAAGCGCTTGGGAGCCACGGGTTTCGCCGGGGTAACGGTCGCGTCCACGGGCTCGGGCTCGGGGAGATCGCCGATTTCCTTGGTCGACAGTGGGCGATCGACCGGCACGCGGCGGAATCGCCCTTGGTCGGCGAAGGCCCGGTCGGAGTTCATCGACGCTACGGCGATGTCCTGGGAATAGTTTTCGAGCGAGACCCGGTCGAGGAGCCGCGTGTCGACGATGAGCGAATTCGTGCGTGGATCGCGCATCTGGGGATCGAGTCGCAGCGCTTTCGCGTATTCCTTGATCGCGAGTTGGTCCCATCCGTGCTGCTCGTACAGGCGGCCGAGCCGGAAGTGCGAGAGGGGAAATCCCGGCTTTCTGGCCGTCGCCTTGCGGTAGGCCCCGATCGCCTTCAACGGCCGGCCCTCCGTTTCCCAGAGCAAACCGAGGTTATAGGCGGCCAGGAAGTGGGTCGAATCGAGTTCGAGCGCCTTCTCGTACTGAAGCTGCGCGTCTTCGTTGAAGCGCCTTTCCGCAAGGAGATTGCCGAAGTCGTTGCGCAGGTCGGCCGAATCGGGCTGCGATTCGACCCGCCGCTCCTGGTCCGCGATCCGATCGTCCAATTCGTTGCCGGCGACGAGGTACTTCCGGTAAAAGGGCTCGGTGGACTTCTCCCCGTGCTTCAAGTGGAGGAAACATCCGACTCCGGCCGCCGCGGCGACCAGGACGAGCGCGAGCGGGATTCTTTTCATGCGATCTCCTCGTTTTACGCCTTCCGTTTTGCGCCGCCGGATTTGGCCACGAGCTTGACGCGGCCGTCGCGCTCGACGACCTCGAATTCCACTTCCGCCGGGCCGATGCGCTGTCTCAACTTCTCCCGTTCCTCGTCGAGACGCGCGAGGAAGGCTTCGAGCCGGTATCCGGCGACGTCTTCGCCGCGGCCGCGCTTGGCGGCGACGTAATGCTCGAAGAGCTCGCGGTCGCGCGACTCTTTGGGGCTCCGATCGTCTCTTACGGAGCCGGACCGCCGGCCGTTGGGCGTTTCCTTCGACGGGGAAGCAGCGGCGCCGACCGGAGCGACGAAGCCGCCGTATACGCCGGGGCGGCGGCCGGCCTCCTTTTCGGCCTGAAGGCGCTCCCACCGCTCGCAGAGGGTGGCGAAGCGCCCCTGGAGAGCCGAGAACATATACCGCTCGGCGGCCGCGTCGGGCGGGGAAGCCGCCAGCAGGCGGAACATCTCCTCGACGTGCCGGCGGCTCTCGATCGGAGGCCGGATAGCCGATCCGTAGAGAAAGGCGTCGTATTCGCCGTTCAAGCGGCGAATCGCCTCGTTCAGCACCTTGAGTTCACGCTCCCAGGACACCGTTTTCCGATAATAGCGCCGTGAGCGCCGCCCGCCCCCCCTCGATGGATTCGCTCCTCGCCCGGCCCGAAACGGCAGAGCCGCTGGGAATGTACGGGCGCGAAGCGGTCAAAGAGGAGCTGCGGCGCGCGATCGCCGCCGGGGGAACGGAGCCCGAGGCGCTGATCGGGGCGGCGCGCGAATCGCTCTCCCGCCGGTTTGCGCCCACGCTCGTCCGCGCGGTCAACGCGACCGGCGTGCTGCTGCACACGAACCTCGGACGGGCGCCTCTCGCAGAGGGGACGCGCGATGCGATCGCACGCGTCGCTGCCGGATATTCGACCGTCGAGTACGAGCCGGCGACCGGCCGGCGAGGCAAGCGCCAGGACCACGTTCGCGGCGCCGCCCGCGCCCTCTTCGGAGCGGAAGAGGCGCTCGCCGTCAACAACAACGCTTCCGCGGTCTTTCTCGCTCTGTCCGCGCTCGCGCGCGGACGCGCAGTCCTCGTTTCCCGGGGCGAGCTCGTCGCGATCGGCGGTAGCTTCAAGATCCCGGAGATCCTCGAAGCTTCCGGCGCGGTCCTCCACGAGGTGGGTACGACCAACCGGACCACCGGCGAGGACTACCGGCGTGCCCTTTCGTCCGACGCGGCCGTCCTGCTCACCGTCCATCCTTCGAACTACGAGATCCGCGGCTACGCCCATTCGCCGGCGCCCGACGAGATCGCGTCGGTGGCGCGCGAGGCGGGAATCCCCTGGGTCCACGACCAGGGAACGGGCTGTGTCGTCCCGCTCGACGAGTTCGGCGTTTCCGGGGAGGCGACGGTGGCGGACTGCCTCGCCGCGGGCGCCGATCTGGTCACGTTCTCCGGGGACAAGCTCTTCGGCGGACCGCAGGCGGGGTTCGTCGTCGGCCGCGCGGCCTTAGTCGCGCGGCTCGCGGAGAACCCCATCGCGCGGGTCGTTCGGCCCGACAAGCTGGCGCTCGCCGGAATCGCCGCGACTCTGGCGGCATGGAAGACGGGCCGGTGGCGCGAGTTCCCCCTCTATCGCGCGGCGGCCGCGTCGGCCGAGGCGCTCGAGTCGCGTGGAGCGCGCATCCGTTCGGGCGCCGCGGGAGACGGGGACGAGCGTCCACTCTCCATCGAAATCGTCCCTTCGCTCGCAGTCTTCGGCGGCGGCACGAGCCCCGAGAAGCACTTCGCATCCCTTGCGCTCTCCGTCGCGCGAGAGGGGCTCTCGGCCGACGAGCTCGCCGAGAGGCTGCGAGCCGGGACTCCACCGGTGGTCGCCCGCGTCGAAGGGGGAAGGACCCTTCTCGACCTGAGGTCGATTCTCCCGGAGGAGGATCTGATCGTGGAGCGAGCCCTTCGCGAGGTCTGATTTTTCGCGTCGGAGGAAGCTACTCGTCCAGCGAATGCTCCTTCAGCTTCGCCTCGAGGCGGCGCCGCGACAGCCCCAGCTCGGAAGCGGCCGCGGTCCGATCCCCCTTCGCGCGCTCGAGCGCGCGAACGAGCCAGAGTCGCTCGGCCGTTCTCGCGCCGCGCTCGCGGACTTCCTCGAGATTTTCCGCCCGCTTCTCAGCCTCCTGCTCCGGCACTTCGGGCGCGAGACGCAGCGACCGCTCCTCGATCAATCCGCCGTCGGCGAGGATGATCGCCCGCTCGAGGCAGTTCTTCAGCTCCCGTACGTTGCCCGGCCACTCGTAGGCCCGCAGGCGCTCGCGTGCCGCCGGCGCGATCCGGATGCCTTTCTTGCCGAGCTCCTGCGGCAGGTGCCCGAGGAACCAGTCGACTAAGGGATCTACGTCCTCCGGACGATCGCGCAGGGGTGGGATCCGGATCGGGAAAACGCGAACGCGATAATAGAGATCCTCCCGGAAAAGGCCTTGCGAGACCATCCGGTCGAGCGGCCGGTTCGAAGCCGCGAGGATGCGGATGTCGACCTGGATCGGGACGGTGCCGCCGACGCGGTGGAACGATCTCTCCTGGAGGACGCGCAGGAGCTTGCCCTGCGTCGCGGGTGAGAGCTCACCGATCTCGTCCAAAAACACCGTTCCGCCGTCGGCGAGCTCGAACTTGCCGAGCCGGCGCGAGAGCGCGCCGGTGAACGAGCCGCGCTCGTGTCCGAAGAGCTCGCTCTCGAGCAGCGAGTCGGGGATAGCGGCGCAGTTGATCGCGACGAAGGGCCGCTGACGGCGTATCGAGAGCTCGTGGATGGCCCGGGCGAAGAGCTCCTTGCCCGTTCCGCTCTCCCCCTCCAGGAGCACCGTGGCGTCGGTCGAAGCGACCCGTTGAGCCTCCTCCTGGACCGCGCGAATCGCCGGCGACTCGCCGATGATCGCGGGCATCGTCCGCGACCGATTGTCCTCGAAGAGGAGAGACTCGCGCTCCCGGACGCGACGCTCGATCGCCCGCGAGACGAGTAGCCGCAGGAGGTCCGGGTCGACCGGCTTGGTGATGAAATCCTCGGCGCCGCGCTTCATCGCGTCGACCGCGGTTTCGATGGAACCGAACGCGGTCATCACGATCACGGGAAGAGTCGGATCGAGGGATCGCGCCGCATCGAGGACCGCCAGGCCGTCGGCGCCCGGCAGCCGCCAGTCCGTGAGCACGAGGTCGATCGCCTCACCCGAACGCAGGATCTCGACCGCCTGTGTACCGGTGCCGACGCCTCGAACGTCGAGCTTTTCCGCGCGCAGCATCTCCTCCAGCATCGTGCGCAGAGAGTCTTTGTCCTCGACGATGAGGATGCGGGGCACGAGAAGAGCGTAGCGGGTCGGGCGTTCAGCGTAAAGCGAGACGGGGCGTCGGCGGCCGTCCGTCTGGACCGATCAACTTCGTCGAACTGGTCAGAGGCACCGCGAGCAATCGAAGCGCGGACGCCGTCGGGTTCTGCGAATTGTGGAAGGTCATGGCTGCGGCTCGGCGGGCGGGCCGAGAGAACCGCGAAGTGCCGCTGATCGCAAAACAAGACGGGGCGTTTCCGCCCCGTCTTGTGGACTGTTCGGCCGGCTGAGGGTCTGGTCCGATCGACTCCGTCGCCTATGGGGCGGGTAACGCCTTTTCGGCCGGCGCGCAGAGGATCTCCCAGGCCGCGGTCTGCCACTCGTCGGTCTCGAACTGGTTTTCGACGCCGAACGTGAACTGCTGTGTTTTCTGCTTGCCGTGGATCTCGTAGCAGGCCAGGTGCGTCTCCTCGTCCAGGATCTCGAACGTCACCCCGTTGTGCACCTTCTCCACGGGGTTGCAGAACAGCGTCGGCCTGGTGATGCGGACTTTGTCCGGGCCGTCGAACTGGTCATCGAGCGTCGCTTTGACGTCGACGCGCGGCCCGCTGGCCTCGTAGCACCAGTAGTGGTTCATGTTCTCGCGGTTGTCGAACGTCACGCCGCCGATCGTCTTCGCGGTCGGGACCATCAGATATTTCGGCGTGGTGATCTGCCAGAGCACGTTCGTGCCGAACTGGTCGGTCACGAGCACGTTTCGGGGCGAGGCCAGGGCCGGGGCGGGGTAGAGCGCGTAGTGCTCCTCCTCCTCCTCGATCGGGAACGTCTGTTCACCGACCGTCTTTTCCGTCGGCGGGCAGAACATCACCGGCTCGCCGACGAGCGTCGACACCGGCGTGCCGACGTTGAACTGATCCTCGAGCGTGATCGACTCTGCGGGCTGCGGCGTCTGCGAACTGATGATGTAGCAGCGGAAGTGGTTCTGAGCCACCCGCCGGCCCTGGCCCAGCGCGACGCCGGGACCGACGAGCAGAACGCCGACGGCCACTATCAGGCCGAACAGTGCGAGTCTGGCGACTCGTCGAGCATCTCTTTTCATGACGACTCCTCCTTTTGGGTATGCGCGGGCGACACCCATCGCGCCGGTGCCAGCCGCGAGGTCCGTTAGAAAGGTGAGACGAAGCGAAAGGAGAGGGTCCGCGATTCACTCCTCCGCCAACGTTGCCTTCAAGATCGGAGCCAATCAGCCGTTTCCGTTGAGTTGGCTGGGGTTACCTTCGGGACGCCCGATGTGTTCGCCTGGCAGACTCAGCGGCAGAGGCCGGAGGAGCCTCGACCGGAGTCGAGGAGGCAGAGATCGAGCGAAAGGAAATCGAGATCGAATCGATTACCGGTTAATCGATCGCCGTCTAGCGCGGCGGCTTCGGCTGGTTGGAAGGGCTCGACGCCCCCGGGATGTAGCCGGTCTTTCCGTCCTTCGGGGCCTCGGACGGCGCGTTCGGAGCCGGCGGTGCGTAGAGTGACCCGCGGCCGTAGGGGGTCGGAGCGGGAGGCGGAGGAGGAGCGGTCGGGGCAGCAGCGGCCGGGGCCCCCGAAGCAGCGGGAGTCACGTTCTTGGCCGACTCTTCCGAGCTCGATCCGGACGCGGGAGGAACCGGAGCCGTCCAGCGCGGCGCGAACTTGAGGGATGCGACCGACTTCGTGCCCACCGGAAGCGTGATCGAGAAGGCCGCGGTCTTCGACGGCTCGATGACGACGCTCGAGAGGCCTGCATCGCCGGAGGCGATCGCCTGCCCTTTTGCATCGAGAGCGGTCACGGTCATCCGGATGCTGATGGTCGTGGTCCCTCCGGGATTTCGCAGCGTGCCGCGGACGACGAGCGCCTCCCCGGATTTCTCCTGGGTATAGTCGGCGACTTCTACGCGGCCGGCCCCCGCTGCCTTGTCCTTTTCCTTCGGAGTCTCCTCGGCGTTGACGGCGGTCCCGGTCTGTCCGGCTCGCTCGACGTGCGACACGTCCGAGTCGGTGATGCGGACACGCGCCTTCGGGGCCTCGTGAGAGGCGCGGGCTGCTTCGGCGAGAGTCGCGGGCGGTGCCGGCGGGGGTTCCGGCGTCGGGGGAGGCACGGCGCGCGCCGCGGCGGTGGCCGCGACGTCGATCTCGGAGGCGGGAACCGACAGGAGCGTTCCATCGGCCCGCGTCAGTAGGACGTTGTTTCCGCGCCGGACCGGCGGACGTTGGAGTTGGACGACGACCCCGCCCTTCAAGACGACCACCTCGGCGAGCCCGGCGGTCGAGGCGAGGAGGAAAAAGAGAGCCGCAGTCCGGAGAGACCTCGTCATCGTTCCTTCCAGTTCATGCTCACGACTCGGACGGGTGCCCCTGTAGTGGGAGTGATAATTATAGCCCCCCCGTCCCGGTTCTCGAGGAAATCCGCGGGAAGCGGGCCCACCTCGACGTCCGCCACCAGTTCCTGGAGGTAACGGGCGTCGGAGGACTCGGATGCCTTCACGCGGACCTCGAAAGCGTAGAAAAAACTGTCCCCTTGGGGAGCCCCGGGGTCGACCCGGCGTCCGAGGAGACTCGGACGCTCGACGCTGATTCGAATCCCGTTTTCGTCCGGGTCGCCCGAAAAGGGGCCTTCCGGGCCATGGACATGCCCCGGCATCGGGAACGAAATCGCACCGAACGGATCGGGCGGCTCGCGGAACTCCGGCCGGCCGAGAAAAGCATCGGGAGCGGCGTTCATCTCGGCCATCGCCCATCCGATTCCGGCATCGGCGGCGTAAAAGGCCCGGCTCATGGACCATTCGTTCGCCGCGCTCGCCTTTTCGGAGCCGGTCGAGAATTTCAGAGCGATCCCGACGACCGTCAGGACGGCCAGACAGAGGAGAACGAGGAGTAGAACCGCTCCCCGCGACGACCGGCGACGCATCGTCCCCACTACCCAGTGCGCCCGAAGTTCCTCAGGCTGACCGTCACGGTCTGGCAGCGTCGCCGATATCGCGGCGCCTGCGGGCCATAGTCCCGAACCTCTCTCGGAGAGTTCATGGCGCGAAGACCGAGGGCACCCCGGCCGCGGAACCTGGGATCCGGGTCGTGGGCTTTCGCAACCATCGCGATCCGGACCGCCTGGAGGGCCGGACAGTGCGCGCCCGACCGGAAGTCGGTCGTGGCGAAGAGGCTCTCGCCCTCCACGTTCGGCGCCCATTCGTCTCCATCGGCCCGCGTGGAGACTTCCAGATCGGGATCGCTCTCGGTCGCCGCGACGAGCCGTCCGAGAACGCCGTCGGCGGGAACACCGTCGGAGCCGTAGAGTCCATCCACGCCGTACGCGACCTGGAGATCCTCGACGTCCTCGGCCACGGACACGACGTCGAACCGCCTTCCGCGACGAAGCGCCTGAGCGAGGGCCGGATGGGCAGGATCGGTGTTGTCGATGAAATACAGGACGTCGTCGAGAATTCCCGCGCGTCGAAGAGCTTCGACGGGAGGGTCGGTCTGAGGCGGAGAATCTCGGGGATCTTCCGTCGAAAGCTCCCGGGCGAGCGGGTCGGAGAAATCGACGGTTCCGAAAGTTCCCGCACCTGCCAGCCGCGTGGGATTGGTCAGGAGACCGACGCGGTACGAGGGTTGCGGCGGCATCGGCGAGAATCCGGCGCTTCCATCCGAGCAGCCGGCATGGAGGTCGTCGCCTTGGGCAACCACGACGAACATCGGGTTCTGACCGGAGACGCCGGCGGTGTACGAGTCGATTTCGGAGAACCGGGCGCGCCGGCGCGGATCATCGTTCACGTGGCCGGTCTCGGTCATGGACTTGACCGAGAGCTCGCTCAAGCCGGCGCAGGATCCGCAGCCGCTCGTGGCATCCAACGCGAGAAGCGGCGAGAACAGAACTCCACGTACTTCCAGGATGTCCGTGCCCGGTCGCACGGGCACGTTCTTTCCCGCCAGATCGGTGACCGTGCCGCCCACGACGTTGTCGTAGTCGGCGTCCGGAGATGCCGCGACGCCGGGGAGCCCGGGGTCCGGGCGGATCATCACCGCTTGAGTGACGAAGAGCCCTCCCGCTCCCGCCGTTCGGACGACCCGGGCGATCTGGTGCAACCCGAAGCGAAGACTTCCCTGCGCGTCGGCGATCTCGATCTCGTTCTTGTTCACGCGCGTCGCGGAATCCCAGAGCGCCAGGGAAGCGAGCATGAGCCCGGAAAAGAGAAACGCAACGACCAGCGTCTCGACGAGCGTCAGTCCCGCGCAGCGACGCGTTTCCGCCGGGCTCACGGATCAAGATCTTCCCGGGAGAGATGTCCATCCCGCGAAGGGTTGGAACGAAGCGCGCTCACGCGCGCGGCGATCCATCCCAGCTCGGGACGCGGAGAAGCCATCTCCACGGTGACGTCGATCCTCTTGTAGTCGAACGGCAACCCGGCAGCAGTCACCCGGAGGGGCGCAAAGAGGCTCCCTCGTGGAACGGTCGACGCCGGGGGAATCGCGAACTGAAGAACCCGGTACGTCCGGCGGAACGGATTTGCGACGGCCGACGGAAAAGCGCCTGTTTCCGGGTCCGGCAGCGTCGCCGTCAGATCGTTCGTCGAATGCCTGCCCGCGGAGAGACGCGGGTCCTCGAAGGTCAGATTCAGCAGTTGTTCGAGCCCATTCCGCGCGAGGCGGTTCACTTCGTCGTAGGAGCCCGCCGCCGCGTTCGACTTCACACTCGACAGAAACAGGGGAAAGACCGCCAGGAGGACCCAGCCGAACAGGAGCGCCGAGATCACGAGCTCGACGAGCGCGATTCCCGGGGTCGCCGCCGGGCTTCTCCGCGGGCACCGGCGACGCCGGGCGAAGATCTTCACAAGCAGAATTGTCGCGACGAGCCGATCGGCGTTCGCCCGCGATTCGGGGTCGCGCTACACTTGCCCGTGAAGCAATCATGTGGGCAAAAAGGCGCCATAAGCCGACGGCGGAGGCTCGCACCCTGCTCGCGAAGGCGCACGCCCGCGGATGGAGGAACGAGGACGAGCGCAAGGCGCTCTTCGACGAAATCTCTGCCCTGCGGACGCTCGACGCGGCGGACATCGCATGGCTCGCCGTCGACTCCGATGGCGCCCTCCGGGCGACGGGACAGGCTCTTCTCGGCCGCTTCGGCTACGACGACGCCGCGGCGGCCCTCTTTCCATACCTTCTCTCGCGGACCGAGTCGATGCGGCGGCTCGCCATCGAAAACCTCGCCTCGCTCGCCGGCCCGAAGTTTCCAGAGAAGCTTCCAGAGCTCCTGAGACACACCGATCCGACCGTCGTCCACGTCGCTCTGGACTGGATGCGCCGGAATCCTTACGAAGGCAACCTCTCGCTCGTCTCGGAAGCTCTGAACTCCCCTTCCCCCGCCGTCCGGGCGAAGGCGTTCGCGATCGTCGAGTCCACCGCGTCGCCGCGCGTCGTGCCGTTCGCTGTGAAGGGACTCGAGGACGAAGAAGAAGCGTTGCGGTTCCGGGCGGTCCGGCTCCTCGTGAAGTTTCCGGACGAGTCGGCGATCGGGCCCCTCCTCCGTCGCTGCCACCTCGATTCGACCCGGATCCAGGACGCGGCGATCGCAGCGCTGACGCCGCTTCTCGCCAAAGCGGACATCCGCTGGAACGAAGATCTGATTCCGCTTCTCTCCGATTCGAACCCGCGCGTGCGTCAGCTCGCCTCCCGGATTCTCCGGACGCAGCAGCCGGACCGGGTCGCGGAGGCTTTCCTGAACACCTACCAGGACATCTATGGGCCGAAACGGGACCGTGCCCTCGAAGGGCTGCGTGAGCTCGGATCCCAGTACATTCCGGCGTTCCTCGAGCGGGACAACGACCCCGATCACCGTATCGCCGCCCTCGCCTCCGCGGTCGCGGTGACGATCCGCTCGCCCGAGGTCGTGCCCCACTGCATCCGCTACCTGGGCGGCGACGACTGGTGGCTGCGTGACCGCGCCGCGCACGCGCTCGGGGAGCTCCGGGACGAGCGCGGATTCGAGTCTCTCGTCCAGATGCTCGGCGATCCGGAGTCCAACCTATCCGCGGCCGCGGCGCTCGGTGCGTGGGCCACACCGAAAGCGCTTCCCGCTCTACTCGACGCCTACAAGCGCGGCACGAAGGACCTCCGTCTCGAGATTCTTGACGCCTTCGTCCGGATCCCCGATCGAGCCGTGCCCGGACTTTTCGCGAAGATCGTCAAGGCGGACCCGGACCCGCTCGTGCGGGAGAAAGCGGCTCGCCTGGCCGAGAAGCTCGCGGGAGACCAAGTCTCGGACGACGGGTCCGATACCGGCGGGGCGTTCGTTCCCCACGACTTCGACGCGACAGCCGAACCGACGCTCTCCGAGCTTCTCCGGCACGCGCGCGCCGTCGGCGCCTCGGACCTCCACCTCTCGACGGGCACCGTCCCGCACGTCCGGCTGAACGGACAGCTTTCCGCGCTGCCGATGCCGCAGTCGGCCGCGGCGCAGCTCGAAGAGTGGATCTACCCGATTCTGACGCCCGAGCGCCGCGCCCTGTTCGAGGAGCGCTTGCAGATCGACTTCTGCTACAAGGATCCGGCTCTGGGCCGCTTCCGAACGAACGTCTTTCTTCAGCGCAAGGGACTCTCGAGCGTCTTCCGGCTGGTGCCGTTCGAGGTACCGAACCTCGCCGACGTCGGGTTGCCCGAGAACCTCTGGGATCTGACGACGTATTCGCAGGGCCTGATTCTCGTGACCGGACCCGCGGGCTGCGGCAAGACGACTACTCTCGCCGCGCTCGTCAACCGGATCAACCACACCGAGCGCTGCCACATCCTGACGATCGAGGACCCGATCGAATACGTCCACCGCAACCTGGACTCCCTGGTCAACCAGCGGGAGATACCGAGCCACTCGCGCTCCTTCGCGCGCGCTTTGCGGCAGTCGCTGCGCGAAGACCCGGACGTCATCCTCGTCGGAGAAATGCGGGACTTGGAGACCATCTCGCTCGCGATCACAGCGGCGGAGACGGGTCACCTCGTGCTGGGGACCCTTCACACGACCACTGCTTCTTCGACCGTCGATCGCGTCATCAACGCGTTTCCATCCGACCAGCAGGGCCAGATCCGCCAGATGATCGCCGACTCGTTGAAGGCGGTGATCGCCCAGACGCTCCTTCCGCGGCGGGACGGCTCCGGACGGGTCGCCGCCTGGGAGATTCTGCGCAACACGGCTGCGGTCGCCGGTCTCATTCGCGAGGCCAAAACGTTCCAGATTCCGACCGCGATTCAGACTGGATCGAGCGCCGGCATGATGCTGATGGACATGTCGCTCCTGAAGCTGGTCCAGGACGGAACCGTTGATCCGCGGGTGGCATACGACCGCGCTCTCCGCAAGGAAGCATTCGAGCCCTATCTCGAGGAAGGGAGCGCGGCGTGAGCGACCCGATCTCTGTTCCCCAGGAGCTCGCCGAGAAGGTCTTCCAGGTCGGAGCTCTCGACATCATCTCGACCGGCACGAACCGGATCGACCGTTTTCTGTCCATCCTGCCGAAGAGGAACGGTTCGGATCTGCACCTCTCGGTGGGATCCCCTCCGGTGCTGCGCATCGACGGCGACCTCGAACGGATCCGCTATCGATCCCTGAACGAAGGGGACTTCTACAACCTCGTCGGTCCGATCGCGCCGCCCCGCATCTGGACACAGTACGGCGAGACCGGAGACGTCGACTTCGCCTATCAGATGGGGAGCGATGCGCGGTTCCGGGTCAACCTCTTCCGGCAGGAGCGCGGCTCCGCGGCCGTCTTCCGTCTGATCCCGGCCCGCGTTCCAACCGTCGAAGAGCTCCAGCTGCCCGGGCCGGTGGCGGACCTCGCGTTGGCCGGGCGGGGGCTCGTTCTCGTGACGGGGCCGACCGGGAGCGGCAAATCGACGACGCTCGCGGCGATCCTCGACCGCGTCAACCGCCGATCCGCGCGCCACGTGGTCACGATCGAAGACCCGATCGAGTTCGTTCACGCGAACGACCGCTCGATCTTCACCCAGCGCGAGATCGGCCCGGACGTTTCGACCTTTGCCGAAGGGGTCAAGGCCGCGATTCGCGAGGACCCCGATTGTCTCTTAGTCGGCGAGATGCGGGACTTGGAAACGATGCGGATGGCGCTCACGGCCGCCGAGACCGGGCTCCTGGTTTTCGCCACCCTGCACACGAACTCCGCCGCGAAGGCGGTGGATCGGATCATCGACGCCTTCCCCGCGAGCGAGCAGGAACAGATCCGCGTCGTGCTCGCCGAATCGTTGCGCGCCGTCGTCGCGCAGCAGCTCCTGAAGAAAACCGGCACGGGGCGTATCCCGGCCTTCGAGATCCTGCGCGGCTCGAGCGCGCGCGCCAACGCGATCCGGGAGGGGAAGACCGCCCAGATCAACAACCAGATCCAGACCGGCCGGTCACGCGGGATGGTCTCGATGGACCAGTCTCTCGCCGAGCTCGTCCGACGCGGCCACGTCACTCCCGAAGCGGCGCTCGAGCGCGCCTTCGACCGCGAGGGCTTCCGGGCTATCCTGGCGAAGGAGTCGGCGCCGGGCTCGGGATCTCCGCGGACTCCGGGAGACGCAGAGTGAAGAGTGCTCCTCCGTCGCGCCGCGCCCCGACTTCGACCGTCCCGCCGTGCAGCTCGGCGATCCGCGCGACGATCGCCAGGCCAAAACCCGAAGCGCGCGGCTTCGTGGAGTAGAACGGGAGAAAGATCTCCTCGCGCCGCGAAGCTTCCACGCCTTCTCCCCGGTCTCCCACCGCGAGCAGGATTTCTCCGTTGCGGCTCGAAGACGCGAGACGGATCGCTTCGGGCTCGGCGCGGCGGTCCACGGGTGTCGCCTCGACCGCATTTCGCAGCAGGTTGACCAGCGCACGGCGCAGCAGGACTTCCGAGCCGGAGACGGCCGAGAAAGGCCCCTTGAGCTTGATCGAGACCCCCGGAAAGGCCGCTTCGGTCTCGGCGACGGCGGCCGCGGCGACGCCCTCGAGGTCGACCCTCTCGCGCGAAAACCCTTCTGGCCGGGCGAAAAGGAGGAAATCGCTCGTCACTCGGCTCATCTCCTGAGCCTCGCGCCGGATCGCTCTCAAGTGCTCCGCCGCGCGATCGGGCGACCGGAGAGCCAGGTCCGCGAAACCGTCGATCGCCGCCGCGGCGTTGCGGAACTCGTGCGCCGCGCCGGCCGAGACCTGGCCGAGATCGGAGAGGTGGCGGGTCAACGCGACCCGCGCCTCGAGCTTCCGGATCTCGGTCAGATCGGTGAAGAGCGCGAGCACGCCGAGAAATCGCCCGTCCGCTCCCTCGGCCGGCGTCACGGTCACTCCGAAGGAGCGCGACTTTCCTCCGGCGACCCATCGGATTTCCCGCCGCCCGACGGGCTTCCGATCGGAGAGCACCTCGGCGAGCAACGCGCGAAACTCCGGGATCGTCTCGAACGCTTCGTCGTAGCGCCGGCCGTGCAGGTCTCCGGAGATCTTCAGGATCTCCTGGCCCGACTCGTTCAGCTCGACGACCGTCTCCGCCGAGTCCACCGACAGGACCCCCGTCGGCAGATTGCGCGAGAGAAGGCGCGCCGCTGTCTCGAGGTCGTCGGCGCGCGCCTGGAGCTCCCGCTCCTTCTCCCGGAGCGCGGCGATCGTGGACTCGAACCGGCCGATCAGGAACTCCCGCTCGTCGGCCGGCTCGCCGGGACCTCCCGGAAACGCCGGAGCGGGACGGGGCGCGCGATCCGCCGCCGCGAGAAGTCGGTCGTAGGGCGAGAGCAGCGAGCGCAGGTAGAAGCCGGCGAGGACGACCAGCGCGGCACCGGCAATGGGAACCACGAAGGTCAGCGATCGCGCGAGGGGACGGAGCGCCGCGCCGGGTCCCGGATCGAGGGCGATCGAGACGTAACCGCCCGCGATGGCGCTCGTGGCGACGATCAGGATCGGACTGCTGCGCCACGCGAGCGCGATCTGCCCCGCGCCCGGTGGCGCAGTGGGAAGGGTTTCGGGCGCGTCGATCTCCCCGCCGAACGTCCGGACGCGCCGTCCCTTCTGGTCGTAAGCCGCGACGTAAACCATGTCTCGCTCGAGCGCCAGACGGCCGAGCGCTCCGGTCGCGGCCTCCGCCGGGCGCTCGGACGGCAGGCGACGCAGGATCTCGGCCGCCCGGCGCTCGACCGATCCGTTTCCCCAGTCGACCGCGCGCCGGAAAAAGAAGAGCGTCAGGAGGTTCAAGAAGAGAACGAGGATCAGCGCGACCCAGAGAAAGAGCCGCGACTCGCGGCGAAAAGTCCGGGGGACGGGGGCGCTCACCGGAGACCGCCGCGATACAACTCGACTAAGACGGGCTCCCAGAAAAGGGCGGCGACCGCACCGAGCGCCAGAAAGACGCCGAACGGAAGAGCCGTCTGGAGCGAGCCGCGCCGGGCCGCGACGAGGGCGAGACCGACGAGGCTTCCCGCGACCGACGCGAGGAGGACGGTGACCACGACTCCCGAAGCGCCGAGGAGCGCCCCGATCATCCCGAGCATTTTGACGTCACCGAGGCCCATTCCCTCGACCTTCTTCCATTTCTCGTAGAGGAAAGCGACGAGCCACAGGCCACCGGCTCCGATGGCCGCCCCGGCGAAGGAAGACGCCGGCGTTCGAACGCGCGAGAAGAACGAGAGCGTGAGACCGACGGCGATCCCCGTCAAGGTAATCCGGTCCGGAAGGATCCGGAACTCCGCGTCGATCGCGAGGAGCGCGAGGCACGCCGAGCAGAGAAACGCGCCCGAGGTGAAGTCGGCCCAGCCGGGCGCTCGGAGAAAGACGGCAACCCACAGGACCGCGTTCGCGAGCTCGACGAAGGGATACCGGGCGCTGATCGGGGCCCGACAGACGCGGCAGCGACCGCGGAGGACGAGCCACGAGAGAACCGGTACGTTGTCGTACGGGCGGATCGGGGCGCCGCAGGCGGGACAGTGTGATCCGGGGAACGCGACCGACTCGCCGCGCGGGAGCCGGTGAATCACGACGTTCAGGAAGCTTCCCGAGACCAGCCCCAGGAGAAAAACGACGACGACCGAAAAAGCCGTCACCGGACCGGCTCGCCCTGGTACACGAGAAAGAGAATCGTCAGGAGCGCGGCTGCCGAAATTCCGGCGCCGACCAGAACCGAGACCGGCTTGTAGCGGAAGGTCACGCGATGCGAACCGGCCGGCAGGGCGACGGCGCGGAAGAAGCCGTCCGCCCGCAGTATCTCGAGGCGGCGTCCTCCTTCTTCTGCGATCCAGCCGGGGTAGAACAGATCGGTCACGACCAGCAATCCGGCCGTGTTCGTCACGATCTCGGCGATGACCCGCTCGGGCCGGTCCTCCGCGAGCCGCGCGATCAGGATCGGCGGCCGGCGCCCGGTCGGCGGCGGCGGCGAGGGCTCTCGATCGAGAACGACTTCGCGAGCGAGGTCGATCTCGCCCGAAGCGACGCGGCTCCAGGCGCGAGCCGGCTCCGTCTCGATCCGGTAGCTGCGGACGAACGAGAGACGCGGCCGGTACGGCGCGAGCGGCGCTCGGAAGAACTCGCCGACCTTTCGAGAGGGAACGCGCGCCGGCTGGAATGGGCTCCAGAGGATCCGCGCGCTGACCGGTCCCGCGGCGCGCACCGGGTCGGCGGACCCGTCGATCGACTCCGCGATCGCCCGGGCGGCGTCGGTCGACAGCGCCGCTGCGGTGCGGACGGTCGAGACGCCGGACAGGAGATTCGTGTAACCGGCGAGCGCCTCGCGCTGCCGCGAGAGGGTGGCCACGTCGAAAGTCGCATCGCGGACGACCCATCGCAAAAGCGCGGAGGCAGGCGGCGTGAGAACGCGGCCGGTCAGATTTCCGAGGGCGTCGAGCGTCGCGGGACGGCGGCGAAGCTCCGCCTCCGGGACGAAAGTGAAAAGGGACCGGCCGGCAAAGAGGAACGAGGCAACGAGCGCGAGGGAAACGAGCGCGCCGAGAGCCCCTCCAGCCGTCTCCCATCGGCCGCCGCCGAGAGCGAGGGCGGTCGCCGCCACGAGCCCGATCGCGGTCGCAAGACGAACCACCGGCGGCGAGGCAACGACGAGCGCGATGACCAAGGCCGCGCCCGCGACGAGCGGGAAAAGCGCCCGCAGAATGCGTCCGCCCGCGCGGAAGCGGAGCGTATCGAGCCCCACGCCGGAGAGACCGGCCAAGGCGAAGACGGTCGCGACGAGAGTCTTCTCCGGATATCGCATCCGATCGAGCGGGGCAAGCGCACGCAACCAGGAGCCGGGAGCGCCGGCCGCCGCGAGGAGAAGCGCCGCGAGCCCGACCCCGGCGAGGAGCAGAGCGAGACGTCGCCTCTCCCGCTCGAAAAAGGAAGCCGCGGCGACCGCGAGGACGAGCGGTCCGACGAAGAGCGACGGGAGCCAGAACGTCGGCGTCGCGGTCTGGGGCCGCGCGAATCCCGCGGCGAGGTGAGGAAGAGCCATGGCGCCCGGCTCCCTCTCTTCCACTGGAAGCGGCCCTTTCCGGTCCGAGTGGAGGGCCAGCTCCCCCATCGGAACGAGCGTCCACGCGGCGAGCGCGAGGCCGAACAGGATCGCGACGGCGGTTCTCCACCGCGACTTCGACCGCGAATTGAGCCAAGGCCGATCCGGATCGGGCTTCGGAAAGAAAGACAGGACGAGCGCGACCGCCGCGGTGATGCCGGAAATCTCGGGGCTTCCGGCCATGGCTTGAAGTCCCACGAGTGACGCGAGACCGAGAAGCGCCCCTCGCGACCTCGTTCCCGAGCGCGCGATCGAGACGATCGCCGGAAGATAGGCGTAGGCGCCGAAGTGGTTCCAGAAGGCCGAGAGCGACGCGGCCGGCCCCGAGGCGACGAAGACCGCGCTCCCGAAGAGCGCTCCGGACTCGGAAACGCCTTCCTGCGCGAGAAACCGGCGCATCCCCCACGCGCCGATCGTGAAGTGGACGAGCAGGAAGAGAATTCCGGCCACCGCCGGCCACGGCAGGAGAAAGAGGAGACCGGGTGGATAGAAGACGCCCGCCTGCCCGTTGGCGAGCCAGGGCTCGCCTGCTCCGGAGAGCGGATTCCAGAGCGGGATCTCCCCGGCGCGAAGCCGGTCCGCTGTGTACAGCTTCAAGGGGTAGAAGAAATCCCCCTGGTCGCGGAAGGACGGCACGAGACGGCCGGCGAGCGCCGGACCGAGCCAAAAGAGAGCGGGCGCAATTGCCGCCGCCGCGAGGAGCCCGGTCATCCGAGTGCGCAGCGGCACGCGGAAATTGTAAGCGGAAGAGACTCGATCCCTCATGGAAAACCGGAACGTCTCCCACGGGGGCTAGAATGCGGATAGCGGTTGAAGATCAAGTCGCCCGAATCATTCGACCGGTGGCGCCCGCTCGCTGTCGCGTCGGCCATCTTCGTCGTCGCCTTCCTCTTCCGGATTTCCAACCTTTCGACGGCTTTCCACGGAGGCGTTCCTCAGCTCGCGCCTTTCGACGAGATGTACCACGCGAAGAGGATCGTCTACTCGGCGACCTACCTGTTTCGAGTCTTGAACTACGATCCCAGTCGCGGCCCGAGAGGATCTTTCTGCCCCTGGCCACCCCTCTACGACATGTTTGCCGGAGCGGCGGCACGTCTTCTGGGAGGTCGCGCCCCCGCGGAAATCGTCGCGCGGGCGAGCTGGTTTCCGCCTTTCGTTTCCTCGCTCTCCTGCGCTCTCGTCGCCGCGTGGCTGTGCCGACGGCTCGGCCCCGCGACCGGGTTACTCGGAGGCTTCGCCGTCGCGGTCTCGACCCCTTTTCTTGATCGGTCACGCCTCGGAGCGATCGATCACCACTTTCTGGAGTTCCCGCTGGTGCTCGGCATCGTGGCCGCAACCTTCGCGGTCGTGCGCGCGACGAAAGGCCGCGAGTCGCTCCGGTACGGCGCGCTTCTCGGTCTCGCGCTCACGATCTCTCTCCTGATTCAGCCGGCGCTGCTCTTAGTCGGCGGGATCGTACTGATCGTGGTCCTGTTGCTCGACCGACGGAACTCGGCCGCGCGCGCGACCGCGGCGTTCGGTTTCGGATTGTCGGCAATTCTGATCTTTCTGTATCGGGCATTCCAGCCATCCGGCTACCCGGACGACGAGTGGTACGTCGGGATTCCCCATGCGGCGGCGCTCGCCGCTGCTGCGGCCGCCTGCGCCATCGAGCTCCGGATGCTCGAAAGCGGGGTGAAGCTCGCGCGGGCCGCGGTCTCAGCCGCCCTGTTGGGCCTGCTCGTCGTGGCGGCGGTCCCCAACGCCTTCGAAGCAATTCTCGCCGGCTCGCACTTCCTGGGTGGAGATCCCTGGTTCAAGTACATCCAGGAATTCCAGCCCCTCTTCTTCGCCCCCGACAGCCTCTGGCCGGCCGATCTGTTTCAGCTCGGCGGGGGCGTGCTGCTGACCCTCCTCATGGTCGGAAGCCGGCGCTGGAGAAGCGGGTTCCGTGGTCTCTCTCTCCCCTTCGCGTTGGGATACGCGGTTGCCGCCGTCAGCTCGAGACGTTTTCTCGGGGTCGCGGCTCCTCTTTGCGCGATTTCCGGGGCCGTCGCCGTCTCCGACGTGCGAAGGGAGCGCGGCCCGTGGCTCGCGGGAGCTTTCGGGGCCGTGCTCATCGTGCCCTCCCTTCTTCTCTCCGGAGGGCGGGTGCTCCGTCCGAGCTCACCGATCACGCACGAGATGACTCCACTCTTGCGGACAGCCGAGTTCCTCCGCCAGAGCGGGGCGCCGGGAAAAGTGCTCGGCCCGTGGGACTGGGGACACCTGTTCGACGTCGTCGGGGGACGAGCGGTGCTGCTCGACAACTTCGGAACCATGGGAGGACGAATCGACTTCGAAAACGCAACGGGCATCCTCTTCGCGACCCGCGAGAGATCGGTCGCGGATTACTGTGCCGTGCAGGGGGTCCGCTTCGTCGTCCTTCAGGACCCGCTTCCCTACTTCGCGGCCCGCGCGGAAATGAGCGGCTTCCCGAGGTCCGCCTTCGAGGGGCGGTCGGCCTCGCCGAGGTCCCCGGTGCCGACTCGGCTGATGCGGTCGACGTTCTGGTGGCGGGCCTACTTCGAAGGCGGGAAAGAACGCAGCGGCGCCGGTCCGGCGGGGGCCGCGTTTCGGGATTTTCGCCTGCTGCGGGTGGAGAGGGAGCCAACGCGGTCGGAGATCCGCTCGGCGGTCCAGATCTGGCAGTTCGCGCCGGACGGCTCCGCTCTCCCCGACGCGCCCTGAAGCCCGATCGAGTTCTGTGCGCCCTGCCGGAACTGAACCAACCCGGTCATCCGAGTGCCCAGCGGCACCAGAAAATTGTTAAGCGGAAGAGACGCGGTCTTGCTCCCTGCCAGCCCGCGAGATCTTCAATGCGGGCTAGAATGGAGAGAGCGGGTGAGGATTAGGTTTCCCGAATCATCCGGCCGGTGGCGTCCGCTCGCCGTCGCGTCGGTAATTTTCCTTCTCGCCTTCCTCGTCCGAATCTCGAACTTCCACACGGTCTTCCCGCGCGGCGTTCCCCAGCTCTCGCCTCTGGACGAGATGTACCACGCGAAGCGAATCATCTACTCGGCGATGCACCCGTTCCGAGTCTTGAATTACGATCCGAATCGCGGTCCGAGGGGATCGTTCTGTCCCTGGCCTCCCCTCTACGACATGTCGGCGGGAGCGCTCGCCCGGCTGCTCGGAGGCCGCACACCCGCCGGGGCAGTCGCACGAGCGAGCTGGTTTCCCCCGATCGCTTCTTCCCTCGTCACAGCCTTTGTCGCCGCATGGCTCGCGAGACGATTCGGACCGAAGGCGGGCATCCTCGCGGGAGTCGGAGTCGCCTTGTCGACCTACTTTCTCGATCAGTCGCACCTCGCCGCGATCGATCATCACTTTCTCGAGTTCCCGCTGGTACTCGGTGTGATGGGCGGTGTCTGGGTCGCAGCGAAGGCCGCGACCGCTCGAGAGGCGATCCGCGACGGAGGAATTCTGGGCCTCGTCCTGGCGACCGCCCTCCTGATTCAGACCGCCCTGCTTTTCGCGGCCGCGATTGCCCTGGTCGCGACCCTGCTGCTCGACTCGCGCAAGCTTCTGCCCCGGGCCGCCGCCGCATGCGGCTTTATCCTTTCGGCCGGGATCCTCTTCCTCTACCGGCGACTTCAACCGCCGGGTTACCCGGATAACCAGTGGTACCTCGGCATCCCCCATGCGGCGGCCCTGGCGGGGGCAGGCGTAGCTTGCGCGGCACAGCTCTGGTTCCTGAAGAAAGGGGCGCGACTCTTCTGGTCGATGCTCCTGGGGCTCGCAGTCGGGGGGGTCGCCGCCGCTTGCGTGCCGAACGCCGCCGTGGCGGTTGCCGACGGGTCCCGCTTCCTCGGGGGAGACCCCTGGCTCAAGTCCATCGTGGAGTTCCAGCCTCTGTTCTCCCGCCCGCAGAGCATCTGGTGGATCGATCTGTGCTTCCTCGGAGGCGGTTTTTTCCTGACGCTACCCATGTCCCTCGCAAAACGATGGAGGCGCGGTGGACGCGCCTTCCTGCTCCTCTTCGCGCTCGCGTATTCCTTCGCCGCCATGTCGTCGATGCGCTTCCTGGCGGTCGCCGCCCCACTGTGCGCGATCTCCGGCGCGATTGCGGTCCTCGATTTGCAGAGACACTGGGGTGGCACGGTCGCCGCAGCAGCCGCGGTCGTTCTTCTCCTTCCCTCGCTCTTGCTTTCGACGGAAGTCGTGCGTCATCCCAATCCGAGCATCACGGCCGACAAAGTTCCCTTGATCAAGGCGGCGGAATTCATGAGGAGCGAGACCGCACCAGGTCGGGTCCTGGGCCCGTGGTCCTGGGGACACCTTTTCAATGTCGTGGCGGGACGGGGCGTCCTCCTCGACAATTTCGGCCCGGCCGCCGGACGGACCGACTTCGAGAACGCCGCCGGGATCATTTTCGCCGCCCGGGAGAGCGAGGTCGCAGACTACTGCGCCACGAACGGAGTTCGTTTCCTCGTTCTCCAGGATCCACTCCCGGTTTTCGCCGCCCAGGCCGAATTGAGCGGTCTTCCGCGGGCCGCCTTCGAAGCTCGGCCTTCTTCGCCTTCGGAGCCCCCGGTGACGCCGCTCATGAGGTCCACCTTCTGGTGGCGCGCGTATTTCGAAAGCGGGCGGGAACGTCCCGCCTCCGGTCCGGGGGGCGGCGCGTTTCGAGAGTTTCGTCTGCTGCGGGTGGAAGCGGAACCAAGACCATCGGGAATCCGCTCGGCAGTCCAGATCTGGCAGTTCGCGCGGGACGGCTCCGCTCTCACCGGCACGCCCTGAAGACAAAAAAAACGGTCCCGACTTCTCGGGACCGTTTTCTCCTGGGAAACGAGATCTAGTTCTGTGCGCCTTGCGGGAACTGGACGAACCCTCCGTTCGAATAGATGATGTCGGAGTTGAAGTTCGTCGTCGTCGAGCAGGGGTTCGCTTCGGTTGTGGTGACGCCGTCGCGACCCCACGACATGAAGCCGTACGCCTGCGAGTTGGTGGCCGGTGCCACACCGTATGCCATGAAATGGTCCCAGCCATCCTTGCGCACGGGGTTCGCGATATAGGTCGGCGACAGGGTCGACAGCGTGGTGTCAATCATGTTGGTTCCTGTCGTGACTGATTCTGCGGGACACGCGCCCGGCGGGTAGAAGTTGTTGTCGACTGCATACGATTCGACAGCGGTTGCCATGGTTCGGATGTCCGACATGCTCCTCTTCTGCTTGCCGCGCTGGACCGCGTTCAAGAGATTCGGGATCGCAATCGCGGCCAGGATGCCGATGATCGCGATGACGATCAGTAACTCGATCAGAGTAAAACCGGATTCCCGTTTCTTCATCATCCCTCCTAGGTTTCTTGTCTGGCTTCCTTCCTCATTCAACTTTCACGCGAGAGTTGCGACCCTTCTGCCTCGCAAGGGCGAGGCCAGCTCTTTGACACGATAAGTCTTTTGGCATCAAGGTCTACGACTTTAGTCTACCTCATCTTTTTGTCAGTTTTCAAGCATTTCCAGTGACAATCCTGTCAATTCCGGGGGGGAAGCGCAAACTCCTCCAGGACGTCCTCGAACGCCTCCACTCCCGTCAGATAGTCGCGGAGATAGACGCGCTCATTCGTCCAGTGCCGACGGACGGCGTCGGTGATGTTCATGGGGATCGGTGAAAAGCCGTAGGTTGAAAAGCCCCTTTGCCGAAGGAGCGTGGACGTCGTGTATCCACCGGCCGTCGGCGCCGGCCCGAAGTGGACGCCGGGGAAGTGGGCTTCGCTGACTCTCCGGAGGGTCTCCGTGAACAGTGTCGGATAGGGGCTGGCGACGGCCGCGCCGCTCGAGAAGGTGCGGATCACGCGGACACCTGCGGCGGCCGCGTCTTCCAGGATCGGACGCAGAAAGTCTCCCGGATCCATCCCCGGCGGGACGGAAATCGCCGTGAAGTCGCCGAACTTCCCCTCGTCGCCTGCCAGTCGATAAGGTGCCTTCGACCAGAAAATTCGCGCTTCGAGAAAGCATCCGTATCGATCGGGCAGACTGGCGAGCTCCGCCGGGTTGCGCAGCACTCTGTCGAGATGTCGCAGAGGATCGGTCAGCGGGCTGACGAGGTGGTTGGCCATGAGGTCGAATCCAATCCGGACTTGCGGGTCCGGCTCCACGGCCGGAGAATGAAGCTTCGACCACTTTCGAGTCAGCTTCTCGAGTGGCGCTGCGGCCGCCGACTCGAATTCGCCCTCCGCATATCCGGCCTGCACCGTCTCGACGCCGAAGAAGCGCACGTCGCGGAGGATCACCTCGACCAGACCCCCTTCGTTCAACACGTTCTCGACGCCCGCGAGCTCGTCGGGCCGATTCTCGAGGATCCAGCGGATCCCCCATTTCTGACCGGTCTCTTCGCCCGCTTCCCCAATGAAGAGAATGTCGGAGGCGGGAACGATCCCGTGTAGCTTGAGACTTCTCATCGCGAGCGCCTGGGCGAGAGCGAGCGACTTCATGTCGTACGCTCCCCGCCCATAGAGGTAACCTCCCTTGATCTTGCCCTCGAATGGCGTCGACTCCTGCCACGGCTGGCCCGCGACGGGAGCGACGTCGAGATGGTTCAACAGAAGCAACGTCCCCCGGCGCGAGCGGCCCGGTAGCCTCGCGATCAGGTTGCAGCGCTTCGGCAGAGGACAGACGATCTGCGTCTCGATGCCGACGCAGTCGAAGATCGGGCGGAGGAACTTCGCACCCTCCTCCTCCCCCTGCTCGGCGGTCGTGTCGATCCGGACATAGTCGCGAAGAAGCCGGACGGGCTCGATCGCGAGCCACTTTTCCGGCGGGCGCGTCACATCCGCCTCGATTTGCGACTGGCGCTTCTTCGCGCAGCCCGGGTCGAGAAAGACCAGCACGATGGCGAGTATCCAAACTCTTCTCACGGAAACCTCCTGCGTCGTCCGCTCTTCCCCCGAACGGCTGCGGTCAGCACGACGAGAGCGTAGAGAACCGGCCCCCACCTTGAGACGTCTTCTCCCGGCAGTTTTTCCGTCCAATCGATTCGGTGGCGGCCGGCGGGAACGGCCACTGCGGAGAAGGCGAGTTGCGCGGGGACGGCCTCGACCAAGTGGCCGTCGACCCGGACGACTCGATGGCTCCAGAAGCCTCGCAGCACGAACAGCCAGGACGGATCTCTCGTAAGGGTCTCGACGATCAATTGCGCCGGGTCGTTCCGAAGCACCTGGACGATTCCCCCGCGAGAAGCTGCTCGCTGCCGTCGTCCCGTCTCGAGAACGATTTCACCCGAATTCAAGCGAGGCAGAGCCGCCGCGGACGCAAGGGCATTGGTTTCCTCCAGCCAGCGAGGGGCGAGACGGATGTCCGGGAGGGCCTCGTCCTGCCGGTCCCAGTCCTGGAACCAGTCACCCTTGAACCGCCGGTAGCCGGCGAGCGGGCTCTGGTCGGTGAACCGAATGCCCCACCGCAAGGCAAAGCTCCCGAAGAACGGCGCGGAATCCGAGTATCGCGAGGCCCCGATGGAGAGATGCCGCAAGCTCTGCATGCGCGCGAAGTCACCGGAGTCGAAGTCGTGATTGAAAACAGTCCCGCGCCCCCAGAGCGCGTGCAGGTGTTCGATCCACGTGCGCCGATAGGAGTCCATGTAGCTGGCCGCCGGGTCCGCATACCGGTAGAGGAGAGGCGAAGGAGGATCGTAGGCCGATTCCCCGAGTGTGCGGTAGGAACCGTGCGGATCGATCCGCTGGAGGAAGCGGGCGAACGGCGTCGGAGAAAAGATCTCCTCCTCGTTGAAGATCTGCGGGATCCGGCGGCTTGCCGCGATCGGTACGGAGGTCAGGAGCGCCAGAGCGCCGGCGAGCGCGGGCCGGGAACGCCGGCGAAGCAGGTCGAAAGCGACGAGCGTCGCGGTCCAGAGGAGACCGGCCTCGGCGAGCGCGCCCGGGAGCTTCCTCGACGCGATCGGAATCATCGAAGGATCGGCTCCGATCGACCCGGCTGCCGCACGCCCCGCCGCGTCGGGAAAGAGCGCGGCCGTCCCGGCGGAGAGCGTGAAGAGGATGCCGATGGCGAGCGGCCACCGGCGGGAAGAGGGAACAGCGCGGAGACGCTCGAAGGTCAGCCCGGTGACCACTGCCAGAGCCAGGACCAGCGCAACCGCAAACTTCTCCGGGTTGCGCAGCGGAAGGGGCGAAGCGAGCTTCTCCCAGGCCCTGGGAATCAGACTGGGAGCCACGGAAACCACGAGCGCGAGAGCGAACAGGACGCGTCCGAAGCGAAAACCCTGCGATCGCTCCCTGCGGCTGATGAAGAGAGCCATCGATGCGAAAGCGCCGGCGTACAGAGTCGTGAACATCCCGACCGATTTGCCGCGGAAGACCGGCCATCCCCAGGCGTCGGCGTTGGCGAGAGTCCAATTCGCCCCGAAAGGGAACGGCACGACGAGCTCGACGAGCCGAAGCGGATGGATCGAGAAGTAGAGCGATTCGTAGAGCTTCATCCCCAGCACCCCGCGGTTCGTTTCCGGAATCCACAGAGCCGTCGCCACGATCTGCGGCGCCGCGAGCAGGGCGGCGAGGCCGACGGAGACGGCGAAGGTGAGCAACGCGCGGGGCTGCTCCTCGCGTGCCGTCTCGAAAAAAATCCAGAGGAGCGAGGAGACGAGCGCCATTCCGATCGTGAAGACGTCTCCCGCGAGGAAGATCAGGCCGTAGAGAAACGAGACGAGAAGGATCCGGCCGCTCCCCGAACCGGTCGGTCGCCCGATCGCCCACAGGATCCAGGGCAGCAACGCCATTCCTGGATG